>Ga0163161_10003742_pt1 | contig 10660 bp, 7 predicted proteins | sample S45metaG_FD_129847 | JGI IMG/M metagenome (GOLD analysis project Ga0163161, IMG submission 129847) | Switchgrass rhizosphere microbial communities from Kellogg Biological Station, Michigan, USA - S4-5 metaG | ecosystem: Host-associated > Plants > Roots > Rhizosphere > Soil | place: USA: Michigan... | reverse complement strand
TCCCGTACATATATGATAAGCCTACATTTGACCGTAAATGTGCGGTTGAACAATATCATGATGGACAAAGACTTATTTCAGGACTTCTATCAGGAACATAAGAAAAGTGTTTTTGCAATTGTGAACCTCCGTCTCCCTGACCTGGAAGACGCCAAAGATGTTGTTCAGGAAATCTTCATGGAGTTATGGCTGAAACGGGATACGCTCCATACAATTCGTGATATGCAGCCTTATCTTTACGTTGTTGCGAGGAACCAGGTGATCTCTGCTTTCAGGAAAAAGAACATCCAGCTGAAAAATGAAGGTATCCTGCTCAAAGGATTAAATACGCTTGACCATTCTGCGGAAGAAAATACGATGGCGCGCGAACTGTACCAGCAGATCAATGTCATCGTAGAGCGGCTGCCGGAAACTACCCGTCAGTGTTACCAGCTGAGTAAAAACGAAGGCAAAAAGAATGGCGAGATCGCAGACCTGCTCAATATTTCAGAAAAAACAGTACGCAACAATATTTCAGAAGCGTTAAAACGATTGAGGATTTTACTGAAGGAGAACCATCCCGAAATATTTGCTTTATTTCTTTTTCTGCTCAAATAACCGTTCCGGGTCGCTGCAAATATTCGTCAGCACCTTTATAACTGATCAAAAAAATGCTGCATCAGTTTAAAGTAGTTGTCAAATACAGTCAGTGGCAGTGTTTCAGCCCTGTCATACACATCATGATAAGCCCTGATCCCTCCCTGGGTATAGATAAAAAAACTCGGGACACCACGCTGGTAGAACCGGCAATGGTCACTGTTACAGGATTCTCCGCGGATATCTACTTTTGGCAATAATTTATACCTGTCGTTCAGCTGAACGAGCTGGTCGAACCTGCTTCTGAAAATACTTCCGTTCACTACCCTGATCCCTTCTTCGCCCGTACCGGCCATGTCAAAGTTGGTCAGGAACCTGATCTTTTTCAGGTCAATCAGCGGATGCTCAACGAATGCCTGTGAACCCAGCATACCGATTTCTTCTCCTGAGAAGGCGATAAATACCATGGTGTATTTGCCCGGATGGCTTCCGTAGTACTTTGCCATGCTCAGCATTAGTGCCGTTCCGCTGGCATTGTCATTTGCTCCGGGGAAATAGACCTTTTTGCCCATCATGCCCAAATGGTCATAATGTGCTGTAATCACCAGCATTGAATCCGGCACTTCAGTCCCTTTCACCACTCCGCCTACATTCCGGGGCCGGTAACCGGTAATTAATCTGGCATCCACCGCTATACTGAGCTGGCGGATGTTGCTCAGGTCAAGATCCTTCCTGTTGATGGTAATAACCGGCCTGATGGTCTGGTATGTTTCAGTTGTCCAGGTCAGTTTTTCATTGGTATAGATCAGTAAGCCTTTAAATACAAGCTGTTCATCATAGGAGAGCCGTTCTATATTTGCTTTGATCAGTGCGGCCTCCTCGGGTGTTTCTTTATTTCCGGGCCTGTTATCTAATAAGATAAAGGCGTCCTTAGCACTTTGAGCAAGAACAGCAGCAGATTCAGCGGTCATCAGTTGCCGCCTGCTGATGGTGATCACTTTAAATTTCCCCTTTACGGCAGGGCTTGATGCGCCCACCAGATAGTCTTCCCCGGGTTTTAATGTCGTCTGATCCAGCTGAACGGATACGGTCCCGGGGAATGTATTGACCGAAAGCTGAAAATCCTGAAACCAGGAACCGGAATTAAAAGGAGTTAAGCCATCCTTTGCAAATTCTTCAGCAATAAATACCGAAGCTTTTTTTGCGCCATCTTCTACGTAACCGCGTCCTTTAAACTCAGCTGATGCCAGCTTTTTAACGATGCTGTGCCCGTAATCCGAAACCTGGGCCTCAGCATGATGGGCTAGCGCCAGACAGCAGCAGATGGTGATGATGATTTGCCTAAAAAGGGGTGTAGCAATGATGGTATCTTTCAAGAATGTTGTTGACATGATTATCCTGTGGTATTTTCTGCTTGTCTTTTTCCTCTGCGGCTATAGTATACATTAAAGAGGTAGCAAGGTATTAAAATTAAATAAGCGTACTGATTGTTGGTGTATTTTGCCAGCACACCATATACCAGTGGCATGATGGCCCCGCCTGCAATTCCCATGATCAGGATGGCAGATCCCCGGTTTAACATTTTTCCGGTCAATCCCCGCAGTGCCTGCGGCCATATGGCAGGCCATAACAAAGCATTGGCCAGGCCAAGCAGTGCCACAAAAACAATTGAGCCAGTTCCCGGGACAAAGATCACCAGAACAGCAATCAGAACGCCGAGCCAGGCAGAATATAAATAGGCTTTCTCCTGGGCAATCAGCCGGGGGATCGCGTATACCCCAATCATATATCCCGCCATGGTACTGGCTAAGGTATAGGATGTAAGGCTTTTGGCTACATTAAGTGACAGGCCATGGTAAATTCCATAATTGCCGATCGTATCACCGGCGATGACCTCCAGGCCCACGGTAGAAAATGTGGCGATAAAACCCAGTAAAAAGTTAATGCGCTGCTTGCTGTTTAATCCCGGAGCTGTCCTTTCTTCATTTTCAAAAGACACTGCCGCAGAACTGATCTCGGGCAAATGCGCATATTTAATCAGGAAAGCAAGCAGCATGAGGATCAGTGCGATCACGATGTAAGGCAGGATCACTGCATGGGCAAGGTGATCTAAACGGACAGTCCTTTGCGCTGCTGTCATCTGTTCGAGTTCAGCGATCAGTCCGTCAGAATTATTGAGGATAATAGCGCCCAGGATCAATGGTGCGATCACGCCTGCAAACTTATTGCATATGCCCATCATACTGATACGCTGTGCTGCTTTTTCTGGCGGCCCCAGCAGGGTGATGTATGGGTTTACCGCGGTTTGCAGCAGGGTAGTTCCGGTGCCGACAACAAAAAGACCGAGCAGGAACAAGGGGTAATAGCGCATCAGGGCTGCAGGGATAAACAGTGCACAGCCCAGGGCCATGATTATCAGGCCCACGCGCATTCCCCGGATCATCCCTGTATATTCCAGTAATTTACTGGAGGGGATGGCCATTGCCGTATAGGAAATATAAAAAGCAAAAGTGACCAGATAAGCCTGCCATTCTTCGAGCTCACAGGCAATCCTGAGATAGGGGATCAGTGTCCCGTTCACCCAGGTGATAAAACCAAAGATGAAGAAGAATGCACCGATGGTAACTATCTGTTTGTTCAGCCCTTTCTGTGCGGGTACTTCAATAGCAGTAGGTTCAGCCAGCATAGTCTTTGGTTAAAATGTTAGTGTACCTGCCTTTGAGCAGGTCTTTCATATAATTATTGAGGTCCCACTGGCATCCTGATACCGCATTTGCTGCAATAGAAGATGCCATGTACGGATATGGGCCAAACTCAGACGTAAAGGTAAAGCTTTGTGCGCCTTCATTCTGCTGAATATTCAGTACTTTATCCCAGCAGCTCAGATGGTGCTGCAGTGCCTCCTGCCATTGATGGTACCGGGGATCGGTAATCTGCGGCCCCTGTGTAAAACCTACCCTGGAATGGATATGTGACGTATGGAACAGGGCCAGCTCCAGTGACTCCTGCTGGTCCTGCAGATAACTCTCCGCAACCGTATACCAGTGCGAAATATCCAGCGTAAGCTTTAGCCAGGGCAGCCGCTCCAGGAAAGCCCTGGTGATATGTGCTGCAAAACTAAACTTTCCCCTGTGGGTTTCATGTAATATTGGAGTCCCTGTCAGTAAGCTGATCTCCTCGGCACGCGTCAGCAGTTCTATGTTCTGCTCAAAGCTAAAATGGTCTTTCCCTGTATGGGAAGTGATCAATACCGGATCAGCTGCTGCCAGTTCAAACAGCCTTTTTTCCATCTCATTTTTGTGCTGGCTGAAATTGGGCGTCACGGTGTCCCAATGCACGCCAATCAGCTTCAGCCCGTACTTCGATAAAGCCTCCATCATTTGATCCTGATCTGAGGGATGCGGAGGCAGGCTGGCTTCTACACCGTCAAAGCCTGCGTCCTTTACTTTTTGTGAGAAGTCTGACCAGCTCAGCTGTTCGCTGCCCCAGCGGGTACAAAAAAACAGGATTTCCATTGGCTTATGCACTCAATTCTTTTTCAGGATCTATCAGCAGCGGAAAAAACTGCCCGGTAATACTTTCACCTTTGGGTATCGCCGGAGTTCCCGGCATCAGCGTCTGTTCTGCATCAGAAATCGTCCCGTCGGCAAACATATTCAGCACAAAGGCCCTTCTGGATCTGTCTGACCGGTTTTCATAAGAACCATGTACCAGCAGGGGATGGTGAAAAGTGCCGTATCCTTTTTTCAGTTCTATCGGAACCGGTTGAAAGGCAGCTTTCTGCTCCTCTGTTAAAAATTCCATCAGGCCTTCCATTTCGCCGGCCAGTTCGGGTTTTTGGAGCAATCCCCATTGATGGCTTTTAGGCACATAATACATGCAGCCGTTTTCTGTAGTGGCATCGTCCAGTCCTACCCAGCAGGTGAGATGCTGCATAGGGATCGTCCTGGTCCAGTACGAATAATCCTGGTGCCATGCCACCACGCCGCCGTGTTTAGCCGGTTTGCAAAACAGCTGGTCGTGCCAGAAGCGTACAGCCTTGTTGCCCAGCAGCTGGCTCGCAGCCATCACAAAGGCAGGGTTCCAGAGGATATCATGAAAGCCGGGAGTAATTCTCCAGGCACCTAATGCATGGAACAATACAGACTCAGGGTCGGTAGATGCATTGGAGAAAAACTGATGGAAAAGCTTGTGGTCGGGCAGGTTGGGGTCCATCATCCTGATCAGGTCATGGTTGAGCTGGTCTACCTGCCATTCTTCTAAAAACTTGATGCCGGCCAGATAGCCGTTCTCTTTAAAGAAACTGACCTGATCATCTGTCAGGCGGTATTGTTCCCATTCTTCTTTACTGGCAGGCCATTTGAAAAAATCTGATACCAGCTGGTGGTATTCAGAAAGGTCTTGGAGTTGGTTCGTTTCCATTTTCTTATGTTTTTGTTGATACCAGGGTTGATTGATCTATTGTTGCTAACTGTAAGTACTGATTAAATAAACCTCTTTTGTATAATTGCCTGATCAGGATAAAAGGCCTGTCTTCAAACAGGATCTCGTAGGGCAGGGCAGTCCTTACCGGCGGTTCCAGCAGGGACAAGCGTTCGATCTCCTGCTGATTGCCCTGAAGGCAAGCCAGCGCCCAGCTTAACGCCAGGACATCAGGGTCATGCTTTTGCCAGTTTTCTGCAATCAGGCTTGCGGCCTGATTTTCTCCTGTTGCCAATAAAAGCACCATGCTGATAAAATCTGCCGAGCCATAGGGCATTTCAGGATAGTATGTTCTGTATGAGGTGATGCGCCTGATCAGTTCCTGTGCTTCCGCAGATTCAGTGTCTTCAAGACAAATCAGCTGCATATAATCTTCCAGCCGCTCATCCACGTGATAAGGTTTACCAATACCCATATGCTCCGGCCATTTCCGTGCTTCATCAATATGGTATACTGCCAGGTGCTGGTCTTTTTTATCTATCGCTGATAAAGCAGTCAGCAAGTGGGTTTCCCTCCAGCTGTTCCGGCCTTCAGATGCCCCTTCATTGGGCAGTACATGGATGTTTTGCATCAGGGCAATGCCCTTCTCAAAGTTTTGCGTCTGCATGTAACATTTAGCCAGCTGAAGGCCCAGGTAGTAATTGTCAGGATGCAGGGCTGCTGCCTTTTCGGCAATAAGGGTTGCCCTGGCCCAGTCATGCTGTTCGGAAAAGTATTTTGTGAGGTCAAATGCCGTTCTCCATTCTCCCGGATCATGTGCTGCTGCTTTTTCCAAATCATGCAGACGGCCAAGGTCATCAGTACCTTTTTTCAGGTCTGCCCGTACTTTATAAAAAGGGTAGGAGTCTGGCTGGTCGGCACAGCTCTGCAGTAAATCCAGGGCTTCGTCCGTATCCAGGTTCTGGATCAGGGCGAGGGCCAGATAGTACCTGAATTTCCAGTCGCCATGATTTTGTACTGCCCAGCGCAATACCTTTACATCCTCTTCGCGGTGCGGAAATACAAAGTGGGGCGATAGCAGTGCAGCCCTCACCAGGGCCCTTTCGCTCTCTTCTTCCTGTCCTGCAAGTGCCGCTATATAAGCTTTCCAGATGTGCACCATCGCATAGTCTGGCGCGATAGAAAGGCAGTCCAGCGCCTCGTTGTATAAGTTCAGCCTGAAATAGAAGATCGCCAGTTCGATATAGGTTTCATACGGCAGCTCACTCGCAGTGAGTGGAAGCGCGATGGCCCTGTTCTCTAGCAACTGCTCTTCAAATCTTGCCAGATAATTGATAGGGTCATTTGCTAATACCTTTTTGCATAGGTCTAAGGCGAATTGATGATTGCCCTTTAATCTTTGGATAATGATACTGAGGTACAAGACCTGAAGATTGTCCTGATGGTATTGTGCTGCTTTAGTGACATAGCTGAGTGCTTTGTTCAGCTGCCCTTCACGTAAAAACAGCTTTGCCATTTCTATAAAGGAAGGTACGCGGTACTCGGGCGACTGGCTTGCGATAGCAAATCCATCTTTTGCATCTGCATACCGACCCAGCCTGTCGTTTACCAGTGCATATAAATAATTGGCTTCGCCATGATAGGTATCAATGGTCAGGGCGGTCATCAGCAACTTCAGGGCTGCTGTAAACTTCAGGTGCTTGAAATACAGCTCTGCAAGGCCTGTAAGTGCTTCCAGGAAAAACGGGTCCTGCTCCAGGCACAGCTGATAATACTGAATGGCCCTTTCGTGAAAGCGCTGTCTTTCCCATTCCCTGGCCTGTATGCACAGCGCCTGGGCAGAATTGAAATCGTAGGCTTCATCAGTTTCTGCAGGACGGCTGAGCGGATATGACATCTCCGGGCCATTGTAAATCATACTGTCCTCCAGCCAGACCATCACCTGATCGCTACTGACCGGCTGCGGCAAGACGAAACTCTGGTTCTGCATGGGCTGCAGGTTAATTTGCTCGGACAGCAGCTCCTCTCCGTGATGATATAATTTAAGTGTATGGTTTAAAGGCTCGTTTGCGCAGATATTCAGCTGCTGGATGCCCTCTTGCTCTTCAAGAAAAAAAGACAGCTGCTGGTTGCCATAGGTTAATCCATTGGTATCCTTCACAGGGAACCATTGTTCTTCCCATGAATCGAGGGTATAAGGTAAAAAAGACCTGTGCTTAAAGGGAGTTTTGGAACTCGAGGCAATGCTTTGGTTAAAAAGCCTGCCCGACTGTACTTCACTGTACTGCCCGTCAGTATCTGTGAGCAGGTCTTCCCAGATCATGCCATAGCGTGACAGTCCCCAGATCCATATCTTTTTTCCCGGCTTGTCATCGTACGATGACGAGTGCCCCAGGCCAAACTGGTCGTCATGCCAGTAACATCCCCAGAAATCACTGAAAGACCCGGTTACGTGATAGGATTTATATTCACCATGGTCATTCTGGTCATAAAAGGATATTTTTCTGCCCTCCTCGTCCAGCGGCCAGCTCTGTGCATTTCCGTAATGCCCGATCCTTCTGTTTCCCGGATAGATATATTCCAGGTTTCCGGAAACTTTGATCCCTACATTATTCCATTGGTAATAGGACTGTGTCAGGCAGTTGTGGTTATACCACCAGCTGCGGGTGGTAAATCCCGCTGCGGATGCATCCAGACGGATTTCTACCCGCCATTCTGTGCGCGAAGGCCAGTCGGTAGCCCCGATAAAGCAGCTCACACTGCCGTCGCTGTTCTCTGTCAGGTGGAAATCTACAGGTGATGAACAGGAAGGGCTATGGCCAATGATGCCCATATTCACCTCCATGCCTCCTGAAGTCCAGGGGCCACGCATGGCAACATCCCTGAATTTCGCGGAATTGTTAAAATAGATAAACTCCTTGCCGGTAGACTTCTCTACTGCTCCCCATATTTTGCCCCCCACAGCAGGGTTTACCCACAGTTTGATGTAGCGGTTTTCCAGGATGATCATTTCCCATTGCTCTGGCTGCGATTCGTAGGCGTAGCCATCAAAACGGTTATAGGGATAGAGCCTGCCAAACTCAGGAGCAGGACTGGGATCAGAAAAAGGATATGTATCGAGCAGTACCAGTTCTTTCCTGATAAAAGCCCTTTCAATATTCTCTGCATCATTTCCCATAGTTTATGCCTGTTATTTAGTTGTCAGATAGAATCCGGTGTTCCGGATAATTCAAACATAATTAACAAAATATTGAAAAGCAAGGAATATGGTAAATAAATGTGCACGCACACAACTGTCTAATTTGTATTTAAACCATCAAAATTTATTTTTTTTGTCATACGTATACATTTTTTGTGATATCTTAACGGCGTTTGGTAAAGAATTGCTGTTTGCTGCGATTTAATCCGGTGAAATCAGACACACAAAATGATGAGGTCACTATATCTTTTTGTTTGTCGGCTAATTAAATACATTTGTGCAACATTTATGATATAATTGAATATGAAGAACATCCGTATTAAGGATATTGCGCTGAAGGCGAAAGTGTCAACGGGTACAGTTGACCGGGTGCTGCACGATAGGGGGAATGTTTCAGAAAAGGTGAGGGAAAAGATCCTGAAGATCATCGAAGAAATGAATTACGAGCCTAATTTCATGGCCCGTGCACTGGGAACAAAAAAGGTATATCATTTCGCGGCACTGATAGGAGATCCCGGAGTAGATGGCTACTGGAATGATCCGAAAACAGGTATTGAAAAGGCTGCCAGGGAAGCCAGACAGTATGGCGTAGAAGTAAGCCTTTATATTTTTAATCCTTATGACGCAGATTCGTTTGTAAAGAAAGCAGAAGAAGCAACGGCAGCCAACCCGGACGGGATACTGCTGGCGCCAATGTTTTACCGTGAGGTCATCCCTTTTTTCGAACTGTGGAAAGAGAAAGAAATACCATTTGTGCTATTCAATACCCAGATCCCTGAATTTGATCCCCTGAGCTATATCGGGCAGGATTCTTATCAGAGCGGTATGGTTGCCGGTAAGCTGATCCATTACGGGCAGCCGCAACCTCCATCAGTACTGGTAGCGCATATTGACGAAGAGATCAGCAATTCTGCCCACCTGACAAAAAAGGAGCAGGGCCTGCGGAATTATTTCGTGCAGAATAACCTGCACCACCATTACGAGATCATCAAGGCAGAGCTGAACAGAAGTAACTATGCTAAATTTGCCGCCCAGCTGGACACGATATTTGAAAGCAATCCACAGATACAGTTTTGCTTTGTGACCACCTCCAAGGCGCATGAGATTGCGAAATATTTTGAACAGAAGTTTATTACCCATATCAAAATCATTGGGTATGACCTGATCCCGCAAAACCTTTATTATTTGAATAAAGGGCTGATCAGCTTTCTGATCAATCAAAATCCTTTAGGACAGGGATATTGGGGGATCAACCAGCTGGTAGACCACCTGGTTTTTAAAAAAGAGATCTCTGCGGTAAAGTTCCTCCCTCTGGATATTGTGACGAAAGAGAACCTGAACTACTATATCGATGAATCGATGTTATATAACCGCCTGTAGATTTTTCATGGGCAGGCATTCGGGAACGTTGCCGGGTGCGGCATACAGCTACATTGAATCCCCGGGTTTTTACAGGTATGGGTTCTTAGGAACCTGCACCGTGTGAAAACCTGCGGCTTCCAGCTGCCGGACCTCTGCGGCTGAGGGCATTTCTTTATAAATGATTGTGCCTACTGCCTGGCTGCAGATGAAGCCAAGCTTCACCAGGGTATCGAATATTTTTTTCTTGAACTTCAGCTTTTTAAACTGCGTATTGTCATCGGTAGCTTTCGCTGTTTCTGCACCTTTGAAGTAAAAATTGGGGTTAATCCTTTTGAAAGCCACAAATGGTAAGTTGATACCGGCGGCCAGTTTTTCAAATTCTCTCTCAGAAACTTTGTAAACAAAATTCCCGACAGGTTCATAGGAAAACCTGTTCTTCCATACTTTGCCCACCATTTTATCGCCGATGGCAGCCAGCATATTGGTCATCAGCAGGAGCACAGGCATCTTTGAGATCGGGTCCTGTGGTTCAATGATCACTACGCCTTTTCTGGCCACACGCAGCATTTCATAAACCGCCATATAGGGGCGGGGGAAGTGATGGTAGGACTCTTTGCACAGCACATAATCAAAGGTATTGTTATCAAAACTCAGCTTTTCTGCATTTTCTGCCGAAAAGCTGGATACAAAGCCCTCCTTGCTGGCCACTTCAAGAAAGTCGCTGTTCAGGTCGCTGGCATGGGCAGTATGCGTGGTATTGTTGGTTTGGATATAATGTGCATCCAGTCCATAGGCATCGCCAACAGTCAGCCAGCTTAAGCCAGGAGTGCCCAGCAGCGGATCGATGCAGGAGAAAAGTATTTTTTGAAGCCAGTTATTGATCGTATTCTGGTCAGCATCTTTAAATTTCTGAAAAAAGGCTTTTTTTGACTCCTCAGTTGGAAAATGTGTATTGTACCACTCCCCGTGTTTATTATAGCTCTCTTCTTGAAACATCTGCTTTCTTCAATTATGTATGTGGGTATAAATCTGCCGGCTCAGCAAGAGGCAAGATTAGAAAAAAAATAGCAAAATGACAAGCAATATAATTCCGCCGGCCCC
>Ga0163161_10003740_pt1 | contig 10661 bp, 9 predicted proteins | sample S45metaG_FD_129847 | JGI IMG/M metagenome (GOLD analysis project Ga0163161, IMG submission 129847) | Switchgrass rhizosphere microbial communities from Kellogg Biological Station, Michigan, USA - S4-5 metaG | ecosystem: Host-associated > Plants > Roots > Rhizosphere > Soil | place: USA: Michigan... | reverse complement strand
GCGTTCCTGCAGTACCGGGTGACGCTCAATGGCAGCGATGGCCTGGTTTCATTCAGTACGGTTGAAGCACTGACGGTGAAGGACGGGTTGATTGTCAAAGTCAACGAGCACGCGGTGCTGGTCGCCCAGGCGCCAATGGTTATTCGCCCGGCGTACAGCGCCGACGCCGTCAGCCGGTTGGGGTTATCGGCTCGTCAGGTCGGTGCGCTGGCCAATGATCTGCAGCAGTACTTCGAGCGGTCGAAGCCTTATCTCGATCCGCGACTTGATCTGTCGCGTGTCGCAGCGTCGACGGGTTATACACGTAACCAAATTTCGTTTTTTCTGAATCAGGTTCGAGGTCAGACATTTTATACATTTCTCAATGAGTTGCGGCTTGAGGAGGCGTTGGGCCGGTTGAACGTGCAGCGTCATGCGGCGCGGATCGACGAGATTGCCAGTGCTGCGGGGTTTAACTCATTGTCGACTTTTTATCGGTGTTTCAAGGAGCGGACGGGGTGTTCGCCCAAGGGTTACTTAAAGCTTCTGACCTGATGACCCGCGCAAGCGGTTACACCCTGCCCACCGGACACCGATCCGGCTTCCCCCTGCGAACCCCTCGATTAAAAAAAACTCAACGACGCGGCCGAGCACGCGCTCAACTTCTACCTCAACCCGGCTGCGCTCATGAACAATACTCCTCGCAAATCCAGCACCATTTACATGATTGCCCCCGATGTCGACCATGAAACCTTGCTGGAGCAATCCTGCGAGAACCTGGCGTCGGCCATTGTCATGGGCTGTTTCATTGCCGAATAGCAGCTTTCGCTTGATAAAGGACCCCTGTCATGTATTTTCAATTGACCGACCTTCTATCTGGAGACATCCCATGCCACTGGTTCGTGTCGACATCAAAAAGCATCAGGATCCCACCTTCGTCAAACGCGTCGGCCTGCTCATTTACGCCGCCATGCACAGCGCCATCGCCGTGCCGGAAAACGATAACTTCCAGATTCTGACGGAGCACGATGAACACCATTTCATCTTCGACCCCCAATACCTGGGCATCAAACGCACCGACAACCTGGTGATCATCCAGATCACGCTGAGCGAAGGCCGCTCGGACGAGAAGAAAAAACTGCTCTACAAAACCATCGCCGAAAGCCTCAATCGCGAACTGGCGGTGCGCCTGGAGGATGTTTTTATTAATTTGGTGGAAGTGAAAAAAGAGAACTGGTCGTTCGGCAACGGGATTGCCCAGTACGCCCTTTGATCCCCCACCTTTATACCTGTGAGCCACTGATGCCCCGAGTTTCCCGCAAACAAGCCGACCTCAACCGCGAAATCATTGTCGAGGCTGCCACGCGCTTGTTTCGCGAGCGGGGCCTGCACGGCATCAGTGTTGTCGATGTCATGGCGGCGGCAGGTCTCACCCATGGCGGTTTCTACGGGCATTTCGAGTCCAGGGAAGCGTTGGCGCAAGAGGCCAGTGGTCGGGCGTTCGCGCAATCGGCAGAACGCTGGCAGGAACGAATTGACGCCCATGGCGACGACAAAGACGCCGCCCGTCGTGCGTTGATCGAGCCGTATTTATCCCAGGCCAGCCGCGACAATCCGGGTGAAAGTTGCCCGGTGGTCGCCTTCGCCGGGGACATATGCCACGAAGCGGCAGACAGTGGTTTGCGTCAGACCTTCATGGAAGGGCTCGACCAGTTGCTGAAATCCTATGGCTCGTTGCTGGATTCAGGCGATGTCGAAGCCGATCGTCAACAGGCACTGGTGGACTATTCGCTGATGGTTGGCGCCCTGACCCTCGCCCGCGCCAGCCGTGGCGATGCGGTGTCGGATGAAATTCTCGACGCGGCACGCACGTTCCTGACCTCGAAGGGCTCATCAAACTGAACAACCGCGTGTACGACCTTTGGCCATTGCCAAACTTATCGGGAATCAGCAATCTGAAGCGATGTTCGAGCCCCGACATTCCGATGCCCACAGGAGCGCAGCATGCCTGCAACCGTTCTGGTACTGGTTGAAACCATCAATGATTATTTGCCAATTCTCGAACATCAGGGTTTTCACCTGATTCTTGCCCCCACCCCTGCCGAGCGTGCGGCAGCCATCGCCCGTAATGGCGTTCAGATCGATGCAGTGCTGACCCGTGGCCCATTGGGTCTTTACGCCGATGAAATCGCTGCCCTGCCCCACCTCAAGATCATCTGCGTCATCGGCGCCGGTTATGAACACGTAGACCTGCAAGCCGCCGCCGACCGTGGCATCACGGTCACCAACGGCGCCGGAGTGAATGCGTCATCGGTCGCCGACCATGCCATGGCAATGCTGCTCGCGCTGGTGCGTGACATTCCCCGCTGTGATGCAGCTGTGCGTCGGGGTGAATGGCCGAAGATCATGCGCCCTTCCCTGGCCGGCAAGCGCCTGGGCATTCTCGGCCTGGGTGCCGTCGGCATGGCCATCGCCAAACGCGCGGCCAATGGTTTTGACATGACCGTGAGTTACCACAACCGCCAGCATCGCAGTGACGTGCCCTATACCTTTTGCTCCACGCCCACCGAACTGGCCCGGGTCTCGGATTTTCTGATCATCGCGACCCCTGGTGGTATTGGCACCAAACACTTGATCAACCAACATGTCCTCGACGCCTTGGGGCACGACGGGTTCCTCATCAACATCGCCCGCGCCAGCGTGATCGTCACCGCCGACCTGGTCAACGCGCTTGAACAACGACGCATTGCCGGCGCCGCGCTGGATGTGTTCGATGCCGAACCGCATGTGCCGCTGCCGCTCAAATCGTTGAGCAACGTGATCCTGACTCCGCATGTGGCCGGGCTTTCACCCGAGGCCACTCAGGGCACCGTCGAGCTGGTCGGGAAAAACCTGACGGCATTTTTTAGCAACCAGCCCGTTCTGACACCGATTGCCCTGCCGTCTGCGCAGAGCACGGCCACGCTCTGACGACCATTCAAACAGGTGTATCAAAAGCAATGATTGCCCGGCAACACGCTCACCTATAAGGGCCGTTCATGGTTGTGAGTGCCGGGTACGCGGATTAGATTAGCCAATAGTCGCAGGCCTCCAAAATAAGCAGAAGGGATAAGCATGGCGCTTACTGACCAGTCCACCCGTATCCGCTCTGGCGAAGAACTTGATGCCAGCCTGATCGATCCGTACCTCAAGGCACACATTCCGGGCCTCAGTGGTTTGCCGCAGATCAGCCAGTTTCCTGGCGGCGCGTCGAACCTGACGTACCTGCTGGAATACCCCGAGCAGGAGTTCGTCCTGCGTCGGCCGCCGTTTGGCCACAAGGCCAAGTCCGCCCACGACATGGGCCGTGAATTCCGCATTCTCAATCAGCTCAAGGACGGCTTTCCGTACTGCCCCAAAGCCTACGTGCACTGCACTGACGAATCGGTTATCGGCGCCGAGTTCTATGTGATGGAGCGGGTCAACGGGATCATCCTGCGTTCCGAACTGCCGCCGGAACTGGGTCTGGATTCGGCGAAAACCGAAGCCTTGTGCAAAAGCTTCATCGACAAGTTCGTTGAACTGCACCGTGTCGACTACAACGCTTACGGCCTGGGTGACCTCGGGAAACCCGAAGGTTATGTCGCTCGGCAAATCAAAGGCTGGAGTGATCGCTACGAGAAAGCCCTGACCCCGGACGCGCCACAGTGGGAAGCGGTGAAAGCCTGGCTCAACGACAAAATGCCGGCCGACCACCCGACTTCCAGCATCGTCCACAATGACTACCGTTTCGACAACGTAATCCTCGATCCGCAAAACCCGATGCAGATCATCGGTGTATTGGACTGGGAACTGACCACCCTCGGCGACCCGCTGATGGATTTGGGCAACACCCTCGCTTACTGGATCGAAGCCGGCGACCCGCCACCGGTGCAACTGATGCGCCGCCAGCCCAGCCATGCACCGGGCATGCTGACCCGCCGTGAGTTCGTCGATTACTACGCCGAACGCGCGGGCATCCGGATCGACAATTTCGACTTCTACTACACCTATGGCCTGTTCCGTCTGGCCGGCATCGTGCAGCAGATTTACTACCGCTTCTTCCATGGTCAGACCCAGGACAAACGCTTCGCGCAGTTCATTCACATGAACAAGATGCTGGAGCAAATGAGCCTGCAAGTCATATCGAAATCCAGCCTCTGATCCACCTGGCGCGCTTCTCGCAAAGCAGGCCCCTATAACAAGACCTTTTACAAGAGAATCCCATGTCCAAGACTCAGTTGTTCGACCTCGACGGCAAAATCGCTTTCGTCTCCGGCGCCAGCCGCGGCATCGGTGAAGCCATCGCCAAATTGCTGGCCCAGCAAGGCGCCCACGTCATTGTCTCGAGCCGCAAGCTCGACGGTTGCCAGCATGTAGCCGACGCGATCATCGCCGCCGGCGGCAAAGCCACTGCCGTCGCTTGTCACATCGGTGAAATGGAACAGATCAGCCAGGTCTTCGCCGGCATCAAGGAACAGTTCGGTCGCCTCGACATTCTGGTCAACAACGCAGCGACCAACCCACAGTTCTGCAACGTCCTGGACACTGACCTCAGCGCCTTCCAGAAAACCGTCGACGTCAACATCCGCGGCTACTTCTTCATGTCGGTGGAAGCCGGCAAGATCATGCGCGAAAACGGTGGCGGCAGCATCATCAACGTCGCCTCGATCAACGGCGTCTCGCCAGGCATTTTCCAGGGCATCTACTCGGTGACCAAGGCCGCCGTGATCAACATGACCAAAGTGTTCGCCAAGGAATGCGCGCAATTCGGCATCCGCTGCAATGCCCTGCTGCCGGGCCTGACCGACACCAAATTTGCTTCGGCACTGGTGAAAAACGATGCGATCCTGAAGACCGCCCTGGCGCAGATTCCGCTCAAGCGTGTTGCCGACCCGAGTGAAATGGCCGGCGCCGTGTTGTACCTGGCGAGTGATGCGTCGAGCTACACCACTGGGGTTTCGTTGAATGTAGACGGTGGTTTCCTGTCCTGATTCGATTCGCCAGATGAGCAAAAGGCAGCCTTTGGCTGCCTTTTTTGTTGTGCACAGGATCGCTCTCAACGCTTCACGCACCCAGAGTTATTGAGTCACGCAGCGAGTAGTCGTGGTGACTCGTGTCACTTCTCCGGCTCCATTCGCGTTACCTGTCACATTGGTGTCGTCCACGGTTTCGCATTTTTTTTCTACGGGTGGTAGAGGGGGTGGCGGAGGCGGTGGACTGGAGCAACCACTGAGGATCGCAACGCATAGGGCGAGCGACAGCGGCGAAAAAACACGTTTTCCAGGATTGTTCATAGTCTGACCCGCGGTAAGTAATCGACGCTTTCCGCGACACGACAACAACACCGCGAAGCCGCGGACCGGTCACAGAAAATTTTACCTTCTCATTTCTTATAGCTCAGTCACCGGCCAATGCCAGCAAATAAGGCAGTCAGGCCTATCCCTACCCAGAAAAACGACAGCTCTTACTCGTCCCCGCCCGGGTGATGCAAGCTGTTGCTCTGCAATTCGTAACGCAGTTCTTCGATCAACGACGCCACCGCTTGCGGCGAACTGAGGCTTGTCACCTTCAATCCACTGACCACCAGGTCGACCTCACCCGACTCCGGGTGATACAGCTTCACCGTCACCGAATTGTCGCCCGACACACTGCACTCACAGGCACGGGGAGCAAAGTGCTGTTCCAGCAGCGCACGCAGTTGCGTCAGATAAATCATTGCGATTCACCCATCGGCTGACGGGCAACCTCTTCAACTGAAACAGTGTTGAGTGGGCGAAACATGTGACGGTTCCTTGAGCGGTTTCGTAGAGGGCGCGAAGCGGGCAAAAGACTCCTTTCGCACCTTGACAGCCTATTCGCTGGCGCCTGCCACCAACACCTCCATTTGCGCTGCCTGCACTAGTGCATTTGCACCCTAATGCCGGGAGAACAATCCACGCTCGCGCGCCCAGACAATCGCCTCGCTGCGACTGTGAACATCAAGCTTGGAATACACCATGGACACGTGATTACGTACTGTGTTGGGCGCCAGCTTCAGACGCACGGCGATTTCCTTGTCAGGCAACCCTTCGCAGATAAGGCCAAGCACGTCTCGCTCGCGGGCGGTCAGGTCGGTAAAGGACACGCCGGGCAACGTCGGTGCGTTTACGCTTTTCACATTAGCCAGTTTTTCGATCAGCGTGCGGCTGAACCAGGAAGCGTCTTTCATCACCTCCTCGATCGCCGCTACCAGCTCAAGCTCAGTGCGTTTGCGTTCGGTGATGTTCATCAACACCAGCAGGTAGCATGGACTGTCCTGAATGTTCACGGTGTCGGCCGACACCGCGCAATCGATCACTTCACCATTGCGTTTACGGATTCTGACATCGACACGGTCCAGGCTTGCGGCCTTCTCTAGCGCCGAAAACAAGCGCGTGCGCGCATCGGTGTCATCGAAGAAATCGAGCTGCGCCACCGTTTTGCCGAGCACTTCTTCACTGGGATACGCAAGGGTGCCGAGAAAGGTTTCGTTGGCATCGAGCACTATTTGATCCTCGGCACTGCACACCAGCGTTGGCACCGGAGTCAGACGAAAGGCCTTGGCAAAGCGCTCCTCGCTCTGGCGCAGTGCGATTTCGGCTTTGTGCCGAGGTTCCATGTCGACGAACGAAAACAGCATGCAGTCTTCTTCGTTTAACTCCAGCGGTTGCCCGGCGACAATCACCTGCTTGCTGCCTCCTTCAGGCAATCGCAACTCAGCCTGCATCTGCGGAATCGTGGCGTGCTCGCGCAGTCGCTCAATCGCCAGGTCTTTTTTTTCCGCGCCTTGAAGCACGTCCAGCTCATACGTCGACACGCCGATCACCTGATCACGGGTAAAACCGGTCATCTCCAGAAAACCGCTGTTGACCTTGATGTAACGCAAATCGCTGAGGCGACAGATCACCGCCGGGGCCGGGTTGGCGTTGAACGTCTTTTCGAAACGCTGCTCGGCGCTGGCCCATTCGGTGACGTCGTCCATGATCAGCACCAGTGACTCCGGCTCACCGGCGCTGTCCGCCAGCACCATGCTGCGCACCCTGTGCACCCACGTGCGTTGATCATCGTCGGCAGGGGTTACTTCAACCAGCACATCGTCGAACGTTTCGCCCCGGGCGACGCGGTTGATCGGGTAATGATCCTTCGGCACCGGGTGATGATTGCGATAGCGCAAGGCAAAGCGTTTGGCGTACTCCCGGGCATTGGCGCCCAACTCGCTGATCTGGCCGACACCGTGCATGACCAGCGCCGCGTCATTGGCCCACAGGATCGTCTGATCAAGCTCCAGAAGAATCACGCCATCGGACAACCCCGCAATAATCTGCTGCAACTGGCGACGATTGGTTTCGGTGCTCAGGACGTCCTGGCTCATGGGTACTCCGCAAGTACAACGGGGCTTTTAGCCCCCCCGTGAAGAGTACGACCGCACGCATCAATGATCGTGCAAAATCCCTGTGGGAGCGAGACCGGCTTGCCGGCGATGGCGGAGTGTCAGGCGACATCACTGTTGATTGATCCACCGCTATCGCCGGCAAGCCGGTCTCGCTCCCACAGGTTTTACCGGTGTGCTTCAGACCGCGGGCTGCCCACTGGCAATCGCCGCCGATGCCGCCAGCATCGCCCGCAACAACACCGCACACCCGGCCGCCAGATCGTCCGGCGCGGCGTTTTCGATTTCGTTGTGGCTGATGCCGCCTTCACACGGCACGAAAATCATCCCGGCCGGGCCGAGTTCTGCGAGGAAGATCGCGTCGTGCCCTGCTCCACTGACGATGTCCATGTGCGACAAGCCCAGGCCTTGGGCCGCGTTGCGCACGGCTTTGACGCAGCCCTGGTCGAAGTACAGCGGCGGGAAGTCGGCTGTCGGGGTGAGTTCGAAAGTCAGGCCGTGTTCATCGCAGGTGGTTTCGATGACGTGACGGACTTCGGCGATCATCGAGTCCAGGCGTGCCGGCTCCAGATGCCGGAAGTCGAGGGTCATGCGCACCTCGCCGGGGATGACGTTGCGTGAGCCGGGATAGGCTTGCAGGCAGCCGACGGTGCCGCAGGCGTGGGGTTGATGGCCCAGCGCGGCACGATTGACCGCACCGACGATCACGGCGGCGCCGACCAGGGCATCCTTGCGCAGGTGCATTGGGGTCGGGCCGGCGTGGGCTTCAACGCCGCGCAGTTTGAGGTCGAACCATTTCTGGCCGAGCGCGCCCATCACCACGCCGATGGTTTTGTGTTCGTCTTCCAGGATCGGGCCTTGTTCAATGTGTGCTTCAAAATAAGCGCCCACCGCATGCCCACTGACCTGGCGCGGACCGGCGTAACCGATGGCGTTGAGTGCCTGGCCCACGGTGATGCCTTCGGCGTCGACTTTGGCGAGGGTTTCTTCAAGGGTGAATTTTTCCGCGAAGACGCCGGAGCCCATCATGCACGGGGCGAAGCGCGAGCCTTCTTCGTTGGTCCAGACCACGACTTCGAGTGGCGCTTCTGTTTCAATTTTCAGGTCGTTGAGGGTGCGCAGCACTTCGACGCCGGCCAGTACTCCAAAGCAGCCGTCGAACTTGCCACCGGTGGGCTGGGTGTCGATATGGCTGCCGGTCATCACCGGTGGCAGGCTCGGGTTGCGGCCCGGGCGGCGGGCGAAGATGTTGCCGACAGCGTCGACGCTGACAGTGCAGCCGGCGTCTTCGCACCAGTTGACGAAGATGTCGCGGGCCTGGCGATCGAGGTCGGTCAGGGCCAGGCGGCAGACGCCGCCCTTTACGGTGGCGCCGAGCCTGGCCAGTTCCATGAGTGATTGCCACAGGCGGTCGCGGTTGATGTACTGATGGGTGGATTGCAGAACATCTACGGCAGCGTTCATGGTGATCTCCTCAGGCTTACTACTGATAGTTCCCACGCTCTGCGTGGGAATTCATCCATGGACGCTCCGCGTCCGCATTTGGGACGCAGAGCGTCCCGAGCTGCATTCCCACGCAGAGCGTGGGAACGATCATCCCTCACACCGCAGATTTGGCGACGGATGGACTAGGCCGCAACGAGCACAACCCGTAATAAATCACCCCACCCAACGCCGAGCCGGTAAACCAGCCATAGCTGTAAAACCAGCTGAACGCATCGCTACCCAGCGACAGCAGCGTCAGCACCACCGGCACACCAAAGGCGATAAACCCGAACCAGTTCCAGGCCGGATAAACGTCATCGCGATAGAGCCCGGCCAAGTCGAGTTGCTGTTTCTTGATCAGGAAATAGTCCACCACCATGATCCCGGCAATCGGCCCGAGCAGGCTGGAATAGCCCAACAACCAGTTGGAGTAGACCGTTTCCAGGCTCAGGTCAGAGACGATCAGCCCGAGCTTTTTCAGCAGCTCATGCCCCATCAGCAACAGCCCCACCACCCCGGTGAGCAATACCGCTTTGGTGCGGTTGATCAACTTCGGCGCGACGTTCTGAAAATCGTTGGTCGGCGACACGATGTTGGCCGCGGTGTTGGTCGACAGCGTGGCGATGATGATCAGCGCCATGGCCAGCGCGACCCAGACCGGGCTCTGGATATGCCCGATCAGCGTCACCGGATCGGAGACGGTCACGCCCACCAGTTTCACCGAGGCGGCGGTCATGACCACGCCCAGCGAGGCAAACAGGAACATGGTCAGCGGCAGGCCGATAATCTGCCCGATGATCTGGTCTTTCTGGCTTTTGGCGTAGCGGCTGAAGTCTGGAATGTTCAACGACAAGGTGGCCCAGAAACCGACCATCGCGGTCAGGCCGGCGGCGAAATAACCTGCCACGCTCGCCCCTTCCGGACGCTTGGCCGGGATCGCCAGCAATTCGGTCATCGACACATTCGGCAGCGCCCAGAACAGCAGGCCCACACCGACCAATATCAACAGCGGCGCGGACAGGGTTTCCAGCCATTTGATCGACTCGGCGCCGCGAATCACCACCCACAGGTTCAGTGCCCAGAACACCATGAAACCGATGACTTCACCGGTGCCGCCCAATGACTTCCAGCCCTCGAACACCGAGCCCAGAAACAGGTGAATGGCCAGCCCGCCGAACATCGTCTGAATCCCGAACCACCCACACGCTACCAGGGCGCGGATCAGGCAAGGAATGTTGGAGCCGAGAACGCCGAAGCTCGAACGCAACAACACCGGAAACGGAATGCCGTACTTGGTGCCAGGAAAGGCGTTCAGAGTCAGGGGGATCAGCACGATGATGTTGGCAAACAGAATTGCCAACAACGCCTCGCCCACCGTCAAACCGAAGTACGCGGTGAGCACGCCACCCAACGTGTAGGTCGGCACGCAGATGGCCATGCCGATCCACAGCGCGGTGATGTGCCATTTGTTCCAGGTGCGTTCATGCAACTTGGTTGGCGCCATATCGTGGTTGTAACGGGGACTGTCGAGGACGTCGCTGCCGGCTTCGAGCTCAAACAAGCCTTCGCGCTCGGTCACTTGCGATCTGATCTGTTGCATGGCCGCTCCACTGTTCTTTGAATTATTTTTTGCTCATCAGGTGCCAGGGCATCAATAAACGTGCCGGGCACCCCGATTGAGCATCGGGCAGTTCCACAAAACGTTACAACCAACTGTTTTTATTCATATATCCAGCGAGTCTTCGGTGACTTGTCTGTTCACTCAGGC
>Ga0163161_10003739_pt1 | contig 10662 bp, 5 predicted proteins | sample S45metaG_FD_129847 | JGI IMG/M metagenome (GOLD analysis project Ga0163161, IMG submission 129847) | Switchgrass rhizosphere microbial communities from Kellogg Biological Station, Michigan, USA - S4-5 metaG | ecosystem: Host-associated > Plants > Roots > Rhizosphere > Soil | place: USA: Michigan... | reverse complement strand
AATGATTCGTAAGTTGATAAAATTTTACATTATAATAAGTTCTTTACTTTGAAGCTACTCATAGACGTCATAATACAAATTCTTGTTTAGCTTAAAGTAAATCAGGCTATTCCCAAAATCGATTATCATGTTGAATCGCTTCAAAACGTTGTTTCCAAAAAAGCCCGCCATTTTCAAAGTGCTATCAATACCCTCTGTTGAGCCTGAAAGAGCGATTGGGATATTATATAGATATTTCCCGGAAAACTCAATTATTGGACAAAGTACAATTGGAGATTCATATTGCGAACCGTCTGAACCTATGGAGGTAGCTGTACCGATGTTACGTAAATGGTCCTTGAGTTTGTGTTTTTTAGCGTATGGCGAAGAAATTGTAAGCAGATTATCTGCCCCGCTGTCAAGGCCAAATAAGCCTTTATATTCCTTACCGCCAATAATTAATTCACTTTTGACGGCTGGATAGTTATCAATAAGGTACAATCTCATTTTATCATATCTATCATAATTAATGGAAGCATCATTTAGTGTGTAAAAACGGATTTCATTGACGTTGTAATCAATTTCTACGATATTACCCCTCATCAGATCAGTCCCCATTACTCCATCAAAAGCATCCGTTTGATAATTAATAAGTGTTAGGTTTATATCAGAACGTTTTATTGCTCCAAACTTCACCGTATTGCCACTGCTCACTTCCACTATATTATTTCCGTTTGACCCTTGGTTTAAATTGCTGCCGGTAACTTTTATATCAGGCCTAATCTTTGAACCTGTATTTATAACGGAGCCGTCCGCACCGGTATCAAACATAAATTTTAAACTATCCGTTTGATTTACTTTACAATAAATATATATAACATTTTTTTCAATGATAAATGGCACTACTGCCTCCGGCTTGTTTTGTCCGTGCAGCATGGCGGTGCAAATTAATGCTAATGTTAACAAGAATGGCTTCATCTATTTAAAGTTTTATCGCGGTTAATTTAATAGAGTGCAGATATTTATTTAAGCTAAGCTCGGAAAGATGTGACACATGAATAGTTAATAATGGGTTAATGACAAGTTAATGCATTTCCTAATCCCTCTATACACTCCTGTCAGTATTGCTAATGTAAGCAAAACCCGTTGCGTATTTTAATGCACCCGAACAAAATGATAAATTTGCGGACGGTGTTGCCGTTTTCCAAAAAGGTAAGGATACTTTTAAGAGAACAATAAGACTTTAAGATTTCGAGAAGCTTTTCCACTGCGGCCTTTCAAATGTTTTTGCTGAATGGTCGTCATAGGTCACGTCCCTAGTAATAATATGGTTAATGTCGCAATATTTTCTAAGTACTTCTTCCTGATTACGCTGGGAATATCCCCTGTCAGCCTGCTCATCGGTGCTAACCCTTACGTAAATATCTGCTGTCTTTTTCATGATTTGGCGGTCGGTTAAGATTATTTATATTTAATCGAATTAAGTATTCCATAGTTCTTATACGCTGCAAGGAAAGAAGGGAATTGTAGTTTTGGGGTAGGTGAGTCCATTTGAAGTTTATCATATCCAAGCAAACGCGCGCTGTGATCCTTACCATGAAGGATAATTTCTGTAGAAGTGGCCTCTTTTTTCAACGATAAAAACTGTGCCGGCCTCAAACTTAGTTGAACAATTAATTATCAGTAACTTACTTAGCGACTGTGGCAAAATAAATTGTACTCTTTCAATTCCTCTTTCGTGTAGGCAGGTACATGATGTATCCATAATCGCAAAGTTCTTCATACATCTATGATAAGTGTAAGGTGCTGAAATCTTTGTAATACCCATTACTTCATACCGATATGTCCTAACAGGTAATGCAAAGCCTTATGTGAGCCAGAACTGCAGCAGCGCAGCATAGATTCCGATATGTGTTGTACTGATCCGGTGGTCTTTATCAATAGTTGTAAAGAAATCCGTAAAAGGCTTTTGCAATTCTATTACATAATTGATTTGAATATTCATTGGATGATGCTTGCCTTCTATACTGGATACTAAATTTGCTCACTTATGTTTTTAATAATTTAAGCCATTCTGAATGGGTAAATTCGCTTAGTAAATCAGAAATGGCTTAATGACGATATTACTACTTGATGGAGTTAGCCTGGCTTTTTCGTTTCGGCTTGCCTCCTACAGCATCTTCAGTACCCCTGCCGTGACGGATGAATTCAAGGTACAGCTTAAAGCGCAGTCTGATTCGGATGAACCGAGCTGTTCCCTGGCTGACGCATTGGAAAGGCAGGATTTATTCGTCAATCCAGCCTTAACAGATTTAGACGGTTCGCTGCTTTGAACCTGCTGCGTAATGGAATGACACCTACAGGGGCTTTTTCCCTAACCTTGCAGATTTCAGGTCAGTTCCTATAGCGGTGGGTTAGCATACCGCCGCCCCGCAAGCAGCTTCCTGCGTCAGGACTTGCGGGGCGCCCGAAGAGGAGCCGTCTATTACGCGAATAGGATTTCGCATCCCTGACGGTGTCGTTATTACCTTTGGGTAACACAATTTCAAAAGAAATCATTTACGCTATTTTAGGACTCTGGAACTTAATTTACCGTTCAAACTCGAGTGTATAGGTTAAGCTGTCTGCTTTATAATAGCCGACATTCCATTCGAGCGGACGTGAGCCAGGATCGTAAACAAAGCGCATGCGTTTTAGCACCGGTTCGCCTGATTTGATTTCGAGCTTCTCTGCTAAAATGTGTTGGCCAATATGGCACTGATTTCTTCTTTAGAAAAATTTGCTATCGAATTATAATCACTTTCTAAAATGTCGTATAACGGACGTGTAAAATACTCATTGCCGGTTATTCCAATCCTTGGGTGAAACACGATATAAAATAAACAAAAAGGTATTCTTCTTTTCCGCGCAAGAGCTTTAACTTTACTATTTTGATATTTTTAGCAATGTCAAAAAATAGGCATAACTGCTCATCGGGGTACATCCAGCTTATGTGCAGCTCGTAGTTTTCTATAGTAACACCTAAGGCTTTCATTTCTTGAGAAAAGCTTTGACAGTTGGGCTATGGAGTTTATGCCTGATTTTTAACAGATGTTCCCACTACTTTTTTACGCACCAATAGTCCTTCAATCACTAGTTTATTTAATGACTATCTCACAGTACTTCTTGATATGCCTAATTGTTTAGACAAATCCATTTCGTTAGGCAATTTTTTTCCTCCCTGATATTCATCCGCTTTAATGCCTACTCATATCTGCTCTTCTATCTGAATATGAAGCGGAATCGGCGTGGTAGATCTAAAGTTATTTTCATGTTGCTGATTCATCTGTAGCAGTGTCATTTATGTGTTATAAATTGAAAGGCTCATGATGGTACAAGTTAGTTAATTCAGCCTTATCAAAAATAAGATTTTGTTTTATCATAATAATTACTTTACTTTGCTACAACGTTATTGTTCATACATATGAACATTTAATGTTATTATGTTTTCAAGATATTTCCACAGTGTATCTTATACTCTAATTTTGTAATCGTTAAACAATACAATATGAAGAAAAATGTAAGCATTATACTACTGCTTATGGCGTGCTTTACTTCGCAGTTTATTAACGCTCAAAAAAAATACAACCAATTATCAGATTATGTAGACCCGAATATTGGTACGGCACACAGCCGCTGGTTTTTTTATACTCCCGGTGCAGTGCCTTTTGGTCTTGCAAAATTGGGTCCATCTACAAATGCCCATTTGGGTAACGTACAGGGGTGGGAAGCTACAGGCTACGATCATAGAGACAACTCTATAGAAGGTTTTGCCTGTTTACACGAATTTCAGGTAGGTGGCATTGTAGTAGCTCCAAGTGTGGGTACGTTGCAAACTATACCCGGAAGGCTCGAAAATAATGCTGAAGGATACAGGTCGGGCTTTAATCGTAAAGACGAGTATGCAACCTCCGGCTATTATTCTGTTTTATTAAAGGATTATAATGTTAAGGCAGAACTTACAGCAACAAAAAGGGTAGGTTTTCAGCGTTATACGTTTCCTAAATCGTCGCAGTCGAATATAATATTCGACATTGGCAACAGGCAGGGGGAAAGTGGTGCTGTTAAGGATGCCAGGGTTACAATAAATAAAGACGGCAGTATAGAAGGGTATGTAATAACAACGCCGGAATATGTAAAAAAATATCAGGAAGGTTCTGAGGTTGCTATGTATTTTTATGCAGTAATGGATAAGAAGGCTGCTGCCTACGGTGTATTTAATAAAAAAGACAGAAAAGCTGGCGAAAAAGAAATTGCCGGTGAAGGTTCAGGTGCTTATTTTACGTTTAGTACCAATGAAAATGAAGCCATTACAGTTAAAATTGGCCTGTCTTTCACTTCTGTTGCTAATGCAAAAATTAACCTTAATACCGAGGCAAAGAACCTTGACTTTGATAAGGCTAAAACGCAAAACCTTACCACTTGGAATGAATATTTGGGCAGGATAACTGTTGAAGGAAAAAACCAAAACGACAAAATTAAATTTTACACCGGATTGTATCATGCGTTGTTAGGACGTGGACTTGGTAGCGATGTGAATGGTACCTACCCAATGAACAATGGTAAAGTGGGGCAAATACCTTTAGATGCTAAAGGCGTTCCTCAGTATAACTATTACAACAGCGATGCAATATGGGGCGGTTTTTGGAATCTTACTCAATTATGGGCACTGGCATACCCTGAATATTATGCCGATTGGGTGCAGGCCCAACTACTTGTATATAAGGATGCAGGCTGGTTAGGAGACGGTATAGCATCAAGCAAATATGTTTCTGGGGTAGGTACAAATTTTACAGGCCTAGCTATAGCATCTGCCTACAACAGCGGTATAAAAAATTATGATGTTGATGTAGCGTACGCAGCAGCGCTTAAAAATGAACTTGAATGGAGGGGCCGCATAGAAGGAGCAGGAAAAATGGATGTGCAACAGTTTGTAGAGCGTGGGTATTCGCCACAAATTGATGATATTGGTTTTAACACCACTACGCAAGGTTCTGGGTTTTCGGCATCCCATACACTGGAGTATTCTTACAGTGCCTATGCAGTGGCGCAATTTGCAAAGGCACTTGGTAAAATGAATGATTATGACCAACTTATAAAATTATCAAACGGCTGGAAATTGCTCTATGACAAAGAAACTAAATTTATAAGGCCAAAATATGCCAACGGCAATTTTGTATCGAATTTTGACCCGGCGCAGCCTTGGAGAGGTTTTCAGGAAGGAAACGCATGGCAATATACTTTTTATGTGCCGCACGCCGTAGATGAATTAGTGGCCACATTAGGTAAAGGCACTTTTAACGAAAGGCTGGAGAAAATTTTTGATATTTCACAAAAAAATATTTTTGGAGGAGGTACTAAGATAGACGCGTTTGCAGGCCTTTCAGGATATTATAATCATGGTAACCAACCTAATCTGCACATTTCTTGGTTGTTTAATTATTCCGGCAAGCCCTATTTAACTCAAAAATGGGTACACGCTATTTGCGACGAGTTCTACGGTACCGAAGGTATTCATGGCTATGGCTATGGTCAGGACGAAGACCAGGGCCAACTTGGTGCTTGGTATGTAATGGCTTCTATAGGGCTGTTTGATGTAAAAGGGTTAACCGATGTTAATCCTTCGTTTCAGGTAAGCAGCCCATTATTTGATAAGGTTTCGGTAAAGCTTCCTGCTTCAACCGGACGTAAGCCTTTTACAATAGATGTGAGCAACAACACAAAAAGTAATGTATACCTTCAGGATGCATATCTAAACGGTAAAAACCTGGATAAGCTTTCTATAAGCCTGAATGATATAGCAAAAGGCGGCACTTTAAAAATATCGGTAGGGGCAGAACCTAATAAAAAAAGGACTGAATAATAGTTTATTTACTTATGCAAAAACAAAAATATTCTTCAGCGCTATTTCCTATATTATTTGGCTTCTTTATTATGGGGTTCTGCGACTTGGTAGGCATATCAGTTACTTATGCGCAGCTGCAATTTAACTGGAGCGAAACTCAGGCCGGTTTTTTACCTTCTATGGTTTTTTTATGGTTCTTTATCCTCTCCATCCCTGTTGCCATAGCAATGGATTCGATAGGTCGTAAAAAAATGGTGGTGGCCGGTTTATTTATAACTTTCATAGCCACACTTATTCCTATTATTCAATTTACCGAATTTACCTGTTATATAACATTTGTACTCTTAGGTATAGGTAACACTATATTGCAGGTAGCACTAAACCCGCTACTTACTAATGTGGTTTCCGGCAAGCAACTAACGAGCTTTATAACCTTAGGGCAGTTTGTAAAAGCAATATCATCATTCACAGGTCCGCTTATTGTAGGTTATTTTTCACTCGAATACGGCTCATGGGAGAAAACTTTTTATGTATATACAGCCGTTACACTGTTATCTATGCTGTGGTTACTGGCAACTAAAATAGATGAAGGTTCTAAAAGTGAACAGACTGCGAGCATAGGCAAAACATTCGGCTTGTTAAGAGACCGCAATACCCTGTTAGCCTTTGGTGGCATATTGTGCATAGTTGGCCTTGATGTGGGTATGAATACCGTAACGCCAAAACTGCTTATAGAAAGGGCTGGACTTGCGGTAGAAGCAGCTACCTATGGTTCAAGCTATTATTTTGCAGCCCGTACTATAGGTACGGTATTGGGTGTTTTGTTATTACGCAAGGTTTCTGAAATTGTATTTTTTAAAGTAAACATGCTCATAGTAGTAGTATCATTAGCTTTTTTACTATTTGTAAAACAGCATGAATTGATCTTATTTTTTGTTTGTGTTACCGCTGTAGGTTCTTCCAGCATTTTTGCTGTAATTTATACTTTGGCAATCAAGTCGAGGCCATTACTTGTTAATGAAGTATCAGGACTTATGATAACAGGTGTAGCAGGCGGTGCGCTTTTACCGCCATTAATGGGTTTCGCTACCGATTTTGCAGGCTCGTTAAAAGGAGCAGTATTTGTAATATTGCTGTGTGGTATTTACCTGCTATTTACGTCTTTTAAACTCACAGCTCACAAGGAGTTGAATGTCAAGCGGCAAAATCAAAGGTAATTAAGATATAAATATAACATAATGGATTTAGATAAAGGCAGGACAGTTGTTCTGCCTTTGTTTTTTATATCTATAAAATAAGATTATAGTTATACACTTAAATTAATGTTATTGTAAGATCAGTTGTTATATTTGCATGCTGCTTATAATCTGTTGTTTGTGAATTTAATGGCTTGTAAGAAAACTGTTTAATTTGCAGAACTCTTAAATGTACTACTCACTTGTGATGAAAAAGAAACAAGTTTCCTTAAAATCTATTGCAGAGGCACTAAATATTTCCTCTACCACGGTTTCATTTATTCTTAATGGCAAAGCAAAAGAAAAGCACATTTCTGCCCAGCTTACTAAGAAAGTGCTTGATTACGTAGCCGAAATTAAATACCAGCCTAATCAACTTGCGCAAAGTTTAAGGACCGGAAAATCTAATATCTTGGTTTTTATGGTAGAAGATATTTCAAATAGCTTTTTTGCCAAGTTAGCCCGGGTTATTGAAGACATAGCGTATAAAAAAGGTTATAAGGTTATATTTTGTAGCAATGAAAATGATGATAATCGATCAATTGAGCTTATTAACCTTTTTAAATTAAGACAGGTAGATGGTTTTATAATTGTGCCGTCGCCTGGTCTCAAATCTACAATTAGCAAGCTTATAGACGAAAATACACCGGTAATTCTTTTGGACAGGTATTTTGAGGAAATGGATTGTAACATTGTAGTGATTAATAACAGAGAAGCCTCTTACATTGCAACACAGCATTTAATAAATAATAAATATAAAAATATTATATTTATTACCACAGATACCCTGCAAACACAAATGCTGGATAGACTTGAGGGGTATAAACAGGCTATTATAGAACATGGACTTGTCCCGCAAATACTTTCTATTCCATATAAATCTGCACATACTGCTGAGGGAAATAAGCTAATAATCAATTTTATTAAGAATGCCCATTCTAAAGACGCTATTTTTTTTGCTACAAACTACCTAACACTAAAAGCATTGGAGGCATTTAAAGCACAGCCAACAGAATTAACTGCACCACTTGGAATTGTAGCTTTTGACGATAACGAATTTTTTAGCGTACTTACACCAACAATTACAGCCGTATCGCAACCGCTTTGGGAAATGGGAAACCAATTAATGGCGCTGATGTTGAACCTGCTTAAAAATAACGATTCAACAAGTTTAACTCAAAAAATAGTTATCGATGCCGAGCTTATCGTTAGAGACTCATCGTCAATTTTGCATAAGTATTAGAATTTCACTACAACGATTGAATATTTAGGGGTTACAGGTGTTTTCCCTACGCATATTTTGTTACTCATTTTTTAAATAAAACCAAATAGCGTTGTATAAAATGAATTATTTCCCTTAAAAATTAACATTTATCATTTTAATTAACATTTTATTTATATTATAAAAAAAAGTGTTTTATTTACTAAATCGATTTAGTATATTTGTGTTGATGTTGTTTTAACTCAAATTATTTAACCCAAACTAAGACCAATTAAATGAATTTAAAATTTGTTTCACGAACCTTGCCGCCTGGCAGGGCTGTTACCAGATTTCAGGATTTATTATTAAATCCGGGTTTTGCTTTCCTAATGGTGTTGCTCCTTTATTCCGGCAACGCATTTGCTTACTTTCAGGATCCTGTAGTGATAACAGGGGTAATTAAAGATGCCGCGGGTGAAACGCTTCCGGGTGTATCTGTTGTGGAAAAAGGTACAGCTAACTCGTCAGTATCAGACCTGGATGGTAGTTTCACAATTAAGGTTGGGTCATCCCAATCGGTATTAGTCTTTTCTTATATAGGTATGACAACTGTAGAAAGAAAAGCCGGTGATGGCACTGCTATTAATGTTGTTATGGAAAATAGTGCCACCAGCCTTGATGAGGTAGTAGTGGTAGGTTATGGTACACAAAAACGTGCTAAAGTTATTGGTGCCATAGATCAGGTTGGTAAAGAAGATTTTAAAGGAAGGGCTGTGGTTAACACCACCCAGGCGCTTCAGGGAAAATCGCCAAGCCTTACCATTCAGCAAACTAACTCTGAGCCCGGCGCGGGGTTAAACATCAACATAAGGGGTATAAGTACGTTAGGTAATAACAGCCCTCTTATTGTGATAGATGGTATAGTTGGAGGCGATATCAACTCGCTTAACCCGGCCGATATAGAAAGCGTATCGGTATTAAAAGATGCCGGTAGTGCTGCTATTTACGGATCGAGGGCCAGTAATGGGGTAGTGTTGATCACTACAAAAAAAGGTAGTAAATCAACACCTTTAACGGTACAATTAAATACGCTTACCGGTTACAATAATCCTCACTATTTTACCAAACCCGTTAGAGGTTACGAAAATGCAATGCTACGCAACGAGGCAGCCTTTAATTCGGGTGAGAGTTCGGCTGTATTTACTGCCGATCAAATTGCAGCGATAAAAGAGAGAGGGGACTCGGAATGGTTTGCAGATGAAATTGTTAGGCCTGCGTTACAGCAAAATCATAATATAACCGTTTCCGGAGGTAATGAAAACTCTACGTATTTAGTGTCGTTAGGTTACCTTGATCAACGAAGCAATTTTGTTGGCCCGTCAAAAGGTATGGAGCGCTACAACTACAGGATCAACCTTACTAACGAGTACGGGAGGTTTAAGTTAGCATCTATACTTACCTATTCTAAGCAAAAAATAACCGATCACTCGTCAAGCACAGGGACGCTTATGGTAGATGCCTTTAGGGTTCCGCTGTACTATGACCAGGTAGACGAAAACGGAAATTTCCTGACAAACGATGTGCTTCAGCAATTTAACTCCCTCGGTATCCTTGAGAAGGGAGGCTTTAGAAAGTATGATAACGACGATATTTTTGGCTCCATAACTGCCGAACTTAAAGTTACCGACGATTTAAAACTTAAAACGGTATTTGGAGGAAGGGTATGGAATAATTCCTTATACAGCAGGGTTAGAGAAGTTCAGTTCGTTCCTCAGGGCATTTATGGTGCCGACAGGAATACAAACGATGAAACACGCAAGAGCCTGGACCTGAATACACAGTTCATAGCGCAATTTGATAAAGTGTTAGCCGAAAAACATACTATTGGCGCATTAGTCGGTTATTCTAATGAAAACCATTCTGATAGGGGTATCGCAGTATACCGAAGGCTTACCGACCCGGATCTTGGTACACCGGTAACGGACACAGAACTACTTAATACGTCTTATAATTCTAACACAAGTTCTTCAAGAAATAGCCTGAATTCATTGTTCGGCCGTGCATCATACGACTTTGATAACAAGTACTTTGGAGAATTTAGCTTTAGGTACGATGGTTCTTCAAAGTTCCGTAAAGAAATTCGTTGGGGGTTCTTCCCGTCAGCTACTGTTGGATATAATATTGCACGCGAAAACTTTATGCAGTCTTATAATGAAAAGGTAGGTAATATCAAGTTAAGAGCTTCTTACGGCGTATTAGGTAACCAAAATGTGGGCGATTTCCAGTACCAGACAACTTATTTTACATTTCCTAATGCTTACGGGTTTAATAACGACTTAGTGAGTGGTGGCGGTTTTAATTTT
>Ga0163161_10003736_pt1 | contig 10663 bp, 5 predicted proteins | sample S45metaG_FD_129847 | JGI IMG/M metagenome (GOLD analysis project Ga0163161, IMG submission 129847) | Switchgrass rhizosphere microbial communities from Kellogg Biological Station, Michigan, USA - S4-5 metaG | ecosystem: Host-associated > Plants > Roots > Rhizosphere > Soil | place: USA: Michigan... | reverse complement strand
GGCATCAGCAAGCGCTTCGGCGCTTCGCGCGCGCTCTCGGGCGTGGACTTCTCGCTGCACGCGGGCGAGATCCACGCCCTGTGCGGCGAGAACGGCGCGGGGAAGTCGACGTTGATGAACATCATCGACGGCATCCACCGCCCCGACGAAGGCGAGATCCTGCTGAACGGCCGGAAGGTCGTGATCGACGGACCGGCGCACGCGATGCGCCTGGGCATCGGCCTGGTGCACCAGGAAATCGCGCTGTGCGCCGATGCGACCGTCGCCGAAAACATCTTCATGCCGGAGATCAACGCCGGCAAAGCGGCGTGGATGAACTACGCCAGCTTCAACGAACGGGCGGCCAAGGTGCTGCGCCGGCTCGGGCAGGACATCGACCCCGCCACGCCGGTGGGTGACCTCAGCATCTCCAGCCAGCAGCTGGTGGAGATTGCCAAGGCGCTCACGCTCGACTGCAAGGTGCTGATCCTGGACGAGCCCACGGCCGCGCTGACCGACAACGAGTCGGCGGCGCTGTTCCGCGTGCTGCACGACCTGAAGGCGCAGGGCATCGGCATCATCTACATCAGCCATCGCATGGCGGAAATCTTCACGCACGGCGACCGCGTCACCGTGCTGCGCGACGGGCGCAATGTGCACTGCGGACCGCTGGCCGGGTCGACGCCCGACGAGCTGGTGCGCCGCATGGTCGGGCGCGATCTCGGCAACTACTACCCGCCGAAGCAATCCGTCGCCGAATCCTCTGGCCCCGTGCTCGAAGTGAACGACATCGCCGATGGCGAGCGCGTGCACGGCGTCTCCTTCGCGCTGAAGCGCGGCGAGATCCTCGGCATTGCGGGCCTCATGGGCGCGGGCCGCAGCGAACTCGCCGAAACCATCTGCGGCCTGCGCATCGCCAAGCGCGGCGCAGTACGTTTGAACGGCAAGACGCTCACCATCCGCAAGTACAGCGACGCGCTGCGCGCAGGCATCGCCTACCTCAGCGAAGACCGCAAGGCGGCCGGCGTGTTCCTGGACCTCCCGATCGCGCAGAACATCTCGTCGATGGCGCTCGGCCGCGTGAGCTCGGCCTGGGGCCTTTTGCAGCGCTCGGCCGAACACAAGCTCGCGAAGACGCTCGGCGCCAAGCTGAACTTGAAATCCGACGGCGTCGCCATCGAGGTCTCCAGCCTCTCGGGCGGCAACCAGCAGAAAGTAGCCATCGCCAAGCTGCTGGCCACCAACCCGTCGGTGCTGCTGATGGACGAGCCCACACGCGGTGTGGACGTGGGTGCGAAGTCGGAGATCCACCACATCCTGCGCGAACTCGCGAACCAGGGCGTGGGCGTGATCGTGATCTCGTCGGAGCTGCCCGAAATCATCGGCCTCTGCGACCGGGCCCTGGTGATCCGCGACGGCCAGGTCGCGGGCGAACTGGAATCAAACGAAATGACGGAAGAGGCCCTGCTGCGGCTGGCTTCCGGACTCTGCGAACAGGAAACAGCATGAACTACCCGGCACAACTCGATGCGGGCCTTCCTCCTCGGAATTCTGGGCAATCTGGACAGTCAGGAGGCGACCCCGTGAAGCCCGCCAACAAACTCACGAGCATGCGAGAAGCAGGGCTGCTGCTCATCATTGCGGTGCTGTGCATCGCGATGAGTTTTGCATCGCCCTACTTCCTCACCTGGGACAACGTGCGCGCGATGCTGTTGTCCTTCTCCATCGAAGGCATCGTGGTGGTGGGCATGACGATCCTGCTGATCGTCGGTGGCATCGATCTCTCGGTGGGCTCGGTGGTGTGCTTCGCGATGGTGGTGACGGGCAAGCTCTTTTTGATGGGCGTGGACCCATGGCTTGCGAGCCTGGTGGCCATCGGCATGTGCGGGCTCATCGGCGCCATGATCGGCGGCTGCGTCACGCGCATCGGCCTCAATCACTTCATCGCCTCGCTGGCCTTCATGGTGATCGTGCGGGGCCTCTGCCTCGCGCTCACGCAGGGCACGCCGCAGTCGCTGTTCTCGCTGCCGGCGGAGTTCAAGTTCATCGGCCAAGGCACGCTCTTCGGCGTACCGGCGGTCATCCTGATCTTCCTGGCGATCGTGGTGGTGAGCGACTTCGTGCTGCGCCGCTCGACGCTGCTGCGCCGCGTGTTCTACACGGGCAGCAACGAGAAGGCGGCGCTCTATTCGGGCATTCGCGTGGGCCGCGTAAAGTTCTGGGTCACGGTGCTGTGCTCGGCTTCCGCGGGCCTCGCGGGCGTGATCTACACGGCACGCTTCGGCGCCGCCACGCCGACCTTCGGCATGGGCATGGAACTGAACGTGATCGCCGCCGCGGTGATCGGCGGCGCCAGCCTCAAGGGCGGCTCGGGCACGGTGCTGGGCGCGGTGCTCGGCCTGGCCCTCCTCTCGGTGGTGACCAGCTCGCTGATCCTGCTGGACGTATCGCCTTACTGGCAGGACGTGATCAAGGGCTTGATCCTGCTCGCGGCCGTGACCATCGACCACATCATGAACACCAGAAAGAAGACCCGATGAAGAGCGAGATGAAGAAGACCACCCTAGGCCCGTCGGGCATCGAATGCTCGGCCATCGGCCTGGGCACCTGGGCCATGGGCGGCTGGATGTGGGGCGGTGGGGACAACGCGGCCGCCGTCATCGCGATCCAGGCCTCGCTCGATGCGGGCGTGAACCTGATCGACACCGCGCCGGCCTATGGCCTCGGCCGCTCCGAAAGCATCGTCGGCACCGCGCTCAAGGGGCGCCGACAAGAGGCGGTGATCGCCACGAAGTGCGGCCTCGTCTGGCACACACAACAAGGTACGCACTTCTTCGAAGAAGACGGCCACCCGGTGTACCGCTTCCTCGGGCGCGAGTCCATCTTCCATGAGTGCGAAGAGAGCCTCAAGCGCCTGCAGACCGACTACATCGACCTCTACATCACGCACTGGCAGGACAGCACCACGCCCGTGGCCGAGACGATGGACGCGCTGCTCGACCTCAAGAAGCAGGGAAAGATCCGCGCCATCGGCGTGAGCAACGTGAGCCCCGAAACGCTTGCCGAGTACTTGCGCTACGGCCCGGTCGATGCGGCACAGGAGCGCTACAGCCTGATCGACCGCGAGATCGAAGCGACGCTCGCGCCCCTGTGCAGCGAGCACAACGTCGCGGTGCTCGGCTACTCGTCGCTGGCCCTCGGCCTTCTGGCTGGCCCGATCGATCCCGAGCGCGAGTTCAAGGGCGACGACCAGCGCGCCACCAACCCGCGCTTCAGCGCCGCCAATCGCGCGACGCTCAAGGCTTTCTTCGAAGAGCTCGAACCCACACGCGCCAAGCTCGGCTGCTCGTTCGGCCAGATGATGATCGCGTGGACCGTTGCGCGCGGCACCGTCGCGGTCGCGCTGTGCGGCGCGCGCGTGCGCCAGCAGGCCATCGAGAACGCCGGCGCCGGCGCGGTCGAACTGGGCGACGAAGCCCTGCGCCTGATCGACGCCGCGGCGAAGCGCCACCTCTCCGCGCTCGCCTGATACCCCCTCTTCTTTTCAGACCCCAACAAGGAGTTCTTTCCCATGTCGAAAGACAAGACAGCACGGCTCAACCGCCTGCTCACCAACGGCCGCTGCCTGGACATCGCCCTCGATCACGGCGTGTGCAACGAGCCCTCGTTCCTCGACGGCCTGGAGGACATGCCCCAGGTCATCGACAAGCTCGTGGCCGCCGGTCCCGATGCGCTGCAACTCAACTACGGCCAGTCCGACCTGCTGCAGGACCGCCCGGGCCGCGACAAGCCCGCGCTGGTGATGCGCATCGACATGGGCAACCCCTACAACGCCACGCTGCATCGCGTGATGTGGGCGCAGCTGCAGAACGAGCACGACCCGGTGTTGCCGGCCGTGCAGCGCGATGCAGCCTGCGTGGTCGTGAACCTCTTCATGCTGCCGAACGAGCCCGACCTGTTCCGCCAGTGCGTGCAGAACATCGCGCGCGTGCGCGCCGACTGCGACCGCTACGGCATGCCGCTGATGATCGAGCCGCTGGTGATGCAGTCGCCCACGCCCGGCAGCCGCTACATGGTCGACGGCGACGCAGAGAAGATCGTGACGCTGGTGCGCCTCGCGCGCGAGATGGGCGCCGACATCGTCAAGGCCGACCCGACCAGCGACCCGAAGGATTTCCACCGCGTGGTGCAGGCCGCACGCTGCCCCGTGCTCGTGCGCGGCGGCGGACGCGAAGACCTGCCGCAGGTGTTCGCGCGCTCGCGCACGCTGCTGGACCAGGGCGCGGTCGGCATGGTGTACGGACGCAACGTCTACCAGCACGGCAATCCGTCCGCGGTGGTCAGTGCGCTGATGGCCATGATCCACCGCGGCGCGAGCGCCGAGGCGGCCTTGGACATCTACGAATCCGGCGGCACGAAGCAAGGCAAGTAACGCCGCTGCCAAGGGAGAGAGGGTTTACGGCAGGCGATTACCCGTCGCCTGCCGGGGTGCGCGCTGCGCGCGCACTTTGCAAGTCGAGCCAGAGAAGAAGAAACGAGTCAGTGGGTCCCCCTGCGAACTTCTAACAACTTGGAGGCAACGATGAAGATCCGGTATTACGTGATGGCATTGATGGTGCCGTTCGTCACACTGCTGACGCACGCGGCAATCACCGGGGTCAGTCCGATGACGACCCTCAGCAACATGGCCACGGCGGTTTCCGCAGCCGTCGCCGACCCGCTCCCGCTGCAAGGGCCGGGCCTGGGCAACCTCACCTACACCTCGGCGGAACTGTTCAAGCCGGTGTCGATGATCACCAGCCCCAACCACCCGCTCGATCCAGCGCACAGCAGCGCCTACGAGTCGCGCGAGGTGCCCGCCACCTACGCGGGCCGCAAGGACTACGGCATGAATGCCGGCATCATGGTCAACGGCTACTTCCTCACCTCCTTCGCGCCGGACAGCGGCCTCGGCCCGGGCGGCTTTTTGCTGTACGACGTGTCGAACCCGCGCCAGATCCGGCTCGTCAAGAAGATCTACGAGCCCGACGACGCCACAGGGGGTCGCACCAAGGAGTTCCGCGAGACGCACTCCTTCGGCACCGCGAAGATCGGCGGCAAGACGTATGTGGTGCTACCCAGCATCAACGGCGTGGAGTTCTGGGACTTCACCGACGTCAACGACATCAAGCAGGTCAAGAAACTCGCGCTGCCCGGCGTCAATGCCGGCGACTACGAGAACGTGGCCTGGCAGCTCTGGTGGCAGGCGCCCTACCTCTACGTGGCATCGGCGGGCCGGGGCATCTTCATCGTCGATGCGACGGATCCCGCCAACGCCGTGGTCGCGAATCGCGGCGCGGGCAAACCCAACCCCGTACCCACGGGCGAACTCGGCGGTTTCCGCATTGGCCCGATCTTCACGATGGGCAACCACATGGTGCTGACCGCGATGGAAAGCAACGGCGGTTTCGCGAGCCTCGATATCTCCGACCCGCTCAACCCCAAGGTGCTCGACTCCATCGTGGGCACCACGCCGTTCTATTACGCGACCTGCTTCGACGGCCGGAACCTGCACGTCTCCACGCGCAACAGCGGCGCGAAGATGTACAGCTACGACCTCTCCGACCGCTCGCGTTTCGTGGCCGAGGACAACCGGCTGGTCATCGACGAACAGCTCTATTGCGCCACGCAGGACAACTACGTCATTCAAGGCGCGCAGACGCGCATCCACAAGGTGGACGTGAGCAATCCGCTGAACCATGTGGAAGTGGGCCGCGGCAGCATCCTGCGCGAGGACGACCCGAACTTCTCGCACTCGGACAATGGCCAGGTCGCGATGTTCGGCAACCTCGTCTTCGTGGGCAACGACCACGGCTCGGGCAGCGGCTTCGTCGTGCATTCGGTGGACCCGGACATCACCAAGCCTGAAGTGAAACAGGTCTCGCCCGCCAACGGCGCGAAGCAGCAGGCGCTGACATCGCGCATCGGCCTGGGTATGACCGACAACATCCGCCCCGAGAGCGTGAACTCCAACACCTTCATCGTGCGTCCGGTCGGCGGCAACACGCTGGCGGGGACCTACAGCGTGCAGCTGGGCATCGTCAACTTCCATCCCGACCTGCCGCTGCAGCCGGGCACGAGCTATGAAGTGTTCCTGCCCGCCAACGGCCTGAAGGACTATGCGGGCAACGCGATCGGCGCGGACTACCGCTCGACCTTCAACACCGGCAACGCGACCGACATCAACCTGATGCACTACTGGACGCTGGCGGGCAACCTCTCGGACCAGATCGGCAACAACGGCGGCACGCCGGCCTCGGGCGACGCGTTCGAGAGCATCGGCATGAACTTCGCGAACCGCACCGCCGGTGTGCCGCTGAAGAACGATTCCGTGGCCACCGTGCTCGGCGGCACCGCATCGCTGAGCTTCTACATGAAGACCACGCAGGCGGGCGGTGCGAACTCCTGGACCGCGCCCGGCATCTTCGGGCGCGACCAGTCGGGCGGCGCTGACGATGTGTTCTGGGGCTGGCTGGACACCAACGGGCGCATCAAGCTGTCGGTCGGCAACGACGGTGGCACCACTTCCACCGCGGCGGTGAACGACGGCAACTGGCACCACGTGGTGCTGACGCGCGATGCGGCCTCGGGCGCGCAGGCGGTGTACGTCGACGGCGTGAAGACCACTTCCGCGGGCCTCACCGGCACCAAGGGCCTCACGAACAAGTTCAACGTGCTGGGCCAGATCCAGGGCAACACGGCGCTCTTCAAGGGCACGCTGGCGGAGGTGCGCGTCTACGGGCGCGTGCTCACCGACACCGAGGTGACCACGCTGCGCGGGCAGGCCATCATCGGCGACCCCGGCATCGGCGGCGGGCCGAAGCTGGTCAACGGCCAACTGGTGTTCAACCCCGGCACGTTGGGCAGCAGCGGCGCGCAGTTCCGCTGGAACTTCGGCGACGGCACGCAGACCGCGTACTCCAGCCAGGCGAACTACACCTACACCTACAACCGCCCCGGCCACTTCACGGTGACGCTGACGGTGAAGGATGCGAACGGCCGCGAGACCTTCTACACCTACAACCTCACCGTGATCGTTCCGACCACGGCGCGGGCGCCCACGCACACCACCAACATCGCGGGCGATGCGAACTCGGTGTACTCGGTCAACCCCGACAGCGGCACGGTCGCCGCCATCAACTCCGACACACTGGTCAAGCGCTGGGAAGTGCGCGTGGGCGACGAGCCGAAGACGCTGGCGGTCGGCCCCGATGGCCGCATCTGGGTCACGGTGCAGGGCGAAGACAAACTGGTGGCGCTGAACGCGGCCGACGGCAGCGTCTCGGCCACCGTGCCGCTCGCCTACGGCAGCGGCCCCTACGGCGTGGCCTTCACGCCCGATGGCGCCAAGGGCTTGCTGACGCTGGAGAGCAAGTCGGTGCTGATGAGCTTCGACCCGAGCAACGGCAGCACCACCGGCGCGGTCGCGCTGGAAGGCAACCTGCGCGGCATCGCGGTGAACTCCGACGCACAGGTGGCCTACGTCACGCGCTTCAAGTCGAAGATGACCGGAGGCCAGCTGCACAAGGTCAACCTGCAGAGCATGAGCGCGATGACCACCATCGCCCTGCCGGTGGACACCACCACGGTCGATACCGAGAGCCGCGCGCGCGGCGTTGCCAACTACCTGAGCCAGGTGATCATTTCGCCGGACGGCACGCGGGCGGTGCTGCCCTCGAAGAAGGACAACATCGTGCGCGGCAAGTTCAGGGACGGCACCAACCTGTCGCACGACCAGACGGTGCGCTCCATCCTCTCGCAGGTCAACCTGCAGACGGCCGCGGAAGTGTTCGCCGAGCAGATCGACTTCGACGACCGGGCACCGGCACGCGCCGCGCTGTACTCGCCGTCGGGCGACTACCTCTTCGTCGCGCAGATGGAAGGCAACCGCGTGGCCATCGTCGATCCGTACAGCCGGTCGGTGCGAGGCGAGATCAACGCCAGCAGCGCGCCGCACGGCCTGTACCTGGACGCGGCGAGGAAGCGCCTGTTCGTCAACAACTTCCTGGCGCGCTCGGTGTCGGTGCACGACGTGGCCTCGGTGCTGGCTTCGGAGACGGCGGCGCCGGTCTTCCTGCAGAACGTCTCGACAGTGGCGCAGGAGCCGATGGCGGCCGCCGCGTTGCGCGGCAAGCAGGTGTTCTACAACGCGTCGGACCGGCGCATGAGCAAGGACAACTACATCTCCTGCGCGAGCTGCCATGCGGATGCCGGCGACGACGGCATGGTGTGGGACTTCACCCAGCGCGGCGAGGGCCTGCGCCGCACCATCAGCCTGATGGGACGACGCGGTCTCGGCCACGGCAAGCTGCACTGGACGGCCAACTTCGACGAGGTGCAGGACTTCGAGAACGACATCCGCAACGAGTTCGGCGGCACCGGCTTCCTATCGAACGCGGACTTCACGGCCACGCAAGACCCGCTGGGCGCCCCCAAGGCCGGCAAGAGCGCGCAGCTGGACGATCTCGCGGCCTACCTGACCTCGCTGAACAAGTACATGCGCAGCCCGGCGCGCAACGCCGACGGCAGCCTCAGCGTCGACGCGGCGCGGGGCCAGGCGCTGTTCGCCTCGGCGCAGTGCGTGACCTGCCACACCGGCGCCACCTTCCGCGACGGACAGCGGCACGACGTGGGCACCATCCAGCTCTCGTCGGGCAAGGGCATGAACCAGCCGCTGGCGGGCGTGGGCTTCGACACGCCGACGCTCGTGGGCACCTGGAACACCACGGCCTTCTTCCACAACGGACAGGCCGCGACGTTGCAGGACGTGCTCGCCGGCGGTCACGGCAACGCCAGCAGCCTGCCGCCCGCCGACGTGGTGGCGATTCGCGAGTACGTGCGGTCGCAGGACAGCGACCCGACGCCGACGATCACGCGCATCCGCTCGAACCTCAGCAACCTGTGCGTGAACATCAAGGGCGTGTCGACCGCCAGCGGCGCGACGGCGGTGCAGTGGCCGTGCGGCACTGCGAACAACGAGAAGTTCACGGTGACGAGCCTCACGGGCGGCTACGTGCAGTTCAAGGCCGAACACAGCGGTCTGTGCCTGGCACAGAGCGGCACCGCGACGACGAACGCGGCGGTGGTGCAACTGGCCTGCTCGGCCGGCGACACGACCCAGTGGAGCCTGGTGGGCGGCGCCCTCAAGAACCGCGCCTCGGGTTCTTGCCTCGACGTGCCGAACGCCTCGACGGCGCAGGACACGGCGCTCATCACCTGGACCTGCAACGGCGGCACCAACCAGAGTTGGACGCAGCTGCCCTGACGGTCTGACGCTCCCCTGAAAGCCGGCCGCTTCACCGCGGCCGGCTTTTTTTCGTCCTGGGCATGACCTCCCACGTCATGGACCGTGCGCACCCGTTGCGGGAAAGTACGTCCATCGATCAACCAACCACCAGGAGAAAACACCATGACCGGCTTCAACATCCTTCCCCTCGCAGTCGCCCTGCTGATCGGCATCGCAGCGCTCGGCTCGTGCCTGGGCATCGGACTGGTCGGCCAGAAGTTTCTCGAGAGCACTGCACGCCAGCCCGAGATGGTCGACGTGCTGCAGACCAAGTTCTTCCTGATCGCGGGCGTGACCGACGGCGCGTTCATCATCGCAACGGGCATCGGCCTCTGGTTTGCGACCGCCAATCCCTTCGGCTGATCACGGTTCGCGAGCCCCGGAAACGGGGTCTCCGCACCAGGAAGTGACACCTTTCACTGGCACCATTCGTGCTAGCACCGTTGACACTAAATCGTTTACGGCTAAAGTATTTAGCCATCAACGGTTCGATGTTGCCGGTGCTGCATGACGCGGTGCCGGTGCGTCGTTTCATCCTTCCTCCCTCGGAGAACCCATGAGCCACCTGTCCCCGAAGTCGCCCGCGCTGCCGCGCACCCTGCTCTCGCTGCTGCTCTGCGGCGCAGCCTTTGGTACCGCGGCGTCGGCCATGGCCGCCCCCGTGAAGGTGGGTTTGGCCCTCGACATCTCGGGGCCTTTCGCGGCATTGGGCGCCGAGGCGCGCGACGGTTTCGCGCTCGGCATCAAGCAATTGAACGGCAAGCTCGGCGGGCAGGACGTCGAGTTCGTGCAGGCCGACATGGCCGGCAGCCCCGACCAGGCCAAGCAGCTGGTCGACCGCATGATCCAGCGCGACAAGATCGACATCTTCAGCGGCCCGATCGGCTCCAACGTGGCGCTGGCCGTCGGCCCCACGCTCTTCAACGCCAAGGTGCCGTACCTCTCGGCCAACGCCGGCCCGAGCCAGTTCGCGGGCGCGCAGTGCAATGCGTACTTCTTCGGCACCGCCTACCAGAACGACCAGTTCCACGAGGCAGCAGGCAAGTTCGCACAAGACCGCGGCTTCAAGAAGACCGTGCTCATCGCCCCCAACTACCCCGCCGGCAAGGACGCACTGGGCGGCTTCAAGCGCCAGTTCAAGGGCCAGGTGGCCGACGAGCTCTACACCAAGCTCGGCCAGATCGACTACGCCGCCGAACTCGCGCAGCTGCGCGCGGCCAAGCCCGATTCGATCTACTTCTTCCTGCCCGGCGCGATGGGCATCAACTTCATCAAGCAGTTCGTGGGCGCGGGCCTGTCGAAGGACATCACGCTCGTGACCAGCGGCTTCTCGGCCGACGAGGACGTGATCGGCGCCGT
>Ga0163161_10003734_pt1 | contig 10666 bp, 23 predicted proteins | sample S45metaG_FD_129847 | JGI IMG/M metagenome (GOLD analysis project Ga0163161, IMG submission 129847) | Switchgrass rhizosphere microbial communities from Kellogg Biological Station, Michigan, USA - S4-5 metaG | ecosystem: Host-associated > Plants > Roots > Rhizosphere > Soil | place: USA... | reverse complement strand
GCCTTCAACTCAATCACCTTCGGCTGAAATTTTTCCTGCCAGTCCTGCAGGCTCATCTGCTTGATCTCGGAGGGCTCGCGCAGCGGCCTGCGCATGGTGCCCTCGACCTCGGCGCGGTCGACCACGAAGCCGAGCAGCTTGGCCTTGGCCATCGTCGCCTGGACCATGGCGCCGGCCTGTTTTGAGCGGCGGCCCAAGCGGTAGGCGGAGTTCAATTCCTTCAGCAGATGGTCGAGGCTGACACCGATCCGCTTGCGCTGCTCGTCTTGCAGTTCCCTGATTCGCAGGGAAACCTCGTTCTCCTTGGACAGGCGGGAGGCGTTGCGGGTGTTGTCGGATTTCGCGGCGGTTTTATAGATCAGCCGGTAGGCTTCGGCGGGCGTCCGCCCGCTGGCTACCTCGATGCAGAATTTCTCGCGTCTGGGATCGTCAAGAACCGGCACATGTTCGCCCTCGGGCAGGGGAAAGGCCGCACCCTACGCGCGTTTTTGTCTTCCTTGCAGAGTGTTCCGCCCGTACACTTGAACCGCCAGAACAAGGAGCCTTGATGACGATCCCGCCGCCGCCCACCCAGCTGTGGATTCTGGTCATTGCGGCGTTGGTTGTGGTGCTGATGATCGACGTTGTCGTCTGGTACCTGGCGATCCCGGAAATGATGCTCCCTTAGTGCATCCACCAGTAGCTGACCACGCCGATCGCCACGAGGGTGACGAAGGCGATGGCGATGGCCAGCCAGAAGTCGGGATCGGGGCCGGGCGGCGTCCCGTTGGGGCTGGGGCGGCCGAGATCGTCAGTCCATTTCCGCCGCATCCCAGGGCTCTCCGTCGACCCAAATCTTGACCAGGAATTCCGGGCCGATCTGCACCACCACCTCGTGGGGCCCCATCTTCAGCGTCGACACGAACGGCTCGAGAATCGCCGCTTCCGGCAGATCCTCTTCCACATCATCAGACAATCGGCGCGGCATGGCCCGGTTCCTCGATCAGCGCTTCATTCAAAGCCGCCAGGAAATCGGCGTGCAGGCCGCTAATCAGCGTGGCGTCGTCATGGCCGTTGATGATGGTGCGCGCATCATATGGATTATCTTCCTCGTCGTTGAAGAACTGCCCCAGGCGCGCCCCGGTGAACCAGCCCTCGGCCATCCCCCTGAACATCACCCGCGCCGAGATCAGCGAATCGAGCGCGATTTCGGGGTGCTCGACCAGATCGCGGTCGTCAATCAGCCCGAGCGCGGCCGATGCGGTGCGGTAGTTGTCCTCCCAAGTCAGCTGGACGAATCCCCTGCCGACATACGGCCAGTATTCCTTGCCTTGGAGGTAGTCCTGGCTGCCATATTCGGTGGTCGGCCACATCCGGGTGGCGCATTCGTGATAGACGGTGGCCAGCATATAGGCCAACCAGCGGATATCGGTCATCGGCGTGCCGCCGGCCTGATATTCCCAGACCGCCAGGATGACCGACTGCCCGTCGACCTGCTGTTGGGTCAGCGCGCCGTCAAACAGCTTGTCGCGTACGGCATTGAAATAGACGTTGCGGTCAAATCTCATGCGCGGTGCTCCCTTCTCCGATGCGGCAATGGGCTGAACGGCCAGCCCTTTTCCTTGGCCTCGCGCCTGGCGATCAGGTGCGGGTCGGTGGCGCGCTGGTGGTCGTGCCAAGCCTTGGCCCGCTGACTGGCGGCCTGGCGCCGCTCCTCAGTCCACCAGTCGGCCATTGCCGCGCCGTGGCGCCGTTCATTCGCGGCCATCTTTCAGGCTAATCTGACCGCTGTTGTCGATGGTGCAGGCAACCGGCGCATAGCGCTCGATGCCGCCGGGGCCACCGTTGGGGCTGGGATAGACGATGTTGACGCGGATCTTGACCGTCTGGCTGCCGTCGCTCTTGGGGATCACGCGGCCGGCCCAGGTGCCGATCCGTACCGGCCGGTAACGTTCGGCGCCCTCGTAGACCGCCTCGATGCACTTGGCGATGACGATGGTGGCGTCGAACATCGGGCTAATCCCCGCCGTAGCGGCCCTGGAAATCGAGTTCGGCGACCTGGGCAAAGGCTTGCTTGGCGGTGTCATAGGCCAGCTTGCCGCGCCCCGGCTGCTTCCCCTTGGCGAGTTTGAGCGCCTCGATCGCCGCCTCGGCGCGCATCAGGATGCGGATGGCGGCATCGAGGTGGGACAATTCCGCCTCGATGATTGACAGCGAGATCAGGCTCAAAAGCGCTTGCCTTCCTTCTTCAGGTTGAATTGTCCACCATTCGGGCGCGATAGCTGGCCGCCGCCCTTCTTCTTTTTCTTCAGAATGCCGGTGCCGGTGTCGGCGGCGTTGAAATCTTCCGCCACGTCTTTCGGCACGCCCACCTTCTTGCGGAACTTGGGGTTGTGGGCGGCGGCGGCCATCAGCCGCGCCTGGGCCGGGGTTTTTGACGGCATTCTTCAATCCTCCAAAATCGACACGCGGGCCAGGGTGATGCGCTTCTGCGCTACATCCTTGCCCATCCGGTACCCAGGACGCGGCGGATCGTTGCCGCCGGGGCCTTCGCCAAAGCTGCGCCAGATACCGGCCTTGAGCGTCATGGCGGTGGGCTTGAACGGGGCGTTGGCCGACGAGCCCATGGCCGGCGTCTGCTTCCTCAGCCTAGCGATCTTGATGTTGGAAAGATCCTTGGCCTGGCGATAGCGGTTGGTCACTTATTCGCCCTCCGCGATCCCTCCTGCCTGAGATTATACTGGCCGCCGCCTTTCTTCCGCTTGGGCGTTTGCGCCCGGTCCTTGCCCTTGGCCAGCTTGCCGGCGGTCGGATTGTCGGGGTGGATCACCTTCGGCGGACGTGCCGAAGACGGGCCGCCGGCATCAGGCGTGGCTCTTGAGGCGGGGGCCGGGACGATCTCCGGCGGCAGCGGCCCTGGTGTTGGCAGGCCAGGAACGGAAGTCGGCGACTGCGTCGGGGTGAAACCGCCAAGGCTCGACGGGCTTTGCGCGACCGGCAGGAACGATCCCAGGCTCGACGGCGAGGTGGCGTTGAACTCGACCGGATTGGGCACGGATGTCGGCGTCTGCACATTCATATTCGGGTTGATCAACTCCGGCGGAATCGGCGGCGGCCCGTTCAACTGCGACTGGGGGATGGGTGGGGGCCCGCTCGCGCCGGTCGTCTGCGGCCCCCGATCGGGGCGCGGCGAAGGCGTTGGAGCGCTACCGATCCCTGCCCCCCATGGGCCGGCAACCGACATATCGGTGGGCGGGCCGGCGGGCGCGCCGGGGAAGGCTGAAGAGGTGGTATAGCCGGCCGCTTCAGCGCGCGGATTGGGGTAGTTGTAGCGCATGTTTGCGCTGGAGCCAGGGCCACCCAACGGGGCGTTCTGCGGCCGGAACTGACCGCCCGTCATCGGCACGGAACCTTGCCCCCCGTTGGGGGGAACACGGCCCAAAAGCGCGTCAAGAATCGATGCCATGGGGGGTCTCCTTGTGCTGATGCGCGGCGATTGCCAGCACTGCAAAGGCCAGCAGACTCATCCACACTTTACCCAGTATCTGGCCGCCGATGAAGTTAAGCGAGCCAAACGCCAGCCATAGGAACACCGCGCTATCGATGGCCGCGCCGACGGCCCCGGAGGCCAGCACCGCGAGGCCGAGTCGGCGCTGCCGGAGCGGCGCGTAGACGGCCAGATCGGCTAACTCAGCGAGCACGAAGGCGGTTGTGCTGGCGACCACCAGGGCGGGCGGCGCGACCAGCCAGGACAACACGCCGCCCAAGGCGATTGCGGCCACCGCAAAAGCTGCGCCGCCGCTCTCATGCACGGCATCGCGCAGCACCAGCGCCAGGCCGACCAGCAGCACCCCGGACGGCGCATAAAGGCCGAAACCGACCGGGATGACGCATGGCCCGTTGGCGATGCATTGGCCAACATGGCCAATCATCCAATTGGCCGCCGGGATAGTGGCAGCGAAGGCGAAGGTGGCGGCAAGCACCGCGTACCTCATCCAAACAACTCCTGCTGCCGTTCCGGTGTCGGAATCCACTTGATCGGCGACTGCACGGCATCGAGGCGGCGGGCCATCCGCTCGGGGCATACGGCGTCATTGCCGCGCCTTTTATCGCCCTTGAAATTGACCGCCACATTGGTCGAATCGGCCGAGGCAAACGGCCAGCGATCGCCGGCCAGCGCCAAGCCGCGCAGCATATGTACCCACGGCCTGAGCCCGCGCTTTTCCAAGGCATCGAAGGCCTCGTCACAGCGCCGTTCCCAGGCTTGGGAACCGATCTGCCACAACTTTCCCGAGGAGCCAAAACACAGGCGGGGCCAGTGATTGGCGAGGTCGACCAGATAGTCAATCGGCAGTGCCATATGCCAGACGGGAGCGCCCAGATCGCGGTTGAACGGCCACCCCGCGACCAGTGCCCGCTGGGCTTCGACCGGGCCATCGATCATGTCCGGTATCACCGCCCAATGCGGATGACCCAGACGCGGCTCCAGCCAGCCGTAGAAGTCGCTCCAATCGGTCAATTTGCCAGTCTTGCGCAGGCTGAACGCGCCATTATCCCAGACCACCGACTGGCCGTTTGCCAGGCACCAATCGGCGTCATTCGGCCAGGCAAACGACACGCAAAAGTGCTTACCGGCCAGCCGCAACAGGCTGGCGCGCGGCGTAATCGGCGTGCCGTGATAATGGATCATCACCCGCTCACGCCGCTTGGCTGGGCGGCGGCTAGTACGTGGTAGTGCGCCGTCGACGTGCCCGTTAAGGCCATTGCCTGTTGGATCGCCTCCGTCAGCGCCGCGCAGCGTTGCTCGGCGGCCCAGGCGCGCTGCTTCCAGGCATCGCGGTCAGCCTCCAGCGCCTGGCGTGCTTGCTCGCTTGCCTCGATACGGCTCTTGAAAGCGTGCATATCCATCACCGCTTCACGCTCCCTGAGAGGGCCGCACCGGGCCATGATCGGGCTCGCCAACGGCTTCCTTGGTCAGCGCCCTAGCCTTGATCGCCAGGCCCACCGCCACCTGCTTGACCGACAGCTTTTCAGCGTCGTCGCGGGTGGTCCAGCGCGCAACCAGAAGTTCTAGATCCTGTTCGAAGGTTTTCGGGCTGGCGCCAAACAGCGTGTCGAGGAGCACCCCTGCCGGGCCGAGCCAGCCCATCGCAGGTTCAATCGCCCTGAAAATGATCGGGCAGCGCCCGCTTCAACAGCTGGAAACCCATGCGCCGCTTGCGCTCCTCGTCGGCGATCATCCCGTTCAGCGGCTCGTCGTCGGCCCGGTATTCGAGCGGCTTGACCAGCGGCAGCGGCTTCATCGCCCGGCAGCCGCAAGCCGCCAACTGCTCGTAAAGCATGCGGTTCTCGTTGCGCAGCGCGGCCATCGTCATCCGGCCGGTGATCGCCTCCGCCTCGTAGCCGTCGATGGCCTCGTTCAACTCATCGATCTCGTTGTGGGCCTCCGCCAGTTCCTTCGCCAGCCGGTTGATCTCGGCGTTCGCGCCGATCTCGGCCTTCATCAAGCCCATGATCCCACTCAGCAAAACCTCCACCGTGCCCCTGTCGAAGGTGGGGTTGGTCAGCTGGTCAAGCCGCCGCTCCACCTGGCCCAACGTCGCTGAAAAAATGCTGCGCTTCTCGCCCATCACAGCGCCCTCTCGATCTCGATGATCAACGCCGCACAATTCCTGCACCGCTCCTTCAATTTGCTTCTGAGATCAAGCACTTGGCCTATTTCCGCTTCGAGCCTGTCAAGCGGCATCGCCGCCGCTGAAGCCGGGCCATTGACGCGCTCGACACGCCGTTCCGCAGCAGCTGCCTCCGTAGCCTGCCGGATCTGCTCGTTGAGATCTTGTTCCAGTTGTGCCGTGTCCATACCATTCTACCTCTCGTTGGTGCCGGCTTCCCCCGGCTGTCGCAGAATGGCACCGCTTGACCGGACTGGCAACCTGTACGCTGAGAACATGTGAGGGCTGTGGAGAACGCAGGGATGAGGGCGCCCCACTTCCGGTTGGTACCCCCCCCCTTCGATGCAACCCCCCGGGTGTGCCGGCCCTGCCTCGACCTAATCAGATGATCAATGATCTGTACTACGAATACAGTATATGTCTAGGTCTATGGCTAGTATAGTACCATCATCAATTACCATGCAATATCAATGGCTTATGCCTTGACCGACAGATCACCATGACCTGTCGGTGGCTGATAGTGTGGTAGCAGGATACCGCACTACGGTCCTCGCACGGAAGGAGCCGCACTCTTTTCAGGCCTTGATCCCCTCTGGTGGAGGGCGTTGTGGCCTACCTCCACGGGCATCAGCCATGGCTTGGATCTCGCGCTTGATCTCCTTCATTCGCTGCTCGCTCACTGGTTGTCTCGGCCACAGCTGCTTGCGCCTGCTGGCCTGGAGGACGAGCCAAGCCTTCTCGCTGGCCTCCCGCTGCTCTGGCGTTTGAGGTGGTTCGGGCTCAGGAATGGGCTGATTGAACACATGCCGGCGATAGGCAGCGCGATAGACGCGCTCTCGCTCTTCGTCCTCGATGCGCCTGATCTCGCTGGCCAGTTCGGAGGGCGATGGCATGAACCGATGCTCCAGAGAACCGCGCAAAATGGCCGTTGTGGCGCTCTCCAGGCCCCATGCCGAGACGCCTTCCAAGGCGATCATGTAGGCCGCTTTGCGCACGTCGAACTCAGCTTGGCTATAGCTGGTCTGGCTCGGCAGCGCAGAGAGCAGCGACAGGGCGCGAAGCTTGTCATCGTCGGTCGCTGGGCGGAATTTGCCGCTGGTCGGGTTGAGGGTCTGGCTCATGGTCGGTTTCCTTTCGGTGTTTGAGCAGATCGGCGATCAGCGAGCCCTGGAAGGTTCGCGCGGAGGCAGTGCTCTTGAGAGAAGATTCCTCTCTTATATGTCTTCTGTATTCTGGATCGGGCGAGTGCGCGCGATCGTGCGCGCGCGTAGAATTCGTTGGGTTTTCTGCCCCGTTTTCCTGTGAAGTTTGAGCGAATTTCTCCCGAGATTTGGCCGATCTTTCGGCAAACTTTGCCAATTCCTGGTCGGTCTTCCTGTTGTGCAGCATATTGTCCTCGGAGACAAAAAGCAGGCCTGCCGACACCAATGAATCGCGCATTTTTTCGGCCGTGCGCAGCTGACCCAGGCCAAGCAGGTTTTTCAGCAACCGAGGATTGTTAGGTAGCCCGCCGCCCCGCTCGTACATATGCATGCAGAGCCAGTGATAGCAGCCATAAAGGAACGGGTCGCTGAGGTGCTCCGCAGCCATAATCCACGACCGATGATAGGAGCGATGAAAGGGCATGTCGGGCACAGTCGGCCGCCCTCATTCCACGCCCGGTTTCGACGGCTTTAGGGGCGTTTTAAGCGAGTCGGAATTTTCCGACTCGTGATGGCTGCTCTGCAGCCTGAGCGGGTTGGCGGCGACGGTCGCGCGGAAGTCATGGCGCTGGGTCATCAGTCTGTAGTGATCTGATGTCATGCCATAGAGCGCGATCAGCGCCGCCTCGGCTTGATCGGCATTCTTGACCGGGATCTTAAACTGCTCGCAGGCCTGTAGCGCCGCCTTCTTGGTCTTTGAGGCGGGCAGGTTCCCGCTCCCTTTGCCGATGACGCGGGCCCGCCATGTGTTGGAAGCCACATCGATATGGGCAATATCACGATCCCAGCAGGCCATCTCGATCATCCCGGCCAGTTGGGGAAGGACGAGCTGTGAGGCGTTGGGCGTGGTCATGCCGCCCACTAGTCCTTTCTTGGCGTAAATCATCACGCGCGGCGTCGGCCGCTCCCAAACCACGAACTCGGGCCAGCGCTCATCGAGGAAGCCCGCCAGCCAGTGACAGAATTCCGTCGCGTCATCAAAGCCGCTCTCGCTGCCCACCTTGAACTCTGGGCTGCCGCGCGTGCCCGTCAGCAGGCACCAGCCGGTGCGGGTCAGCGACTGGTCTAGGCCGAGAATCCGCATCAGCCCCTCCTGAACGGAAACAGATCTTTGATGTTGAAATTGAACGCCCGGCCCGTCGACAGCGCATAAATCAGCGACGCATATTCGCCCTGGCTGACCCCGGAATAGGTGTAGCGGGCCCCGTCACGCTTGAAGACAATCGTCAGCTGGCCGCTGCCCTCGTCATAATCGACATCCGAAATCGCCGTGCTCGACACCTGGACCATGTCATGGCTCCCTTCCGATAAACTTGGTCGGCCCCTTGTGCTGGCTCCAAAATCTGTACCACGCAGCGTTATCCTTGCCCGTGTGCGGCGTGTCGCGTATCCAGCGGACCCGTCCTATCGCGACGATATGCGAGCAGCGGCAGAGCAGCGTGGAGGCCTGCCTGGTGTGCGCCCAATCGGCATCGAACAGCAGCCAGGTGGGGGCGAGCGAGGAGAAGTGCGCAATCAGCGGATGGAGGATCTGCCGCGTCCAGCTGGGATTCGTAATGATGGCATCGGCGCCGTAGCGGATGATATCGGACGGCTTCAGCGTCAGCGCATCAAACCCGTGCTTGATGTCACCCGCGAAGCCGCACACCAAGCCTGGCGCCAGCGTGCCCAGCGCCTCGACCAGACACATGTTGCCACAGCACGGCTCGATGTAGCGGCTGACCCCATCAAGGTGCGGGATCAGCGGCACTACAGCATCAAGCGGCGTGTCGTATTGGTCGCCAGCCAGGCGCTCAAATGTGCTGCGCTTGCCGATTGTCGCCTCCATTGAAGTACTCACCATGCAACTGCTGAGCCTTCGCGAGGTAGGCGCGATGAGCGGCGGCTCGGGTGGCAAAAAGGCCAAGACTGATCTTCTTGCCGCCCACCGTAATTTGGGCCCGCCAGCGTCCAGTTTTCTTGTGGCGATGGACCCCCTTTAAGCGTGCCTCATTGTCTTTATGGGCGACACTGTTGAACGCATTCTGCTGATGGTTCGCCAGACGCAGATTCGCCCATCTATTATTGGTGCGGTCGCGATCGCAGTGGTCGACCAATGCCGACGGCAGACTGCCGGTCATGTAGAGAAAGACCAACCGAGCGGCTGCATAGAGGCGCCCATCTACACCGATTAGCCGATAGCCATCACGACCACTGACCACACCAGCAAGCTGGCCCACCTTCACACGGTGGCTGGTTGGCTGGCGCCAACGGAACTCACCTGTCGCCGGGTCGTAATCGAGCAGCGCGCGCAGGCGCTCACCCGTCAACATGCCCATACTCTTCAGAGGCGAAACGGGCATCGTCGGCGGCGCTGCGATCGTGACCATTCTTGTAGCCGGCCAGGTCGTTGGGCGTCACCCAGCCCTCGGTCACCTCGCCGATGCGCCGCACCAATTCTCGGCTTGGCCATGGCGGGCGCGGCTTGCACAGCCGCGTGACATAGGACGCCGTGACGCCAATCTCGCGGGCGAAACGGTAACGGCTCATCGGGCGCGGGTTCAACTCGAACCAGGCCTTCAACGTATGCGGAGGGGTCGGGGTAGGCATTTGCGGAAATTGTCCTCGTACACAGATTTTTGCAAGCCATGAAATAGGCATAATCCACAACAATATCAATCAGTTGCCTGGGCGTACAGTACCGGGGGTTAACCTACGACCCATTTCGGTACTTGGCGCGAATCATTCGCCTCGCTTATGTTGACCCCATCGACAAGACAGGGCCCGACAGCCACATGAAAGTGACCAAGCACCACATCGCCAGCCGCCAAGCCTGGCTGGCCATGCGCACGCAAGACCTGACCGCTTCCGATGTCGCTGCCGCGCGCGGGCGCTCGCCATTCAAGACCCAGCTGGCGCTCTATGCCGAAAAGGCCGGGCTGATCGATCCGCCGCCGCTCGGCCCGATCGCTCGTCGCGGGCTGTGGTTCGAGCCCGCCGTGGTTGAGGCGGTCAAGGACGAACACCCGGACTGGGAACTGGTGCCACGCGAAGAAGCCTACTACCGGGCGCCGGAATTCCGCTTGGGCGCCACCCCCGACCGGCTCTGCTATATCGAGGACAAGCCCGTCAATCTGCAGTTGAAGGTGGTCGCCAAGCCCGAGCACGATAAGCACTGGGAGCACGGGGTGCCGTTCCATTACCAGCTGCAGGCGACCTGCGAGGCGATGCTCGTCGACGCCGCCTATTCGATGGTCGCCGCCCTGGTGGTCAACACCTACTCGGCCGACCTCTACACCTACAAGGTGTCACGCCACCCCGGCGCAGAAGACGCCATCCGCCGCACCGCGCTGGCGTTCTGGCGCAACATCGAGCACGGCGTTAGGCCGGCTGCGCAAGACGCTTCCGATGCGGCCATCCTGCAAAAACTCTACCCCGACAGCCAGGCCGACCCGGTGCTCGATCTGTCGGGTAACAACAGGTTACCCGGCCTGCTCGAACAGCGGGTGGCGCTGAAAGCCACAGAGAAGGCCGCCAGAGCGCAGATCGAAGCGATCGACACCGAGATCAAGGACGCGCTCGACGCCCACAGCCAAGCCTCGCTGCCCGGCTGGAAGATCTCCTGGCCGACCATCCACGTCGCCGAGAAGATCATCCCGGCCGCCAGCTTCCGTCGCCTGACCGTGACCAAACTCAAAGAGGACGACTGATGGCCTTCATCGAACTGACCAGCCTGACCTCCAGCAGCATGCGCTGGCTGATCAATGTCGACTCGATCGTCATGGTGCGCCGCGCCGGCACCGAGGACGACTGCCAGGTGTCGTTGAAGAACGG
>Ga0163161_10003732_pt1 | contig 10669 bp, 10 predicted proteins | sample S45metaG_FD_129847 | JGI IMG/M metagenome (GOLD analysis project Ga0163161, IMG submission 129847) | Switchgrass rhizosphere microbial communities from Kellogg Biological Station, Michigan, USA - S4-5 metaG | ecosystem: Host-associated > Plants > Roots > Rhizosphere > Soil | place: USA... | reverse complement strand
CGACCGCAAGCGTAAACGTTTCAGTTAAAAAGCCGCCTAAAACAGGCGGCTTTTTATTGCCTGTCTGGTACAAATGTATCAATTGGTTAATTTTGCAATAGCAGAGGAAGTTCTGTCGTGATGGGTGCAATAGCTCAAGAGGGTGCAGCGGGTATCGCCACTGCGGTCGCTGAAAGTGTTCAGTACCAGGGTCGCAAGGCCAGCCGACAGGGCAGTGAGCAGCGTCGCCAGGACATTCTCGACGCCGCGATGCGCATTGTCGTGCGCGACGGCGTGCGCGCCGTGCGCCATCGTGCAGTGGCCGCCGAGGCCGGTGTGCCGCTGTCGGCGACCACGTATTACTTCAAGGACATCGATGACCTGCTCACCGATACCTTCGCCCAATACGTTGAACGCAGCGCGGCGTACATGGCCAAGTTGTGGGTCAACAATGAAGGTCTGTTGCGTGACATGGTCGTCAGTGGCGACGGCAGCCCGGAGTCGCGCTCGCAACTGGCGGACGATATTGCGCGGCTGATGGCCGACTATGTGCACCGGCAGTTGATTAACCGGCGTGAGCATTTGATGGCCGAACAGGCATTCCGTCAGGAGGCGTTGCTTAACCCGCGCCTGGCGATTCTGGTGCGTTCACATCAGCAGATTCTGTTGCAGGGTACCTGCCAGTTGTTCCAGGTGTTGGGCTCGCGTGAACCGCAGCAAGATGCCAAGGTGTTGACGGCGATTATCGGACGGATGGAATATCAGGGCCTGCTCAACGACGCCGAGCCTTTGGCCGAAGAGGACATGCTCGGCATTCTGACGCGGTATATGCACCTGGTGCTCGCGTCGGTCTGACCACAAGATCGTTCCCACGCTCTGCGTGGGAATGCCGCCGGGGACGCTCCGCGTCCCTTCGTCGACATGACGCAGAGCGTCAGTGAATGCGTTCCCACGCAGAGCGTGGGAACGATCGATCACCATGAGGGCGGCCAATGTTCATAGGGAGTATTGAATGAAAGCCTGGCGTGGCGTGCTGATCGCCTTGTCGTTCCTGCTGCTCAGTGGCTGTCTGGTGACGTTCAAGGAACCGCTGACCGCCAGCGAACCGGCGCCCAAAGGCCTGCTCGGCAAATGGTCGAGCACCAATGCCTGGGGCGAGCCGATGAACCTTGAGCTGACGCGCCTGGGCAACGATCGCTATCAGGCCATCACGTACTTCAGGGCCAAACCCCACGAGCGTGAAGCCTATCCCTTCACCGTGTCGCGCCACGGCAGCCGCTGGTATCTGTCGGCGAAAGTGCCGGCGCGCTTCGGCGGCCACTTCACCATCGCCGGCTTCGAGCTCACCGACAAACACGAACTGGTGGTCTACAACCTCGATCTCGACCAGATCAATCAAGCGATCAACCAGAAAGCCCTCGACGGTCAGGTTTTCCAGACTGACGATGGCGACGGCGTACAGGTCGACAGCAACCTCGACAAGGTTTTTGCATACCTCGACGATCCGGCCAATTCCGATGTTTTCGTGGAAGCCGTGCGCTACCAGCGTCAGGCCCGCGCCAAATAATTCAGTTTTCTACAGGAGTTTCGGGTGGACGATTACCAGCAGACGATACGCATGTTGTCCGACCGCATTGTGCTGGCGCAGACGCCGATCCGTGTGCTCGACGCGGTCAAGTGGGACGAGAACATCCGCAAGGGTTTCCTCAAGGCCAAAGGCAAGGAAATGCCCGCCGTCGATCGCGACTACTACCTCAATCGGCCGCTGAGTTTCGATTCGAGCAAGGTCAAGCTGGAGTTCCAGAACATCGAGCGCGACATCACCCGCCAGCTCGGCCAGTTCAACCCGGTCGGGCAGATCATGCGCCGTATGTGCAAGGAATACCGCATGGTGGTGCGCATGCTTGAAGCGCGTGGCACCGAGGATTTCGGCCTGATTTCGCAGGAACTGTACGGCGCCGCCTCCGATGCATTCCACGCCGGTGACCCAACGCTGGCCGACCTCGGCCTGATGATGTCCGACTACCTGAACAACATTGATGGCCGTGGCGACCTCAAGGACGAGCCGAAAATTCTCACCGCCAAAGACGCGGTGCACTTGCTGCAGACCCGTCTGAACAAAGTGTTCGGCGAGGCCGAGGAAACCATCCGCGTGTTCGAGTCCGACGGCATCGTTGCCGACGCGGCGGCCGGCGCCGACTACATCAAGATCCGCACCGACGCGATGTTCAACGATCGCGACGTACGCGCGCTGGAAGTCCACGAAGGCCTGGTGCACGTCGGCACCACGCTCAACGGGCTGAACCAGCCGATCTGCACCTTCCTGTCCAAAGGCCCACCGTCGTCGACGGTGACCCAGGAGGGCCTGGCGATCCTGATGGAAATCATCACGTTCGCCTCCTACCCGAGTCGCCTGCGCAAACTGACCAACCGCACCCGCGCCATTCACATGGTCGAGGAGGGCGCCGACTTCCTGCAGATCTTCGAGTTCTTCCGCGAGCAGGGCTTTGAGATGGCGGAAAGTTACGGCAACGCCAGTCGGGTTTTTCGTGGCTCGACGCCGACGGGGCTGCCATTCACCAAAGACTTGTCCTACCTCAAGGGCTTTATCATGGTTTACAACTACATTCAGTTGGCCGTGCGTAAGGGCAAGCTTGAGCAGATTCCGTTGTTGTTCTGCGGCAAGACCACACTGGAAGACATGCGGACCTTGCGCCAGCTGGTGGATGAAGGATTGGTGGTGCCGCCGAAATACCTGCCGGATCAGTTCCGCGATTTGAATGCGTTGTCGGCGTGGATGTGTTTCTCCAACTTCCTCAATCACTTGAGCCTGGACCGGATCGAAGCGGATTACTCCAATATCCTTTGAACAACCAATATCCCCTGTGGGAGCTGGCTTGCCAGCGATTGCATTCTCTCAGTCAATATTGATGTTGGCTGACCCACCGCCATCGCTGGCAAGCCAGCTCCCACAGGGTTATTTGTTTTTCTCTGAATCGTTTGTTTGCCAATTTCTTTTGCGAGGTTTCACCGGATGAGAATCCTCGGCATCTTCTGCCTGCTCCTGACCCTCGGCGGTTGCAGTTCGCTGTTGTTCTACCCCGAGCCGGGCCAGATCTTTACCCCGGAAAAAGCCAAGCTCGAATACCGGACGGTAACTTTGGTTACCGCTGATGGCTTGAAGCTCAACGCCTGGTGGCTACCGGCGAAACCCGGTGTCGAAGTCAAAGGCACCGTTCTGCACCTGCACGGCAACGGCGGTAACCTGCCGATGCACCTCGGTGGCAGCTGGTGGCTGCCGAAAAACGGCTATCAAGTGCTGCTGGTCGACTATCGCGGTTATGGCCTGTCCGAGGGCGAGCCGAGTTTGCCGGCGATCTATCAGGACATCGACGCTGCGTTTGCCTGGCTCGACAAGGCGCCCGAGGTCAAAGGCAAGCCGCTGATTCTGCTCGGTCAGAGCCTCGGCGGTTCGATGGCCGTGCATTGGCTGGTGCAGCATCCCGAACGGCAGAAACAACTCAAGGCTTTGGTGCTCGACGGCGTGCCCGCGAGCTATCGCAGTGTCGGCCAATATGCTCTCAGCACTTCGTGGCTGACCTGGCCATTTCAGGTACCACTGTCGTGGCTGGTGCCGGATGGCGACAGCGCGATCAACTCGATGCCGCAACTCAACGGCGTGCCGAAGCTGATCTTCCACAGCATCGACGATCCGCTGGTCCCGCTTTCCAACGGCATCCGTCTGTATCAAGCTGCGCCGCCACCGCGTGTGCTGCAACTGACCCGTGGCGGTCATGTGCAGACCTTCGGCGACCCGGTGTGGCGTCAGGTCATGCTGCGCTACCTCGACGATCCCGAGCATTTCAACGGCCTGCGCCGTCTCGGCGAAATCCCCAATTACCCGACACCCCCGAATTCTGAAGATGAGAGTCCGCAATGACTGAAGAACGCAACGCCATCCCGCTGATCATCACCGGTATCTGCAGCATCCTCGGCACCGTCGGGGCGCTGTGGTACTACGGCTACCTGCACTTCGCCAAACCCGAGGATGCGTTGCTGCTCAATGAATTCACCATGCTCAAGACCGTGCCGGGCGAAGACTACAAGGTCTCGCTCGACCCGGCGGCGCAAGTGGCGCAGTGCATTGATGGCGTGTTGGTGTTGTTCGATACCGAGCAGAAAGGTTTGACCGGTGTGCTGATTAACGCCCAGAAGAAAGCCGTGCGTTGCATGGGTGAGGAGACTCCGCAGAAGCTGGAACAGTGATTCTGCAGGTTCAGCCCTCACCCTAACCCTCTCCCAGAGGGAGAGGGGACTGACCGAGGTGTTCTTTCGCTATACGCCGACCTGATCCACCGAGTCGAACGCAAATGTGGAAAACACCACAAATCGGCCCCCTCTCCTTCGGGAGAGGGCTGGGGTGAGGGGCTGCGATATCAGCCAGCACAAAAAGCCCCGCCTGATCCATCGTGTCGAACACAAATTCTGAAAGCACCACAAATCGGCTCCCTCTCCCTCGGGAGAGGGCTGGGGTGAGGGGGCGCGATTTCAGCCCGCACAAAAAAGCCCCGCCTGATCCATCGTGTCGAACACAAATTCTGAAAGCACCACAAATCGGCTCCCTCTCCCTCGGGAGAGGGTTGGGGTGAGGGGGCGCGATTTCAGCCCGCACAAAAAAGCCCCGCCTGATCACTCAGGCGGGGCTTTTGCGTTACAGCAGGGCGCTTAGTTCGAGCTGACCGCCGAACGTGGCATCACTGGCTGGTTGTCGTTGGAAATGGTCACTTCCACGCGACGGTTCATTGCACGACCGGAAGCGCTGCCGTTTTCGGCAACCGGGTATTCCTTGCCGTAGCCTTGGGTGACGATACGCGCTGGATCAACGCCCATTTTCACCAGTGCGGTGCGCACGGAGTTGGCGCGACGCTCGGACAGCGACTGGTTGTGGCTGGCTGTACCGGTGCTGTCGGTGTAACCCTCGACGATCACTTTGCGATCCGGGTTTTCCTGGAGGAATTGCGCCAGTTTGTTGATGTTCACCAGGCCGCTGGATTTAAGGTCGGCACGGTCGGTGGCGAACAGCACGTCACCGAAAGTCACCAGCGTACCGCGATCGGTCTGCTTGGCGTTCAGGCTGTCCTGCAGCTGTTTGATCTGCTGATCGCGAGCATCCAGACGCGCTTGAGCACGTTGGGCAGCTGCGTTCTTCAGATTGTTTTCAGCGGTGCGCAGGGCGATGGTCTGCTTGGCCACTTCCACACGCTGGTTGGTCAGGTAAGCCAGTTGGTCAACTTTGGCCGCGTCTTGTTTGTCCAGGTAAGCCTTGTCGGCCTTGTCCAGGTAATCGCTGGCGTCTTTGGTTTCCAGCGCCGCGACTTTGCTTGCCTGCGGGTTGGCTTGCAGGCCGGCGTAGTTGGTGCGCGCGTTTTCCAGATTCGGGTTAGGCGGAGTGGAGCAGGCAGCCAGAGCAACGCTTGCGGCCAGAAGAGCGGGGATCATCAGTTGCTTACGCATAATTTTCGTCCTTTCTATCGATAAGAGATTCAGCTTTGCGGTCGGGATGCGCGCTTACTGCACGGTGCGCTGACTTTCCTGACGCAGTTCCTGAACACCTTTCTGGGAATCCTTCACAGCCTGTTCGGCTTTTGCGGCCTGAGCCTTGCGTTCGGCGACGCGAGCGTCCCACTCGGCTTGCTCGGACAGGGTGCGAGCCTCGTCATACTTCTTGTCGTGCATGGCGATTTCGGCTTGTTTCAGTTTGTCCTGCGCCTGCTTCATCTCAACCGCAGCGAACTCGGTACCGCCGGCGCTGACAGCGCTGTTCACGGCCGATTGGGTCACGGCGTATTGCTCGCTCGGTGGGTTACCGGCGCAACCGGCCAGCACGAAGCTGGTGCCGATGGCCAGAGCCGCCAGTTTCAGACCGCGCAGGTGGGTAAACGAGGTTTGGTTTTTCATGGTCTTCAACTCCATTAGGCATCTCCTGAATACATCTGAATCCATCCTGGTCGAGGAGCCGCAAGCGACGTGTGAAAGCGCGTTTTTGAAACGCTCGTTCCAGGCGTGGTTACAGGTTCCGACCGGCGGGATTTTTCAAAAGTTCAGAAAAGATGGCCTATCGCCAAAATAATTTTTGACTGAATGGACAAGGCTCTAAAGCGGGAACTTTGGCGGGATGAAGCGGTACGCGCGGGGAAAGAAAGACGTAGTGCTGGAGGAAAAATACATTCCCTGTGGGAGCTGGCTTGCCAGCGATGGGGCCATCAGATTCAACACATCGGTGACTGAACGGACGCCATCGCTGGCAAGCCAGCTCCCACAGGGTTAACGCAATGCCGGATCAGTGTTTTTGCTTGCCTGCTGCGGCCGAGAGGTCATGCAAATGCCGGCGCGAAAGCGCCAGAAACCGCGGCGTAGGCCCGACATCCTCATACAACGGATCACCTTCCTCATCCGTCGCCACCACCGTCGAACCCTTCACATACGGCAGGCTCGCCTCAAACTCTTCAAGCGCCGCGCCGATCAGTTCGCCGAGCAATTCTTCGACATGCCGTTTGGGGTACATCTCGGTAATCGCTGCCAGACGCGCAGCGGCTTCGACGTCCAGATGAATCGAGTAGCCAGTGTCGGTCAGGCGACCCTTGGCGTTTTCTTCCCAATGCTGGGCGAGTTCACGAATTTTCATGATGACCTCATTTCGCACCTGCTCATGGCAGGTCTGGGTGAGTGTCCGCCGGGGCCGGCGGCAAGCCGTTGTACGGCTTACTGTTGAGACTAGCTTTCGCCCGCAAGGTTTAACGTCCCTTGGTCGGATGCTTGTAAGAAGCGTCGTAGAGCGGCACTCTCTAGGTCATGCACTCGTTTCTAAGCCGTCCGGATTACTGCTGGGGAATTGCTGATGACCGATATTGATGCACGCTTGCGCGAAGACGTTCACCTGCTCGGAGAGCTGTTGGGCAACACCATTCGAGACCAGTACGGCGAGGCTTTCCTCGACAAGATCGAGCAGATTCGCAAAGGCGCCAAGGCCGATCGGCGTGGCTCGATGGACGCTGAACTGAGCGCCAGCCTCAATCAATTGAGCGAAGACGAGTTGCTCCCGGTAGCCCGGGCGTTCAACCAGTTTCTCAACCTGGCGAACATTGCCGAGCAGTATCAGTTGATCCATCGGCGCGAAGAGTCGCAGCCGGCGCCGTTCGAATCCCGCGTGCTGCCGGAATTGCTCGCACGTTTGCGCAACGAAGGCCACAGCGCCGAATCGCTGGCCCGGCAATTGGCGCGCCTGGAAATTGAATTGGTCTTGACCGCGCACCCGACCGAAGTGGCACGCCGCACGCTGATCCAGAAGTACGACGCGATCGCCGGGCAACTCGCCGCGCAGGATCATCGCGACCTGACCACAGCCGAACGCGAACAGATTCAAAATACCCTGCAACGGCTGATCGCCGAAGCCTGGCACACCGAAGAAATCCGCCGCACACGACCGACACCGGTTGATGAAGCCAAATGGGGTTTCGCGGTGATCGAGCACTCGCTGTGGCAAGCGATCCCCAACCATATGCGCAAGGCCGACAAGGCGTTGTACGAAGCGACCGGCCTGCGTCTACCCTTGGAAGCGGCGCCGATTCGCTTCGCTTCCTGGATGGGCGGCGACCGAGACGGCAACCCCAACGTCACCGCTGCGGTGACCCGCGAAGTGTTGCTGCTGGCGCGCTGGATGGCCGCCGATTTGTACCTGCGCGATGTCGATCATCTGGCGGCCGAACTGTCGATGCAGCAGGCCAGTGAAGCCCTCAAAGCCAAAGCCGGCGACAGCGCCGAACCGTATCGCGCGGTGCTCAAACAACTGCGCGAACGCCTGCGCGCCACGCGCAACTGGGCGCACGCCGCGCTGACTGCGCCAACCCCGGCGCCGGCCGATGTGCTGCACAACAACCGCGATCTGCTTGATCCGCTGGAGCTGTGTTTCAACTCGCTGCACGAATGCGGTATGGGCGTGATTGCAGACGGCCCGTTGCTCGATTGCTTGCGTCGTGCGGTGACCTTCGGCTTGTTCCTCGTGCGCCTCGATGTGCGGCAGGATTCCTCGCGGCACAGTTCGGCGATGACTGAAATCACTGATTACCTCGGTCTCGGTCGCTATGAAGACTGGGACGAAGAGCAGCGCATCACCTTCCTGACCCGCGAATTGAGCAATCGTCGGCCATTGCTGCCGGCGCATTTCAAGCCTTCTGCTGATACCGCCGAAGTGCTCAACACCTGCAAGGAGATCGCCGCCGCGCCGGGTGCGTCGCTGGGTTCCTACGTGATTTCCATGGCCGGCGCCGCTTCCGATGTGCTCGCCGTGCAACTGCTGCTCAAAGAGTCCGGCGTGTTGCGGCCGATGCGCGTGGTGCCGCTGTTCGAAACCCTCGCCGACCTCGACAACGCCGGGCCGGTGATGGAGCGGCTGTTGCTGCTGCCGGGCTATCGTGCACGGCTGCAAGGCCCGCAGGAAGTGATGATCGGTTACTCCGACTCGGCCAAGGACGCCGGCACCACGGCGGCGGCCTGGGCGCAATATCGTGCGCAGGAACGCCTGGTGGAAATCTGCCGCGAGCAACAAGTCGAACTGCTGCTGTTCCACGGTCGCGGCGGCACTGTGGGCCGTGGCGGTGGCCCGGCCCACGCGGCGATTCTGTCGCAGCCACCGGGTTCGGTGGCGGGGCGGTTCCGCACCACCGAGCAGGGGGAAATGATTCGATTCAAATTCGGCCTGCCGGACATCGCCGAACAAAACCTCAATCTGTATCTGGCGGCGGTGCTTGAAGCGACCTTGCTGCCACCGCCGCCACCGACGCCAGAGTGGCGTCATCTGATGGATGAATTGGCGGCTGACGGTGTCAGTGCTTATCGCCAGGTCGTGCGGGAAAATCCGCAGTTCGTCGAGTATTTCCGCCAGTCCACACCCGAGCAGGAACTGGGTCGTTTGCCGCTCGGCAGTCGCCCGGCCAAACGCCGGGCCGGCGGTATCGAAAGCCTGCGGGCAATCCCGTGGATCTTCGGCTGGACGCAAACGCGGTTGATGCTGCCAGCGTGGCTCGGTTGGGAATCGGCACTGAGCAAGGCGCTGGAGCGCGGCGAGGGCGAGTTGCTTGGGCAAATGCGCGAGCAGTGGCCGTTCTTCCGCACGCGCATCGACATGCTGGAGATGGTCCTGGCCAAGGCTGACGCGGATATCGCGCTGTCCTACGATGAACGTCTGGTCGAGCCGGATCTGTTGCCGTTGGGCGCGCAGTTACGCGACCTATTGTCGCAGGCGTGCGCGGTGGTGCTTGGCCTGACTGGCCAGTCGCAGCTGCTGGCACATAGCCCTGACACCCTCGAATTCATCCGGCTGCGCAACACCTACCTCGACCCACTGCATCTATTGCAGGCCGAATTGCTGGCCCGTTCGCGACAGCAGGATGTCGAGCAGGGCAGCCCGGTGGAACAGGCGTTGCTGGTGTCTGTGGCGGGGATTGCCGCCGGTTTGCGAAATACCGGCTAACGTTTTTGTCGTGGCGCGCGGCACCGCACACAAATGCCGGGTGCCGCTTTGCCTGACGGATGAAAATGCCGCCAGGCGACAGTTATTGATGGGGTTGCGACTTGGGTTACCGCGTCGCAAGGTCGCGGGGGGCGTCGGTTTCTCCGACTTTTGGCGTCTTGTGTGGGCGCAGCCTGCTGTGTATCTTGATCAGCCTTTGGCCGTTTGTGCGGCCACGACCCGTATTTTCAGGATTCGTCCCAAGAGGCGAATCCTTTGTTTTGTAAAAGCTTTTTATAAAAAAATTGAGGAGCACATCTAATGCGCGTCATTCTGCTGGGAGCTCCCGGGGCCGGTAAAGGTACTCAGGCTAAGTTCATCACCGAAAAATTCGGCATTCCACAAATTTCCACCGGCGACATGCTGCGTGCAGCGGTCAAGGCCGGTACTCCGCTGGGCGTGCAAGCCAAGAGCATCATGGATGCCGGCGGCCTGGTGTCGGATGACCTGATCATCGCACTGGTTCAGGACCGTATCGCTCAGCCAGACTGCGCCAACGGTTTCCTGTTCGACGGCTTCCCGCGCACCATTCCGCAGGCTGAAGCCCTGGTGACTGCCGGCGTCGAGCTGGATGCCGTGGTTGAAATCGCTGTTGAAGACGAAGAAATCGTTCAACGCATCGCCGGCCGTCGTGTTCACGAAGCCAGCGGCCGCGTTTACCACATCGTCTACAACCCGCCGAAAATCGCGGGCAAAGACGACATCACCGGCGAAGAGCTGGTACAGCGCAAGGACGACACCGAAGAAACCGTGCGTCATCGCCTGTCGGTCTACCATTCGCAGACCAAGCCGCTGGTGGAGTTCTATCAGAACCTGTCCGAGAAAAACGCTGGCAAGCCGAAGTACAGCCACATCGAAGGCGTTGGTTCGGTGGATGCAATCACCACCAAGGTGCTGGCAGCGCTGAGCTGAAAAGTCTGAATCGCAGCATCATCCACGGCCCGCTTGCGGGCCGTAGTTGTTTATACTGACGCACTTTTTCCCACCCCTGTTTTGGATACATCGATGAGCACCTTGCTGGCCCTGGACACCGCGACTGAAGCTTGCTCCGTTGCCTTGCTGCATGACGGCAAGGTCACGAGCCATTACGAGGTGATCCCGCGCCTGCATGCGCAGAAGCTG
>Ga0163161_10003731_pt1 | contig 10672 bp, 9 predicted proteins | sample S45metaG_FD_129847 | JGI IMG/M metagenome (GOLD analysis project Ga0163161, IMG submission 129847) | Switchgrass rhizosphere microbial communities from Kellogg Biological Station, Michigan, USA - S4-5 metaG | ecosystem: Host-associated > Plants > Roots > Rhizosphere > Soil | place: USA: Michigan... | reverse complement strand
CGCCTGCGTATCAGGTAAGAGTTCACCGACTTCGTCCAGGAAAATGGTGCCGCCATCGGCCAGCTCGAAACGACCGAGCCGCCGCTGCGTGGCGCCGGTGAACGCGCCCTTCTCGTGACCGAAGATCTCGCTCTCGAGCAGCGTCTCGGGAATTGCGGCGCAGTTGATCGGCACGTACGGCATCTGGCCGCGCGGGCTGAGCTGATGGATCGTCTGCGCGACGAGCTCCTTGCCCGTGCCCGACTCCCCCGTGATCAGCACCGACGCCGTCGTCGGCGCCGCCTGCTCGATCACCTGATAGATCTTCCGCATCTCGGGGCTGGCGCCGATCATCCCGCCGAACGCGCCCTTGTCGCGCAACTGTCGGCGCAGCGCCTTCACCTCGCGCAGCGCGTGCTGGCGCTCGGCGGCCTTGTCGAGCAGAATGCGCAGGCGCTGCGGGTCGACCGGCTTGGTGAGGTAGTCGTAGGCGCCGTTGCGGATGGCTTCCACCGCGGATTCAACGGTGCCCTGCGCGGTCAGGAGGATCACCGCAATGGTCGGATCGATGTCGCGAAGCGCTTCGAGAAGCTCGAGCCCCGTCCGGCGCGGCATCACGAGATCGGTCACGACGATGCTCGGTCGGAAACTGCTGATCTTCTCGAGGCCCTCTTCGCCGTCGGCGGCAGAGTCGGCCAGAAAACCCCAAGTCCGGACGAGTTCGGTCAGCCCGCCGCGCGTGGCGCTGTCGTCCTCGACGATGAGGATGCGCTCGGTGGCGTGGCTGGCACGTTCCTGTTCCGCAGCGGGGGATGGAGACGTCATGGAATGTCCCTCGGGGTAATTCTTACACTGTTCATCGTCTTTGCGTCATGCCCTTGGACGGTGCATTTGCCCTAAGTCGTTGATATAAATAATCTTGCTTCTGGAGTGAGGCTTGCTACCTCAAGCTCCTCCAAGGGGAGTATCAAGATGCGAACCAGCTTGATGTGCGTCCTGACACTGTCGGTCGCGCTGTCCGCCTGCTCGAAACCCGCGGAGCCTCCCGCTCCGGCGTCGCAACCGCCTGCGGTGCCGCCAGCGACGCAGCCGACGAACCCAACCGCGCAGCCGACACCGGCGCCGGAGACGCCCGCGGCGACGCCGACAGCAGGCGCGCCTGCGACTGCGCCCGCCAGCGAAGCGCCTGCCACGGCGGCACCGGCGACAGCACCCTCCGCGAGCGCGACGCCGGCCCCCGCGGCGCAGGCGCCAGCCCAGGTCGCGCACGCGGGGCCCGCACAGCAGGTCACACCACCGCCGCCTCCGCCGCCGAAATGGAAGGAAGTCACGCTGCCTGCCGGCACGCAGCTTGGTCTGACGCTGCAGACATCGGTCGCGTCGGACACGAGCAAGATCGAGGACCCGGTGAGAGCCACACTTCGCCGCGACGTCGTGCGTGACGAACTTACGGTGCTGCCCTCGGGCACGCCAATCACCGGGTCAGTCGTCGCCGTCGAGCGCTCGGGCAAGGTCAAGGGCGTCGCGAGCCTCAGCCTTCGCTTCACCACGCTCGTCGTGGACGACGAACGGTACGAGCTGACGGCCTCCAGCGTGTCGCGTCAGGCCCAGTCCACCAAGAAGAAGGACGCCGCGAAGGTCGGCATCGGCACAGGCGCCGGCGCGGTCATCGGCGCGATCGTCGGCGGCGGCAAGGGCGCGGCGATTGGCGCGGGCGTCGGCGCGGCCGGTGGCACAGGCTACGTGATGAGCACTCGCGGCGAGGAAGTGAAGCTCGCGTCGGGAACTTCAGTGAGCATCACGCTCTCCGCACCGCTGACGGTACGCGTGCTGCTGCACAAGTGACGACGCCTCTCGACTCGACCGGAACGGGCGTCGACGCGTCCGTCCCAGTCGAGGTCCCGCTCGAGCCGACCGGGCACGATCGCCGTGCGATGGATCGCCTGCGAGCGGCGCTCGAGGTGTTTCTCTGTTCCGGGATCCCGACACAGTTGTTCGTCAGCGGGCTGCTGCTGGCCGCGCATGTACGTCCGTTGAAGGACGGGCAGCTCGACGCGACCTGGGTGTCTCTTGTCACGCTCGGCGACACCCCGCTCGTCCTGGGGCTTGCCGTGCTGCTGATTCGGAGTCACGGCGAGTCGCCGCGCGAGGTCTTCTTCGACTCCCGTCCCGCCATGATCGAGGCGGTCTACGGTGTTCTGCTCGTCGTCCCGCTGCTCATGGGGGTGGCGCTCGTCGTGCTCTGGCTCCGCCTCTCGCTGCCGGCGCTGCACAACGTCGCCGAGAACCCCTTCGGCGCGATGCTGCAGTCGCGCCTCGCGACCGTCGCCTTCGCGGTGGTCGCGCTCGTCGGCGGCGCGGTGCGCGAGGAAGTGCAGCGGGCGTTCCTCCTCACCCGCTTCGAGCGGCACCTCGGTGGGCCCGTCGTGGGCCTCGTCGTCACGAGCCTGGCCTTCGGCGCGGGGCACTGGGTCCAGGGCTGGGACTCCTCGATCGCCATCGGCCTGCTCGGCGCCGTCTGGGGATTCATCTACCTGCGGCGCCGGAGCGTGGTGGCGCCGATGGTGAGCCACGCGGGATTCAACAGCTTCGAGATCGTCCAGTTCCTGATCGCCGGCAGCGTATAGTGGAAGCCCGATGCTGGCCGCCACGTCCACCAGGGGGCTCCCTGCCCGCCGGGTGGTGACGCCCGTACTGCTCGCGCTCATTTTTCTCGTCTCGCTGCCGGCCGTCACCGCGCGGATCTACGCGTCGGACGAAGTGCTGTATTTCTCGTTTCTGCGGTCCGTCTGGTTCGATCACGACCTCTCGTTCGAGAACGAGTACCAGTGGTTCTACGATCACGGCGTGTCCGCGACCCCCGGCTTCCACGAGACGTATCTGGAGCGCACCACCGAAACAGGTCTGCGACTCAACTTCGGAACGATCGGATGCGCGCTGCTGTGGGCGCCGTTCTATGCGGTCGGTGACCTGGTCGCGCGCGGCCTGCACGCCGCCGGGCGGAACGTCACGGTAGACGGCTACTCGCGCCCGTACGTCGTGGCGGTGGCCTATGGGTCGGCGCTCTACGGCTTCCTGAGCGTGCTGCTCTCCGCGGCCATCGTCCGGCACATGGCGCGCTGGTGGCCGGCGCTGGCGACCGAAGACGGGCTGGCGGCGTTGATCGTCTGGCTCGGCACGCCGCTCGTTTTCTACATGTACATCGCACCGCCGATGGCGCACGCGACGTCCGCCTTCGCGGTGGCGGCGTTTCTGCTCTGCTGGCTGCGCATCCGAGACACGTGGAGCGTGCGCGGCATGGCGCTGCTCGGCGCTCTTGCGGCCGTTCTCGCGATGGTGCGCGAGCAGGACGCCTTTTTCGTCGTGGCGCCGGCGATCGACTTCCTCTGGACGCTGGCACGGCGACGGGATGTGCGGCCTGTGCAGGCCGTGTCCGCCGCCGTCGTGGGCGCGGTCGTCGCCGGAATCGTCTACCTGCCGCAGGCCTGGGCATACACCGCGCTGAACGGGCACGTCGGCCCGTCTCATCTCGTGGCGCGCAAGATGACGTGGTCGGCGCCGCACGCGCTCGAAGTGCTCGTCTCGCCGGAGCACGGCTTCTTCCTGTGGACGCCGCTGGCGTTCATCGCGGCGCTCGGGCTGGTCGCGCTCGCGTGGCGCCTGGCGCCCGAAGCGCGCATCGTGCTCGTGGGACTTATCGCGGCGATGGCGCTGCAGGTGTACGTGGGCGGCAGCGTCGAGTCGTGGACCGTTGCGGGCGCCTTCGGGCAGCGCCGCTTCGTGGCGACGACGGCAGTGCTGACCGTCGGCATGGCGGCGGTGCTCGCGATCGGCGCCGAGCCGCGCTGGCGCCGCTGGGCGACCACGGTTGTCGTGGTCCTGGCGATGTGGTGGAACATCGCGCTGATGGTGCAGTTCGGCGCGGGCTGGATGGATCGCCAGCGGCTCAATCTCCAGGCGGTCGCCTACAATACGTTCGTCGCCGTGCCGCGGGCGCTGCCGGGACTGGCCTGGCGCTACCTGTCCGATCGTTCGAGCTTCTACCAGTCGCGACGCGCCGGCACACCCTGACCCGCCGGCGTCACGCTCTTGCGAATCCTCTATCTGGCGGACATCCGTTTCCCCCTCGAGCGGGCCAACGGCATCCAGACGTTCGAGACATGCCGGGCGCTCGCCGCGCGCGGCCACGACGTGACGCTCTTCGTCCGCCCCGACACAACGCATCCGCCGCGCGATCCGTGGGCCTTCTACGGGGCCGCCCCCCTGGATCGCCTGCAGTTCGTGACGACATGGTCGCTGCCAGGCGCGACACGGCGGGGCGGCTACCTGGCGGCCGCGTGCCGCCGCGTGATGACGTCGAAGGCCGACGTCGTGTTCACGCGCGATCTCGGCGCCGCGGCCATGGCCCTGCGTCTTCCACGGTCGATGCGCCCGGCCGTCGTGTACGAAGCGCACGGCTATGCGCCGGCGGTCAGCGCCGAGCTGCCCCGCCTGCTCGGCACGGCCACGATGCCGTCGCCGGCGAAGCTGCGACGCCTTGCGGCCCGGGAAGCGCGCGTGTGGCGGCTCGCCGAGGGCTACGTCACGTTGACGAAGGCGCATCGCGCGGAGTTGACCGAGCGGTTCGGCCCGCGCGACAACGCGGCCGTCGTGGCGGACGGGACGCGGCTCCAGACGCCCCGCACATTCACCGGGGCGCCCGACGGCGCGCCGCAGGTGGGATACGCCGGTCACCTGTATCCGTGGAAAGGCGTGGACGTCCTCATCGAGGCGCTTGCGCTCCTGCCCGCCGTCCACGGGCTCATCGTCGGTGGGCACCCGGGAGAGCGTGACCGGTCGAGACTCGAGGCGCTGGCCCGCGCGCGCGGAGTGGCAGACCGCCTGGAGTTCAGCGGGTGGTTGCCGCCCGCCGACGTCGCGGCGGCAATCGGCCGTTGTCAGATCCTCGCGCTGCCCAACGTGCGGAGCACGATTTCCGAGCGCTACACGTCACCCTTGAAGCTCTTCGAGTACCTCGCCGCCGGCCGCGCGGTGATCGCGTCGGACCTTCCGGCGCTGCGCGAAGTGCTGACCGACGACGTGAACGCGGTGCTCGTCGAGCCGGGCCAGCCTCGATCGCTGGCGGGAGCCATCGACGCCCTGCTGTCCGATCGCGCTCGACTCGACAGGCTGTCGCGCGCCGCGTTCGCTGCCGCGGCCGGCTACACGTGGGACGCGCGCGCAGAACGGCTCGAGGCCGTGCTCGAGGCCATCGGGGCGCGCCGATGATCTCCCCGACGCTCCTGGCGCTGGCGCGCTGTCCCGACTGCCGCGGGACGCTGGCAGACGCCGGCGAGACGCTCGTGTGCCAGTCGTGCGGGCATCGAGCCGCGAAAGGCCCGGGCTATCTGGACCTGCGACCCACGGCGACCTTCACCGAGCAGACGAAGTACCTCGATGCGACTCTGCATGCCGATGCGCGCCACGAGACCGTGTCGCCGGCGCTCCTGCAGTCCGGTGTCCGCCAGTGGATGCTGCGGCGCTTTCTCCGCCCGTCGCCGGGCGACGTGATCGTCGATCTGGGGTGCGGCAGCGGCCGGTCGCTCGTGTGGAATCTCGAAAGCGGCGCGGCGATGGTGGGCATCGACGTCGCGCCGTACTTCGCCGGCGAGGCGCTCGACGGCGCGGATCTCGTGCTCGGCGATCTCCGACGGCTGCCGTTTGCCGACGGCACCTTCGCCAAGGGCTACGCGCTGGACGTAGTGGAGCATCTTTCGAAGGACGGGCTCGCTGCGGTGCTCGCGGAAATCGCACGGGTCATGAAACCCGGCGCGCAGCTGTTCCTCTACTCGCACGTCCGCAAGAACTCGTGGCTCGCGCACGGCCTGAAGGGGATCAATGCGACGGCGCGGTGGCTCGAGCGGATCGGGCTCGTCGATCTCGCGCAGGAACGGCTGCGGAAGTCCGACCATCTCAACCCGCTCGCCGACATCCCCGACCTCGAGGCGACGGTGCAGGCGGCCGGATTCCGGATCGCGCGCATCCGCTACTACACGCCGCTCATCGGCGCCTTCGTGGAGAACATCCTCATGCGCATGGTCGAGCGGGCACTCGGCCGGCGCGCGCGCGCGGCATCCGCCGGTGGGGCCGCACACGACGAGACGGCGGCGCGTGCCGAGGAGGCGCGTCAGGCGCGCACGGCAGCCAAGCGCGCGCTGGCGGAGCGAGGCGCGCTCTACTACGCCCTGCGCGCGGTTACGATGGCGATGATGCTCGACGTGTGGATCTTCGGCCGCGTGCGCACCGGCCCGTTCTTCGTGCTCCTCGAACGCGTACCGACAGCGTCCGCCGACTGAGATGCGGATCCTCTATTGCGCAACCGACCAGCGGGTGCCCGGCACGCTCGGCGGATCGACGCACGTGCGCGCGGTGGCCGAGGGCCTGGCGCGGCTCGGTCACGACGTGCACGCGCTGGTCGGCCGCGGCGACGGCCCGTTCCCTGAAGGCGCCGTGCACTGGCATGCGATGGGCGCGCCGCTCGGCCGGGCGCAGCTGCGCGTCCTCCGGGCCGGAGCCGTACGGCGGCTGGCCGACACCATACGGCCCGACCTCGTCATGGAGCGCTACCACAACTTCGGCGGCGAGGGCGCGCTGGCTGCCCGGTCGGCGCGTGTGCCGCTCGTCCTCGAAGTGAATGCGCCGGCCATCGATCACCCCGGATCGCGCAAGGCCTGGCTGGATCGCGCGCTCGTCGTCCGCCCGTTTCGCCGCTGGCGCGAGTGGCAGCTGGATCAAGCCCGCCTCGTCGTGACGCCAAGCGCGGCAATCCTGCCGCCGCGGCTGCCGCGCGCGCGAGTGATCGAGCTCGAGTGGGGCGCCGACACCGAGCGGTTCACGCCCGGCGCCGCTGGACGAGTGCCCTTCACGAAGGAGCCGGGCGCGATCGTCGCGGTGTTTGCCGGCGCCTTCCGCGCGTGGCACGGCGCGATCCAGCTGGTCGACGCGGTCCGGCAGCTGCACGAGCGCGGGCTCGACGCCTTTCGCGCGGTGTTCCTTGGCGACGGCCCCGAGCGGCCGGCCGCGATGGCCGCCGCCGCCGGGGATCCGCGGTTCGTCTTCGCCGGCGCGGTCTCGCACGACGAGATGCCCGCGGCGCTCGCGGCGGCCGACATCGGCGTCGCCCCCTTCGACGTCGCGCGGCACCCTCCACTGGCGCTCGGGTTCTACTGGTCTCCGCTGAAGGTCTTCGAATACATGGCGTCAGGCCTGCCAGTCGTCGCCCCCGCGCTGCCGCGTCTGCGCGATCTTGTCGGGGACGCCGTCGAAGGCCGGCTGTACGAGCCGGCAACGTCGGAAGCGCTTGCCGACGCGCTGGCGACGCTCGCCGATCCAGGACGCCGCGCGCAACTGGGCGCCGCCGCCCGCGCACGGGCCGTTCGCGACTACAGTTGGGAGGCGCACTGCCGCGCCCTCGACCGGGCGTTTCGCGAGCTGCGCTGACACGCCACCACGTGCGGATCCTCCTCGTCACCGACTCGTTTCCTCCGAATTGCGGCGGCAGCGGATGGAGTACGTACGAGCTTGCGCGCGGCTTGCGCGAGCGGGGGCACGAGATCTCGATCGTCCGCCCGCGTCCTGGTCATCCACCGCACGGCACCGGCAGCTACGACGGGTTCGACGTCGCCGAGATCGGTGCCACGGCGCCGGGCGTGCCGTTCATCCGGAATTACTTCAAGAACGAGCGACTCTGGCGGCAGCTCGAAGGGGCGCTGGTCGATCGCATCCGCGCGCATCGAATCGACATCGTCCACGGCCAGCACGTGCTGAGCAGCCTGCCGGCCATCGCCGCCGGGCACAGGACGCGCATCCCGTCGGTGGCGACCGTGCGCGACTACTGGCCGCTCTGCTACTGGGCGGATCTGATCCTCGACCCCGATGCCACGGCGCTGTGCCCGGCGTGCACGGCGGGACACATGACGCGCTGCCTGCGACCGCACGCCGGCGCGCTCTGGCCGCTGACGCTTCCGGCCATCCCGTACATGCGCGCGAACCTGACGGCGAAGCGACGCGGACTGGCGGACGCCAGTGCGGTGATCGCCGTGAGCTCGACGATCGCGGATGACCTCGCCACACGGGCGCCCGAGCTGGCGGCGACGCGGCTCGAGCGCATTCCAAATCCGGTGGACATCGCCGCGATTCGCGCGATGGCCGACGCGAGTCCGCGGCCGCTCGCGGAGCCGTACGTGCTGTACAGCGGCAAGCTCGAGATCAACAAGGGCGCGGACCTGCTCGTCCCGGCCGCCGTGGCCGCTCGACTCACCTGCCCGCTGGTCGTGGTCGGCGACGGGAGGCTGCGCGGCCGCGTCGCGGCCCAGGCCCAAGACGCAGGCCTCGACGTGCGGATGCTCGGATGGCTTCCCCGTGACGAGGCGTTGGGCTGGGTGAGACACGCGACTGCCCTCGTCTTCCCGTCGCGCGGGCCCGAGTCGCTGAGCCGCGTGCTGCTCGAAGCCGGCGCGCTCGGAGTGCCGACGGCCGCGATGGACACCGGCGGCACCGGCGACATCGTCGAGCACGAGCGGACGGGTCTGTTGTCTGCGTCCGCCGAGGCGCTCGGCGCCGATGTCGCCCGTCTGATGGCCGACCGATCGCTGGCGGCCCGCCTGGCCGACGCCGGCCGCCAGCACGTCGAGCGCACGTTCGACTCGCGCGCGGTGATCGCGAAAGTCGAGGCGCTCTACATCGAGCTCGCCGCCACGCCCTGCAAGGACGCGTCCGATGCCTGACCGGCCGCTGCGGGTCGCCGTCGTCGGACGATCGATCTACGGCCTGCACGCCGTCGGCGGGCTCGAGCGCGCCCTGTACGAACTGGTGAGGCATCACCTGTCGGACGGCTGGGAGGTCACGCTCATCACGCGACCGGCGGACGGCGAAGCCGCCAGCCCCGACGCCTGGCACGTACTGGCCTCGCGCTCGAACTTCACGCTGCGCACGGTGCCCTACCGTACGTTTCCCTTCGCGGGACGGCGCGGCACGACCGTCGCGGATCGCAGCACGGCGTACCCGCTGTTCGGATATCGCGCCGGGCAGGACGCGGCACGCCTGGTCGCGCAGGGACGCATCGATCTCGTGCACAGCGCCGGCGCCAGCGGGTTCGGCTACGCGTATGCACATCAGGGGGCTGGTGGCCCGCGCGCGCCGCTCGTCCTCAATCCTCACGGTCTCGAGGAATTCGGCGACGCTCACGGCCAGTTCGCCGGTCATCCTCTGAAGGGCCTCGCGTATGCGCCGCTCCGCCGTGTCGTCCGCGCGACGGCCGCCGCGGCCGATGCCGTGATCGCGACTGACGCCGGGCTCCGCCCGGTGGTGGTACGCCATCTGGGCGTGGACCCCGCACGGGTCCACGTGATTCCGAACGGCCTCGATCTCGTCGAGGGCGCGGGGCGCGTCGACGTCACTGAAGGGCGGGCGCTTCGCCAGGCGCAGGGGATCGACCCCCGTGACACCGTGCTGCTCAGCGTCGGCCGACTGGAAGCCAACAAGGGATTTCTCGATCTGGTCCAGGTGCTCGCCACGCTTCGCGAGAGCAGCTGGCGATGGGTGCTGATCGGCGATGGCCCGGAACGCCAGGAGATCGAGGACGCGCTCGGTAGGGCCGCCCTCAGAGATCGTGTGACGCTCGCGGGGCGCGTCGACGACCGCACGCTGCACGCGTGGTACGACGCCGCCGATCTGTTCGTGCATCCGACCCGTTACGAGGGCAGCTCCATCGTGACGCTCGAAGCGATGCTGCACCAGAAGCCCCTTGTGGCGACGCGCGTCGGCGGCCTGCCGGACAAGGTGATTCCCGGGCGCACGGGATGGCTCGCCGAAGCCGGCGATGCCGGCTCGCTGACGTCAGCGCTCAGGGAAGCGCTGGTGAATCGGCACCGGTGGCAGGCGTTTGGGCGCGCGGCGCGGACGCTGCTGGAAGAGCGGTTCGACTGGCGCGTGATCCAACGGCAGTACGCCGGGCTCTACGAACGGCTGCTGAGCAAACCGACGAACTGACCAGCACCGCGGGCACCGCGGCACTGCAGCACTGCTACCGCACCTCAGGCCGCATGACATCGGCGCGTCGCCGCAATCCCGTGATCCACTCGGTGAGCACGGCGCGACGGCGCTCGGCCACGATCGCGGCCCGGGCCGTCGACTGCACCGCCGCGTCGTTCACGTCCTTCCCCGCGAAGTCGCTCTGGTGCTCGCGGAAATACGCTTCGAGCTGCTCTTCGGTGGGCTGGACGACGTTGCCGAAGCGCTGATCGACATATGCGCGGATGCGCAGCGAATCGGTCGCCCACTGTCGCAGCCACGCAGGGCTGACACCGAGCTCGTGCAGACGCTCCTCGACCAGCGTCGCCGAGCCATTGGCCTGTGCGATGACGCCAAGCCGCGCGTCGATGGCCTTGTCGTCGGGCGGCGCAGGCGCATAGCGCTCGACTTCCTCCAGCACGAGGAACCGATCGATCAGGTGCTCGACAACCGGATCGCGTCCCGCCTCGACCGGCGAGGCCGGACTCGACGGGTCGAAGGCGACCATCGCCTACTGCCGCATCGGCGAGCGGTCCAGCCACACCTGGGTCGTGCTGCACGAGCTGCTGGGCCACGACGACGTCAAGAACTACGACGGCAGCTGGACCGAGTACGGCTCGCTGATCGGCGTGCCGATCGAGCT
>Ga0163161_10003728_pt1 | contig 10677 bp, 9 predicted proteins | sample S45metaG_FD_129847 | JGI IMG/M metagenome (GOLD analysis project Ga0163161, IMG submission 129847) | Switchgrass rhizosphere microbial communities from Kellogg Biological Station, Michigan, USA - S4-5 metaG | ecosystem: Host-associated > Plants > Roots > Rhizosphere > Soil | place: USA: Michigan... | reverse complement strand
CGCTCCGTCGCCTGTCGTTAGCGACAGCGCTCGGCGAAGCGATCCGCATCGGCCAGATCGAGGTGCATTACCAGCCCATCGTCAGCTTGCGTGAACGGCGCATTGAGGGCGTCGAGGCGCTCGCCCGGTGGCAGCATCCAGAATACGGAATGATGCATCCCGATGAGTTCATTCCAATTGCGGAGATGGGAGACCAGATACGCGATTTAACGCTGTGCGTGCTGAAGGAATCGACGCAACAGTGGGCGGCGTGGCGCAGCTCCGGCTTTTGCACGATCGTTTCGGTCAACCTTTCCGCGCGTGTGCTAATGGACAAGGGCTTCGTCGCCGACGTTCGGCGCATCCTACAGGCCCACGGCGTTCCCGGTGGGAATGTCCATTTCGAGATAACCGAGAGCACGATGCTCGCCGAGCCGGCGCGCGTCATCGAGACAATAACCGACCTGAACACGCTCGGCATATGCTTCTCCATGGACGACTTCGGCACCGGGTTCTCATCGCTCTCGTCCCTCAAGCAGCTACCGCTTGCGAGCCTCAAGATTGACCGCTCATTCGTTTCGCAGATACCGACGAGTGAGCGCGATACCTCGATCGTGCGCTCAACGATTAACCTCGCGCATGACCTCGGTCTCAAGGTTGTTGCCGAGGGCGTGGAGGTGGCCGATTCGCTCGCTATGCTCACGCGCATGGGCTGCGACCAGGCCCAAGGCTTCGTGATTGCCCCGCCCGCTAAGGGCTCGGTGATCCTCAACTGGGTACGCTCGAACGGCTGGAACTAGCCGCCCAAGTTCAGCACCTTCGACGTCGAGCGTTACAAAAAAAGCCGCTGGCAAGAACCCGCCCAGCGTGGGGGGCGCCGAAGCCGGCATGCAAGCGTGCCAATCGAGGTGGCGTCCGATGCCGCGAGCCGGCGAACTAGCCCGGGCACGGTCAATCGCGAGCTCGCCGTGCTGTCGCACTTGATGAACAAGGCAGTTGAGTGGGGCTGGATCGAACATCGTGCTGCTCGAATCAAGCAACTAGGCGAAGACAAGGGGCGCATCACCTACCTAACGATCGCACAGGCGAAGGCCTTGAGTGAATGCGCCGGGGGGGACGAAAATGCGCAGGTATATCCGTTCATCGTCATCGGCCTAACTACGTCGATGCGCATGATGGAGATCCTGTCAATCCGTAAAGAACGACGTCGACCTGCAGCGGCGTGTTATCTACGTGCCGAAGGCTAAGACCGGCGCACGGAGCAGCCGATTACTGCGCAGCTCGCGACCTTTTTGGAGGGCCACATCGCGCGCCTACCTCGGCACACTCCCTGGTTGTTTCCATCGCCCACCGCGAAAGGCGACACACGGTCGACATTCGCAAACCCTATCGGCGTGCGGTCGAGGGGCGGGGTTGGACCCAGGTGAAGTGGTACGCCATACGCTGAGGCACACCGCCATCACCCATCTCGTGCAGGCAGGCGTAGACCTACCGACGATCAAAAGGATCTCGGGTCACAAGACGTTGCAGATGGTTGAGCGCTACGCGCACGCAAATGGGGAACACATTGCCGCAGCGATGGCCAACCTCGAGCAGCGCTACAAGGAGGCCAGTTGAATCACACGGAAGCGCCAGGACTAGGCCCCCGTCCCGACGTCGCTGATCTGTTGACAGGTGGTAACCTGCCCCGCTCTGTCTTGATCTCCGCGCGCCGGCGGCGCGATCGCCGACGCATTTACACGGAAATTACACAGAAGGGAACGAGGACCTGCCGCAAATTCATGCAGGTCCTTGATTATTTGGTGGCGAACCAGGGACTCGAACCCCGGACCAAAGGATTATGATTCCTCTGCTCTAACCAGCTGAGCTAGTTCGCCAAGGGGCGGAATTATAGGCGAACCCTCGCTAGCGGGTCAAAGAAGCGAAGCCGATAACACAACCCGCGATGAACCCGCCGACCGAACACGCCGGGCTTGCCCTTAATATCAGCGCGGTCGAGCGCGAGGCCGGCCTCTCGAAGGACGTGCTTCGCATGTGGGAGCGCCGGTACGGCTTTCCGAAGCCCGTGCGCGACGACAACGGCGAGCGAAGGTACTCGGTCGCCGAGGTCGCGAAGCTCCGTGCGATCAAGCGCCTCATGGATGTGGGTCTGCGGCCCGGCAAGATCATCCGCCACTCGCTCGAGGAGCTGAACGCGCTGGCGGAAGGCAAGGCCGTCGCCCGGCGGGAGACCGCCCCCCTCGGGGCGGAGAGCGAGATCATCGATCTGTTGTCGAGTCACGACGCGCCGGCCTTGCAAAACACGCTCGCCAATCAGCTCATGCGCCAGGGGCTGCAGCGTTTCGTGCTCGAGACGGCGACCTCGCTCAACCATGCGGTTGGCGAAGCGTGGATGCGCGGCGACCTCGCCGTGTTCGAGGAGCATCTCTACACCGAGCAGCTCCAGGTCGCGCTGCGCACCGGCATCAATGCGTTCCCGCGGCAGACGGGCATGCCGAAAGTGCTGCTCACGACGTTTCCCGGCGAGCAGCATGGCCTTGGCCTGCTGATGGTTGAGGCATTGCTCGTGCCTGAAGGTGCGCAGTGCATTTCCCTGGGTCCGCAGACGCCGATCGAGGACATCCGGCGCGCGGCGCTCGCGCACGACGTTCAGGTGGTGGCGCTGTCGTTTTCCGGTGCATTCCCGGTGCGGCAGGCCGGCGATGGACTCGCGGCGCTGCGGCGGCAGCTGCCCCCGACCGTCGCGATCTGGGCGGGCGGCGAGATGACGCGGCGTATCCGCAAGACACTTCCTGGCGTGCTGCTCGTTGCCGACATCGGCGGCACCGTCGCTGCGCTGAAAGCGTGGCGCGCGCTGGCGGCCGCGCCGTCGGCGCAGAGCACTTCCGCGAGCTCACGCTGACCGGCCGCCGGCCGCGGGTACCCGGCGCTTGTTTCGGCGGGGACGGCGACGCCAAAGTGTCGGGCAAAGGCGACGTTTTGCGCCGGATTCTCCAATCCGCCGCAAATGTGTCACGAAAATGGTCTTGGCGCGCCATATTCAATGCACGATTTCCGCTGCGAGCTTGCAGCCTTGTTGCTCGAAGGTGCATGATTCGGCCTTGTCACGAAATGAACAAAGGTAATAAATGGGCCGTGTCGCCCAATCCGGGTGGATTCTCTGCGTTTTTGCCGTTCTCGCGTCCGCGCTCTCGCCGGGTGAGGCGGCCGCCAGCGCCGTCGCCCAGGGCGTTGCGCTGAATCCGGCCGCAGGTTGCAGCAACGCCAATCTCGACATCACGTTGCCGACGGTCGGCGCGCAGCGGGAAGGCTGGCGCGCCACGACGCTCTCGGGCTCGACCATCTCGCAGGGAGAAGTGCCAACCGGGCTCGTCACGTTCAGCGGCACGTTCACGGGCTTCCAAATCGTGTTTTCGCCGGCCCAGGCGGCCGACAGTCAAGTCGCTTCCTACGCGTACGTGGGAGCTACGCCACCGTCCGCGAACGACACCGCCGAGTTCTTTGTCTTCTACAAGTGCTCCACGCGCGAAGTGCTGCTGTCGTGCTACGGCCCCTATGGAACGTGCCCGCAGACCGCCCAGCAGGCGGTTGCGGTTCTTGCCCCGAAAGTCCCGACGCAGGGTCCATTGGCGCTCGTGTCGACGGCGCTGCTGCTCGCGGCCGCAGGCGGATTCGCTCTGTTTCGTCACCGGGCCGCCGTCCCCAGCCGCTGAACCGCGCGCGGCCGTCGCGGCATGGCGCCACGCAATACGCTTGCGTCCTTGTCGCCGATTTTCGCGGCGTATGATCGTTCGCCATGACTACCGCGATCTTGCTGTGGGTCGTGTATCTCGCCGCGGTCGCGTCGTACGTGCGCGCCGCCGTGCGCGCGACTCAAGGCGGCGCGAATCCCTGGTGGTACGTCGCCGGGGTGCCGCTCGTCTACCTCGCGATCCTGGGCTCGATCACGCTCTTCTGGTTCGCGCTCGCGTGGGTGTTCCGTTCGCCGCGCCCGAAGGCGATGCGGATCGGTCCCGGTGCGACACTGCGGCTTTTCTGGGACGAGATGTGGGCCATCGCACGATCGAGCCGGCGCATGGCGATGTATCGCTTTCTGCCCGGCGACCCGCCGCCTCGCAGCGCGGACGCGCCCGTGCTCCTGCTGCACGGAGTGCTTTGCAATGCCGGTTCGATGCATGATCTGCGCGTGGCACTCGTCGCCCGCGGCGTCGGGCCGGTTTACACGTTGAGCTACGGTCCGCCGCTCGCCTCGATCGACTCTTTCATCGACCAGCTCGCAGGAAAGATCGATGCGATCCTCGCCGCCACCGGAGCGCGGCAAGTGGCGATCGTCGGCCACAGCATGGGCGGGCTCATCGCCCGCGCCTATCTGAGGCGCCATGGCCCGCAGAGAGTGGGCACGGTGATCACCATCGGCACACCGCACAAGGGAAGCGTCCATGCGTGGCTCTTCCCGGGCGTGTCGCTCGGCCAGCTCCGCCCCTCCAATGCCTGGCTTGCCGAGCTCGGCCGGGCTCGCCCCAGCAAGGAAGTGCGCATCGTGTCGATCTGGTCATGGCACGACTCGATGGTCGCGCCGCAGACGAGTGCGGAGCTTGCGGGCGCCGAAAACATCGCGCTCGCCGGCATCGGGCACAACGCGCTCGTCAGGAACGAGCGCGTCTACGACATCGTCGCGACGGAGTTGAAGCGGGTGGGGGAGCCGGTGCCGGCGCGGAGCGCGCCGATGTCGGTCACGGCGAGGTGACCAGGATCGGCCTCTCGCACCGGCCGGCATGTCGCGACCGACGTCTCGTCGGTGCTACCAGTGAATCCCCTGCGTTATCTGCGCGAACGCCATCTGCTCGGCGGTCAGAGGCTGCGGCTCCGCGCTCTTCCGGCCCTGCGCGGCGGTCGAGTCGGGGAACATGTTGTACGCGGTGTTGAGGAGCACCTGCGTGAGCTTCGGCGCGACCGCATGCGCGACGGCGCCGAAGATGCCGAGCCGGGTCGCGATCCGCACCGGCCGATGGACGATCGCATCGACGACGAGGCCGGCCGCCTCCTCGGGTGAGAGCGTCGGCACGCTCTCGTAGATCTTTGTCGGCGCAATCATCGGCGTGCGCACGAGTGGCATATTGATGGTCGTGAAGTGGATGTTCCGGTCGAGGAATTCGGAAGCGGCGCACGCCGAGAACGAGTCGAGCGCCGCCTTCGACGCGACGTAGGCCGAGAACCGCGGCGCATTCGACAGCACGCCGATCGAAGAGATGTTGATGATGTGCCCGCGCTTCTTCTCGATCATCTTCGGCAGGAACCCCATGATGAGCCGGAGGGACCCGAAGTAGTTGAGCTGCATCGTCCGCTCGAAATCGTGGAAGCGGTCGAACGAGTTGATCACCCCGCGCCGGATCGAGCGGCCGGCGTTGTTGACGAGGAAGTCGCAACCGCCGTGCTCCTTCAACACGCGCGCCACCAGCGCGTCGCAAGATGCCAAGTCGGAGATGTCCGCCGGATAGATGAGCGCCTTGCCGCCCGCGCGCTCGATCTCCGCCTTCGTTTCGAGCAGCTTCTCTTCGCCGCGCGCGACGAGGATGACCTTGGCACCCGCTTCCGCGAGCACCATCGCCGTCGACTTGCCGATGCCCGACGACGAGCCGGTGACGACGACGATCTTGTCCTTGACCCGTCCGGCCAGCGACCGGTCGACGAAGAGATCCGGGTCGAGGTTGCGCTCCCAGTAGTCCCAGAGCTTCGGCGCATAAGACTCGAGCCTCGGGACCTCGATGCCCGATCCCTTCAGCGCCTTCATCGTTTCGCGGTTGTCGTAGCGCGTCGGCCAGTTGACGAACTGGAACACGTCCCGCGGAATGCCGAGGTCCGCGAGGACGACACGCATCGCGCGCTTCACCGGCGCAAGCGAGCCGAGGCCGTACAGTATTGGCGCCGGAATGAAGCCGAACATCTTCGCATTGATGCGCATCGTCATCTGCGGCGCGTGGCCCGCGTTCGCGAAGATGTTGAGCACCTCGCCGATCCGGTGCGGCTCGGGATCGGTCAGGTGGAAGCACTTGCCGTCGAGGCCCTTCTTGTGCGCGAGGTAGTCGAGCGCATCGGCGACGAAATCGACGGGCACGATGTTGATCCGCCCGCCTTCTATGCCGATCATCGGCATCCACTTCGGCACGAGATCGCGAGCCTTCTGGAGCGTCTTGAAGAAGTAGTACGGGCCGTCGATCTTGTCGATCTCGCCCGTCTTGGAATGCCCCACCACAAAGCCCGGACGGTAGATGCGGAACGGGCCTTTCGCTTCCCGGCGCACGATGCCCTCCGAGTCGTGCTTCGTCTTGAAGTAGGGGTGATCGAGGTCTTCGGCTTCCTCGAACATGTCCTCGCGGAACGTGCCGTCGTAGAGGCCCGCCGCCGCGATGGAGCTCACGTGATGGAAGCAGCCCGCGCCGGTTGCGGACGCGAACTTCACCGTGTTCTTCGTGCCTTCGACGTTGGCGAGCTGCTGCGCTTCGGCGCTCGCCTTCAAGTCGTAGATCGCCGCGAGGTGGAACAGGTGGTCGATCTTGCCTTTCAACTTCTTCAAGTCGCCCGCGCCGACACCGAGGTTCGGCTTCGCGAGGTCGCCCTCGACGGCAATCACCTGCTTCTCGTCGGCGCCCCAGGTCTTGCGCATCGCGGCGAGCTTTTTCTCCGACCCTTTGCGCACGAGCACGTAAATCGGCCGGCCGCGCGGCAGCAGGTTGGCGACCAGGTAACGGCCAATGAAGCCGGTCGCGCCGGTGACGAAGTAGGTCATCTGGATCTCCTTGCGTGGGCGGCGGCCAGCCGAATGAGCGCCGGCGCTCGAATCGGATGCCGGCCCCCTCCCTTAGGGACATTCATTCTCACTCCCGGCATCCCGGCGCGGTCGCCGGCGATTGTAACTCGCGGCTCGCGGGCGTCGGCGCGGCGGTTAGTTGGTTTGCTCTACAAGCGCTGGCCTAGAATGTCTTCCTCGATGAGTCGGCGCGCGCGCCGGCATGCCAAAAGGAGAGCACGATGCTGAAGAAGGCGAAGGCGAAGCTCGCGGAAGAGTCCGGCGGCGGCGCGGACGGCGGCGCCGAAAAGTCAAAGGAAGCGACGATGGACACCGCAAAGGAGATGGCGCAGACCGTCCTCGATTCGTCGCATCAGATCTGGCTCGCCGGGCTCGGGGCGTTCTCGCAGGCGAAGCAGGAGGGCGCGAAGCTCTTCGAGACGCTCGTGAAACAGGGCGAGAACCTGCAGGATCGGACCAAACGCGCCGCCTCCGAAACGGCGGCCGTGGCGCGCGAAGCCGCGACGGTGAAGGCAAAGGAGATGCAGCAGATGGCGGGCGGAACGTGGGACAAGCTGGAGCAGGTCTTCGAAGACCGCGTTGCGCGCACGCTGTCGAAGCTTGGTGTTTACACGCAGAACGACGTGCAGCAGCTTGCGAAGCGGGTCGACGAGCTCGCGGCGGCGGTGAATCAGCTGGTCAAGGCACCGGCCGGTCCCAAGAAGGTCGCGCCTGCAAAGCGTGCGGCGAAAAAGCATGCGCCTCCAGCCGCGTCGAATGCAGTCAAGGGGGCAAGCGGAAGGCGGGCGGCGAAAAGCGCGAAGCGCGCGGAGAAGTAAGGTTCGGGAGCAATCACGCAGCGCAGCCTGCGATAGGGTTCACTCGCGGTTCAGCTTTTCCACCTGCTTGATGTAATTCTGCATCGCCTCGTCCTTGCTCGTGCCCTTGAGCTTGGACCAGGCGTCGAACTTCGCCGCGCCGACGAAATCGAAACCGCCTGGACGCGCGCCTGTTACGTCGCCTTCGGTCGCCTGCTTGTAATACGAATAGAGCTTGAGCAGCGTCGCGTTGTCGGGCTTTTTCTTCGTCTGCTTCGCGGCGGCGGCCGCCGCTTCGAATTGCGCCCTCAGATCGACCTTCTTCGGAGCAGCCATCGTGCATCCTCCTCGGCCACGCTTGCGCGGGGTGTGCTACTTTAGCGCGAACGCGAAAGCGCGCGCAATTCAAGACGCGAGCGCGGCCGGCCGCGCTCGCATAGCTAGTCGGCCGCGCTTCCAGGTTCCAACGTCGCCTAAGAGCTTCCCGCTACCGCGAATGACCGCCTTGAGACACGCGAAGATGTCCGCGGTCGACACCGCGTGGCTGCGCATGGACCGTCCCGGCAACCTGATGATGATCACGGGCGTGATGGTGTTCTTCCGGCCGATCAGGATCGAGCGCGTGAGGCGCGTCATCGAAGGACGTTTCCTGAGCTTTCCGCGATTTCTGCAGCGGCCGATGCAGAGGTCCGGGATAGCGTTTTGGGAAAGCGCGCCCGATTTCTCGATCGACGATCACGTGGTTCCGGTATCGCTCCCCGGGCGCGCGACAACGAAGGAATTGCAGACGCTCGTTAGCCGCCTCGCGAGCCAGCCGCTCGACCCGGCGAAGCCCTGGTGGCAGTTCCACCTCGTCGATAACTTCGAAGGCGGCTGCGCGCTCATCGCTCGTATCCATCACTGCTACGCGGACGGGATCGCGCTCGTCCGCGTCGTGATGTCGATGACGGATGCGCGGCCGAACGGCCCCGCGGCGATGCCGTTCCACGCAAGACCGAATCGCGCAAGCCGCGGCAACGCGGACGATCCGCTCGCCGATCTGTTGCAGCCGATCTCCGGGGTGATGAAGCTCGTGCGGAAGGTCGGCGCCACGCTGATCGAGAAGGGCGCCGCCATCTGGGAAGATCCGTCGAGGGCCGTCGCGCTGGCGGCGCAGGGCGGGGCGCTGACGGCTGAAGTCGCGAAGCTTGCCTTGATGCCGCAGGACTCGCCGACGCGCTTCAAGGGCAAGCCCGGCGTCGCCAAGGAGGTGGCGTGGGCCGCGCCGCTGCCGCTGGCCGACGTCAAGACGGTCGCGAAAGCGCTGCGCGCGTCGGTCAACGACGTGCTCCTGTCGTGCGTGGCCGGAGCGCTCGCCGGCTATCTCGCGCAGAAGGGGGACCGCACGGAAGGCGTGATGATGCGCGCGCTCGTGCCCGTCAACCTGCGGCCGCTCGAGCAGGCATATCGGCTCGGCAATCAGTTCGGGCTCGTGTTCCTCGATCTGCCGATCGGCATCGACAATCCGATAGAGCGGCTGTACGCCGTGCGCGCGAACATGAGCGCGCTCAAGGGCAGCTTTCAGCCGGTGATCGCGCTGGGCTTGCTTGCGGCAATGGGCGCCGGACCGAAAGTCCTGCAGGAAGAATTGCTGCAAACTCTCGCGCGAAACGGAAGCGCGGTGATGACGAACGTCCCCGGCCCGCCGCAGCGACTGTACTTCGCGGGTGCCGCCATCGAGCGCTTTCTTTTCTGGGTGCCGCAATCAGGCGACATCGGTATGGGCGTGTCGATTCTGTCGTACGCGGGCCAGGTGCAGTTCGGGCTCATCACCGATCGCAAGCTGTGCCCGGACCCGAGCGAGATCAGCAGGCGCTTTGGCCCGGAGCTCGAAAAGCTGCTGCTCACGATACTTCTGGCCCCGTGGCCGCGGGACGGCGATCTGGATCCGGCGGTGGCCGCGCGCGCCGTGGCAGTCAAATAGAATCAGAGACGAGTTTGCCGTGTCGTTTGCCCGGGCAACCGACCCCAAACAATTCGTCTCTGACCCCATTTCGCAGCTTATTCCAGCTCGGATTTCGCGAGCTCCACGTCGAGCCGTTCCATCGCGTCGGCGGGCGTGCACTTCGCCGCTTCCTGGTAGAGCCTTTCGGCGTCGGCCATCCGCGTCTTGCCGAACAGCATGATGAGGCCGTTCGCATATTCAATGCGCGCGATCGCGGAATCGGGATTGAGCTTCAGCGCCTTCTGGTAGTGCTCGAGCGCCGAATCCTTTTTCGCGCCGTACGTCATGCCGGCGACAATGCCGCCGACCTTGTCGATGATTTCAGCCTGGTACGACCCGAACGCAGTGTGCGCATCGGCATGCTTGGCTTCGAGCTTGAGCGCGGTCACGAGCGCTTCCTTGACCTTGCCGCCGAACCCCTGGGCGAGCGCCCTGGTGATCGAGATGCCCTGGCTGTAGCGGCCGAGCGAATACGCGTAAAGATAATGCGCGTTGGCATCCTTCGGAGCCTCGCTGCGACGCTCGTCCGCCCAACCGGCGGCTTCCTCGAGCAGCGCGAGCTTTGCCGATTCGGATTTCTCGAGGTAGTTCGCGTATATCATCTGCGCTTTGACGGCCGCATTCATGCCCGGGCCCCCGGCTTTGCGTCCCGCCGCAACGGCGTCGGCGAAGTCGCCGGCGTGGTAGAGCCGCCACGCATCGAGAACGGACGCGTCTTTCGGCAGCGGCTCGCAGTCGCCCTTGTGCAATCTCGGCCACGCCTTCTTCAAGCCGGCCGCGTCGCGCGCGAACGCTTTGTCCGGATGCGGAAACGCGGACCATTTCTTCGCCATCGGTCGTTCTCCTATAGATATTCGGCGGCCAGCTGGTCGAAGTACGCACGGGCAGTGCCGTCGAGATAGGGCGCGAACAGGGCGAGCACCTGGTAGGCGGCGCGTCCGGCATGGCCGTCGGCCGCCGCATTTTCGGCGCTCCGGCGAACGCGGTCGTATGACAGCCAATATGCCGAAACGAGCACGACGTTCTGCGCGAGCGACTCGATCTCCCGCTCCGACGCGCGCATGGCGCGCGCCTTTGTGAGCCCCTCGCACAACTGTATCACGGTGGTG
>Ga0163161_10003727_pt1 | contig 10680 bp, 10 predicted proteins | sample S45metaG_FD_129847 | JGI IMG/M metagenome (GOLD analysis project Ga0163161, IMG submission 129847) | Switchgrass rhizosphere microbial communities from Kellogg Biological Station, Michigan, USA - S4-5 metaG | ecosystem: Host-associated > Plants > Roots > Rhizosphere > Soil | place: USA... | reverse complement strand
TCGGACATCATCTACCACGGCTACCAGGACATCTCGATCGCCGTGTCCACCGAGAAGGGCCTCGTGACCCCGGTGCTGCGCGACGTGCAGGACATGTCGTTCGCCGACGTCGAGAAGGGCATCGTGGGTTACGCCAAGAAGGCCCGTGACGGCAAGCTCGGCCTGGACGACCTCCAGGGCGGCACCTTCACGATCACCAACGGCGGCACCTTCGGTTCGCTGCTCTCCACCCCGATCGTGAACCCGCCGCAGAGCGCCATCCTCGGCATGCACACGATCAAGGAGCGCCCGATCGTCGAGAACGGCCAGGTGATCGCCGCCCCGATGATGTACATCGCCCTGTCGTACGACCATCGCATCATCGATGGCAAGGACGCCGTGCTCTTCCTGGTCGACATCAAGAACCAGCTGGAAAACCCGCAGCGGATGCTGCTCGGCCTTTGATGGTCGGCTAAACGTCAAATGTGAAGGCGGGAGTCGAAAGACTCCCGTTTTTACGTTCCGACCCCATATTGGGCGGTAGCAGATACCGCAGTGACATCCGGAGCAAAGCAATGAGCGACAAGTTCGACGTCATCGTCATCGGTGCGGGCCCCGCGGGCTATGTGGCCGCGATCCGCGCCGCGCAGCTGGGCCTCAAGACCGCCGTGGTCGACGCCTTCGTCGGCAAGGACGGCAAGGCCGCCCTCGGCGGTACCTGCCTCAACGTCGGTTGCATCCCGTCGAAGGCACTGCTGGATTCGTCCAAGCAGTTCCACAACCTGACGCACAACTTCAAGGATCACGGCATCACCGCCGAGAATCCGCAGATCGACATCGGCACGTTCATCGGCCGCAAGGACAAGATCGTCAAGCAGTTCACCGGCGGCGTGACCATGCTGTTCAAGGCGAACAAGGTCACCTCGTTCTTCGGCAAGGGCAAGCTCCTCAAGGGCAACCAGGTCGAAGTCACCGGTAACGACGGTACGGTCCAGACGATCTCCGCCACCAACGTCATCCTCGCTTCGGGCTCGGTGCCCATCGAGCTGCCGTTCGCGAAGTTCGACAACACGCACATCATCGACAACACCGGCGCGCTCGACCTCACCGCCGTGCCCAAGCGCATGGGCGTGATCGGCGCCGGCGTGATCGGCCTCGAGCTCGGCAGCGTGTGGAAGCGCCTGGGTTCCGACGTGACCGTGCTGGAAGCGCTGCCGAAGTTCCTCGCCGTCGCCGACCAGGACATCGCCAAGATGGCCGCCCGCGAGTTCGCCAAGCAGGGCCTGGACATCAAGGTCAACGCCAAGGTGACCGCTGCCGAGGTCAAGGGTGACGAAGTCCATGTCAGCTACACCGACAAGGACGGCGCCGCTCAGTCGCTCGTCGTCGACAAGCTGCTGGTCGCGGTCGGCCGTCGCGCCTACACCGCCGGCCTGCTGGCCGACGACACCGGCGTGAAGCTCGACGAGCGCGGTCGCATCGTGGTCGACGAGCACAACCACACCGGCGTCGATGGCGTCTGGGCGATCGGCGATGCCGTGCGCGGCCCGATGCTGGCGCACAAGGGTTCCGAAGAAGGCGTCATGGTGGCCGAGCTCATCGCCGGCAAGCCGGGCCACATCAACCTCGACACCGTGCCCTGGGTCATCTACACCGAGCCGGAGATCGCCTGGGTCGGCAAGACGGAAGAGCAGCTCAAGGAAGAAGGCATCCCGTACAAGACCGGCGCCTTCCCGTTCGCTGCCAACGGTCGCGCCGTCGCGATGAACGAAGGCATCGGCCAGGTCAAGATGATCGCCCACGCGGAAACCGACCGCATCCTCGGCGTCCACATGGTCGGCCCGGTCGTCTCCGAGCTGATCCACGAGTGCGTCGTGGCGATGGAGTTCAAGGGCTCGTCGGAAGATCTCGCCCGCATCGTCCACGCCCACCCGGCCCTGTCGGAAGTCGTGCACGAAGCCGCCCTGTCGGTCGACAAGCGCGCCATCCACAAGGGCAACTGATCGCCCAGGCGTGACCTGAAGCCCGTCCATGCCCTTAGCATGGGCGGGCTTCATCGTTTCAGGTCCCTTGCTTGGCAGGAGCCGATTTATCGGCGATGGGTACTCGCGACACCGTTAGGGATCGCCGATGAATCGGCTCCTACCGAGCGAGAGCTATCCATGCCGGATGTCTTTATAGGACGGCATGGTTTGTGCCGTGCCGTCCTATAAACACATCGGAGACTCCCTATGCGTGACATCAAATCCCTCTGCGTCTACTGCGGTTCCAGCAGCGGCGGCAACGCGGAATACACCGACGCCGCGAAAGCCTTCGGCACGCGCCTCGCGCAGGAGGGCATTGCCCTGGTCTACGGCGGTGGCAAGGTCGGCCTGATGGGCACGGTCGCCGACGCCGTCCTGGCGGCCGGCGGTCGGGTCATCGGCGTGATCCCGCGCCAGCTGGTCGAGAAGGAAGTCGCCCACATCGGCCTCTCCGAGCTCCAGGTCGTCGAGACCATGCACGAGCGCAAGACCCGGATGTACGAGCTGTCCGACGCCTTCGTCGCCCTGCCCGGCGGCTTCGGCACCATGGACGAGATGTTCGAGATGCTCACCTGGGCTCAGCTCGGCTTGCACAGCTACCCCTGCGCCTTCCTCGACGTACGCGGCTTCTATGCCGGCCTGGCTGCCAGCATGGACCACATGGTGGCCGAGGGCTTCGTCAAGAAGAACCAGCGCGACCAGGTCTGGTTCGGCGCCAGCATCGACGCCCTGTTCGACTGGATGAAGCATTACGAGTCGTCGTACACGCCGAAGTGGATCACCTCGGACGCCGTCTGATCGTCGATAGGATGGGCCTTTTCCGTCGACCGGCAGCTAGGACCGGTGCCTCAGACCCCTGTCAAAACAGGTTTCGACCGTTGCACCATTGATACAAGCGCGCCGGCCGGTAGAATGAGCGCACGCCAGAGGCGCAACGCGCGACGTATTTACGTCACCGCAGTATTCGAGACGGCCGCCTGGAAGGCGTCCGTCATCAAGGACAACACATCGGGCCTGGTCCCGGGGGAAAGTGAATGGCTCGTATCCTGATCGTCGACGATTCGCCGTCGCAGCTGCTGGGCATCAAGCGCATCGTTGAGAAGCTGGGCCATGAGGCCATCACGGCCGAGGACGGTGCGCAGGGCGTGGAAGTCGCCAAGCGCGAAATTCCCGACCTGATCCTGATGGACGTCGTCATGCCGAACCTCAACGGGTTCCAGGCCACACGCACGATCAGCAAGGAAGAGACGACCAAGCACATCCCGATCATCCTGGTGACCACCAAGGACCAGGACACGGACAAGGTCTGGGGCCTGCGCCAGGGCGCCAAGGACTACGTAGTAAAGCCCATCAAGGAAGAAGAGCTGGTCAAGGCCCTGAAGGAGCACCTGCCGGGCTGATGAATCGGCTCCCACCGAGCCCGCCATGTAGGTGGGCTCGGTAGATTTCAACGAGTTTTACCTAGCCCTGCCGCGGGTCGAACCCCGCAAACGCATCCTTGAATTCCGCGTAGGCCGCCTGCTCCTCGTGGGTCTCCGGCACCGGCACGCGGATCTCCAGTACGACAATCTGGTCGCCTGGCTCCGAGCCCGGCAGGCCACGCCCCTTCAGACGCAGTTTGCGGCCCGATTGCGAACCCGCGGGAATACGCAGGTCCACGTGGCCACCCAGGGTCGGCACCGGCACCGTGGCACCCAGCGCCGCTTCCCAGGGCGTGATCGGCAAGGTGTGCGTCACCGTGCGACCTTCCAGGCGGAAACGCACGTCGTCGCGGATGCCGATCTCGAGCAGCAGATCGCCCGATGGGCCACCGCCCATCCCGGGATGGCCCTGCCCGCCGAGGCGGATCGTCTGGCCTGGCGTAATGCCGGCCGGGATCTTCACCTCGAGCACGCGTTCGCCGCCGGAGGCGTCATTGAGCACGACGCGGGTCTTGCCACCATTGAAGGCGGTCTGCAGGTCGGTTTCAATCTTCGCCTGGATATCGCGACCGCGCCGCGCCTGGGACTGCTGATGGCCCCTGCCGCGGCCTGCGCCGCCAAACAGGCTCTCGAAGAAATCGCTGAAGTCGCCGCCACCGCGGCCACCCATGTCACCGAAATCGTAGCCTCCACCCCCCTGGCCGAAGCCCGGCGGCGGGCGGAACTGCTCGCCCTGGCGGTAGCCACCGGCGCGCAGCTGATCGTAGGCCTTGCGCTTCTCGGGGTCCTTCAGGGCCTCGTTGGCCTCGTTGATCGCCTTGAATTTTTCTTCCGCACCCGGCTCCTTGTTCTTATCCGGATGGTATTTGCGGGCGAGCTTGCGGTACGCCGCCTTGATCTCGGCGTCGGTCGCTTCGGGCTTCACCCCAAGTGCTTCGTAGTAATCCTTGAACTCCACAGGCTCTCCCGGGCTTGTGTCGAAAACAAAAAGCAGAATGCCCGCGGTGGCGCATGTCCACCGCGGGCCAGTTTACAAGCTTAAAGCGAATCAGCCCGCCGCGTTGATCTCAATGCGGCGCGGTGCGCTTTCAGCCTTCTTCGGAATCGCGATTTCGAGCACGCCATGCGCGCCGGAGGCCGTGATGCCCTCCGCATTGGCGCTTTCCGGCAAGGTGAAGCTACGCGTGAAAGCACCCGTGGTGCGCTCGACGCGGCTGAACTTACCCTCGGTCTCGCTGGCGAATGCCTTACGCTCGCCCTTGATCGTGAGCACGTTCTTTTCCATCTGGATCTCGATATCGGCAAGGTTCACACCCGGCACGTCGGCGAGAATCAGGAAACGGCCGTCCTCTTCGCGAACGTCCACACGCGGTGCCCAGGCGGTCTGCGTGGCAGCCGCCGGCGCGGCAATCTCGTTGCCGAAGAGCTGTTCGAAAACGTTGCGGACGTCGCTGCCAAACACTGGCGCACGACGGAACGACACATGACGAAGCTGGTTCATCTGTTTGACTCCCAAGAAGTTTTTCGGCCCCGTGGCCGTCTGGGAACAAACATATGACCGACGCGCCGGGATTCAAGTGCCACCCCTGCCGTGCCGATTGGGCGAGACGTGGCGTTCGCGCTAAGCTCGGACATCTCTCCCCACAAAGGACACCCCATGACCATCGCGGTTGGCGACAAGCTCCCGGATCACACCCTCACCCAGTTCAAGGACGGTCTCGAGACAGTCTCCAGCCTCGACGTCCTCGGCCAGGGCAGGGTCGTCGTGTTCGCGGTGCCGGGTGCCTTCACCCCCACCTGTTCGAACAAGCACCTGCCCGGCTATATCCAGCACATGGAAGACTTCCGCGAACGCGGCATCAAGGTCGCCTGCATCTCGGTCAACGATGCTTTCGTGATGCACGCCTGGGGTATCTCACAAGGCGTGCCGGACGATCTGCTGATGCTGGGCGACGGCAATGCCACCTTCGCCATCGCCCTCGGCCTCGAGCTCGATGGCACGAAGAACGGCATGGGCATTCGCTCCAAGCGGTTCGCGATCTATGCCGAAGACGGCGTGGTGAAGGTGCTCCACGTGGAAGCACCCGGCGAGTTCCGCGTCACGGCCGCCGAGGCGATGCTCGAAGCCATCGACAAATAGGAAATACAGCAGCGCAAAAAAAAACCCGCCTTTCGGCGGGTTTTTCGTTCTTACGCGTCGCTCGGCTCGTCACCGTCTCCGACAGGACCGCTTTCGATCGGCGGCAGGTCGGCAGCGACGTCACCGTCGATGACCTCACCCTCGCCTTCGATCTCCAGCTCTTCCTCGGCTTCCAGGCGAACCACGCCGATGAGCGTCTCATCCTTGGGCAACTTGATCAGCGTCACACCCTGCGTGTTACGGCTCAGCTGCGAAACTTCCGACACGCGCGTGCGGACCAGCGTGCCCTGGTCGGAGATCAGCATGAGCTGCTGCGTCTCGGTGACCTGGGTAGCCGCGACGAGGCTGCCGTTACGGTCCGAGCACTGGATGGCGATAACGCCCTGCGTCCCGCGGCCCTTCTTCGGGAACTCGTCGAGTGTCGTGCGCTTGCCGAAGCCACGTGCCGTCGCGGTGAGGATGTCGCCCTCACCCGCCGCCACGATGAGCGAGACCACTTCAGCCTCGTCAGCCAGGCGCATGCCGCGCACGCCGGTAGCCGTACGACCCATCGAACGGACCGTGCCTTCATCGAAGCGCACCGACTTGCCGTTCGACGCGAACAGCAGGATGTCGCTCTCGCCGCCGGTCATCGCGACATCGACCAGGGCATCGCCATCGTCGAGGTTGATGGCGGCCTTGCCCTTCTGCAGCTGGAACGCGAACTCGGTCAGCGGCGTCTTCTTCACCGTGCCCTTGCGGGTAGCGAAGAACACGAAGCAGGTGGGATCGTACTCGCGCACCGGCAACAGGGCCTGCACCTTCTCGCCCTCGCCCAGCGGCAGCAGGTTGACGATCGGCTTGCCACGCGCACCCGGGCCGGCTTCCGGCATCTGGTACACCTTGAGCCAGTAAACCCGACCGGTGCTGGTGAAGGTCAGCAGCGTGTCATGGGTGTTGACTACCCACAGCTGCTGGACGACGTCTTCGTCCTTCAGTGCCGAGGCCGAGCGACCCTTGCCGCCACGCTTCTGCGCGCGGTAGAGGCTGGCCGGCTGCCGCTTGATGTAACCGGTGTGCGAAAGCGTCACCACCACGTCTTCCGGCGCGATGAGGTCGAGCACGTTCAGGTCTTCCTGCGAGTGCTGGATCTCGGTGCGACGCGCGTCGCCGTAGTCGGTGCGGATCTGTTCGAGCTCTTCGCGAATGACTTCGAGCAGGCGCGCCGGATTCTCGAGGATCTCGATGAGCGCGCGGATCGTGTTGAGGATTTCGCGGTACTCGTCCGAGAGCTTTTCCTGCTCCAGGCCGGTGAGGCGATGCAGACGCATCTGCAGGATTTCGGTGGCCTGCGCTTCGGACAGCTGGTAGCCGTTCTCGTTGAGACCGTCGCGCGGATCCATGTCTTCCGGACGCGACGACTCGGCACCCGTGGCGGCGAGCAGCGCCTTGACCAGGCCCGGCTCCCAGCGACGGGCGACCATGCGCTCACGCGCCTCGGCCGACGATGCGGACGTGCGGATCAGCTCGATCATCTCTTCGATGTTGGCGAGCGCGACCGTGAGGCCTTCGAGGATGTGCGCGCGCTGGCGAGCCTTGCGCAGTTCGAAGATGGTACGGCGCGTGACGACTTCGCGGCGGTGGCGAATGAAGGCCTCGAGGATGTCCTTGAGGTTCATCAGCTTGGGCTGGCCGTCGAGCAGGGCCACCATGTTGATGCCGAAGGTGACCTGCAGCTGGGTCTGCTGGAACAGGTTGTTCAGCACGACGTCGCCCATGGAATCGCGGCGGATCTCGATGACCACGCGCATGCCGTCCTTGTCGGACTCGTCGCGCAGCTCGCTGATGCCCTCGAGCTTCTTTTCCTTGACCAGCTCGGCGATCTTCTCGATCAGGCGAGCCTTGTTCACCTGGTACGGCAGCTCGTGGACGAGGATCGTCTCGCGGCCGTTCGCTTCGGTTTCGATCGAGGTGCGGGCACGCACGAGAATACGGCCACGACCGGTGCGGTACGCCTCGACGATGCCGGACGAGCCGTTGATGATGCCGGCGGTCGGGAAATCCGGACCCGGGATGAAGGTCATCAGCTCGTCGACGCCGAGCGAGGGATCCTCGATCAGGCCGAGCACGGCGTTGATGACTTCCGTCATGTTGTGCGGCGGAATGTTCGTCGCCATGCCGACGGCGATACCTGCCGAACCGTTGACGAGCAGGTTCGGCACGCGGGTCGGCAGGACCAGCGGCTCGTGTTCGCTTTCGTCGTAGTTCGGCCCGAAATCGACGGTTTCCTTGTCGATATCGGCCATCAGCTCATGCGTGAGGCGCGCCATGCGCACCTCGGTGTATCGCATGGCGGCGGCGTTGTCGCCATCGACCGAACCGAAGTTACCCTGGCCGTCGACGAGCATGTAGCGCAGCGAGAACGGCTGCGCCATGCGGACGATCGTGTCGTAAACCGACGCGTCGCCGTGCGGATGGTATTTACCGATCACGTCACCGACCACGCGGGCCGACTTCTTGTACGGCTTGTTCCAGGCGTTGCTCAGCTCGTTCATGGCGAACAGCACGCGTCGATGTACCGGCTTGAGGCCGTCGCGCACATCGGGCAGTGCGCGCCCGACGATGACGCTCATCGCGTAGTCGAGATAGCTCTGACGCATCTCGTCTTCGATGTTGACGCGGATGACTTCTTTGGCGAGTTCTGCCATCAATCGGCTTCCTGGATATCCATCAATAGGCCCCCGCCGGCCGCGCGATTCGCGGTATCGCGACGCGGCCGACCCAACCCGTCGATGGTAGCACAACGGGCGTCTAAAAGACAGCTAAAAGACGTTCTAATTCAATGACTTACGCAGGTGTTTTGGCGGCACCGAAAAGCAGTGTCCTGGCGAACACGAAATTCGCCACGGAGCCCGCCACCGACCCTGCCGCCACGGCGACCGCAGGCCACTCGCGCAGCGCGGGAAACAGCTGGAACGCGAGCACGTAGACGCCGTTGTTGATCAAGGCGCCGACCGCCATCAGGCCCATCCAGCGGAGCCATTCGGCGCCCTGGCTTCGACCCGAATCACGCTGCGCGAAGGTGTGGTTGCGGTTCCACCACCAGGTAACCGTCGCCGCGCTGAGGAACGACACGACGCGCGCGGTGTACACACTCCACCCAGCCAGGCCGACCAGGCCCTGCGCGATACCCGCATCCACGATGAAACCCAGCAGGCCACCCACCGCGAAAAGCGCGACTTCGCGGCGGAGAGGACTCACGGAAACAGGATCCGCATCTGTTCTTCATCCGGCTTGAGGATCACGCCGCGCTCGGTGACGATGGCGTCGATCAGGTCGGCCGGGGTCACGTCGAACACCGGGTTCCAGGCGTCGGCACCGTCGATCACGGTACGCGTGCCACCGATGGAAAGCAGTTCGGTCGCGTCGCGCAGCTCGATCTCGATATCCGCGCCGGTGGCCGTCGCCATGTCGACGGTCGTCGACGGCGCGACCACCATGAACTTCACGCCGTGGTGGCGTGCCGCGATGGCGAGCTGGTAGGTGCCGATCTTGTTGGCAGTGTCGCCGTTGGCGGCAATGCGATCGGCGCCGACGATCACCCACGTCACCTTGCCGTCCTTCATCAGGTGCGAGGCGGCGGAATCGGCGATGAGCTTGGCGGGGATGCCGTCGCGTACCAGCTCCCACATGGTGAGGCGTGCACCCTGCTGCCAGGGACGCGTCTCGCCGGCATAGACCTGCTCGATGTTGCCCATCGCGACACCGGCACGAATCACGCCCAGGGCGGTGCCGTAGCCAGCGGTGGCCAGCGAACCGGTATTGCAGTGGGTGAGCACGTGCGAGCCGGCTTCGATCAGCGAAGCGCCGAGTTCGCCCATGTGACGGTTGGCGGCGAGGTCTTCGTCCTGGATGGCCTGCGCTTCGGTCTCCAGCGCGGCGGCATCGGCACCGGCGACGACACGCCGGTTCATGCGGTCCAGCGCCCACATGAGATTCACCGCGGTGGGCCGCGCCGCGCGCAGCGTCGCCATCGCGGTGACGAGGTCTTCGCCCTTCTGCGCGGCGAGCACCACGCCCCACGCGGCAGCGATGCCGATGGCCGGAGCGCCGCGGACGGCGAGGTCACGAATGGCGCGCGTGACATCGTCCGAGTTCACGCAGTCGAACCAGATTTCTTCCGCCGGCAGGCGGCGCTGGTCCAGCAGTCGAAGTCGATCGCCCTGCCACTGCACGGCGCGGATGGAGTCGTGGGAGTCGTTCGTAGTCATGCCGCGATTATCGCATCCGGCCGCGCTACCGCGCGAATCGCCGCTGAAGCGGCTCCCACACACGACCTGCGTAGGCCTTGGCTCGCGCGTCCCCTGTAGGAGCCCCTTCAGCGGCGATGCTCTTCCAGCTCGCCGTCGGCCTGATTGACAAAAACCAGCACCCCGATGATCGCCATATAAAAGCGGAACGCCCCTTCCTGACCGTTCCAGACCTTCGACTGCCACATGGCGAACCATTCGCCACCGACCACCATGAAGCCGAAAAACCAGACGACGAAGCCAAGGGCACAACCCGCGACGACCCATGATTTGGCCGTCTGAAAGGAAGCGGCCGACTGCCGCCGAGCGCGCCACAGGACAAGGCTTCCGACAAGAAGCAACAGACCCGTGGCCGCCTCCCCGGCAATGATCAGCAGGTAAGCCGCATGCCACATCCACGGCTGGGTGATCGCGCGGTCCAGCAACGCGTTATCCGGAAAGGTCGTATCCATCGACAAGACATGGCGGACGAAGGCGAAATTCGAGCCGTAGTCGATGAGGTTGTCGTACGCCACCACCAGGGCGAACGCCGCCAGCGTAAGCGAGAGGAGGACCTTGGCCAGGCGTGCGGTCATTGTGGTGGGCCTTCCTTGCGTGACGAGAGCTATCGCTTCGCCAACCACTCATGAATCGCCGGAGGCACCTGGGCCTGGGCCCGACCCGAGACATAGATGCCGATATGACCACCCTTGAAGGCGAGCGCCGTGTAGTCCTTGCTGCCGATCACACCAGCCATCGGCGTCGACGCCGCCGGCGGCACGAGATGATCCTGCTCGGCGTAGATGTTGAGCACGGGATGCGTGATCTTCTTCAGGTCGATGACCTTG
>Ga0163161_10003724_pt1 | contig 10680 bp, 8 predicted proteins | sample S45metaG_FD_129847 | JGI IMG/M metagenome (GOLD analysis project Ga0163161, IMG submission 129847) | Switchgrass rhizosphere microbial communities from Kellogg Biological Station, Michigan, USA - S4-5 metaG | ecosystem: Host-associated > Plants > Roots > Rhizosphere > Soil | place: USA: Michigan... | reverse complement strand
CTGCCAGGAACTCTAGTATACGTTCCTTGATCTTTTCGAGACCGTAGTGGTCTTCATTCAACGTTTTTTCCGCTTCGTTGAGATCGTCAATCTCGTCCGAACGCTCCTTCCATGGAACGTTGATAAGCCAATCTAGGTAAGTTCTTGAAACAGTGCTTTCGGCGGACATGGGCGGCATCGCCTCGAGCCGGGCAAATTCCTGGAGTGCTTTCTCCTTGGCCTCTTCCGTCATGCCCGCGTTCTCGATCTTCGCCTTCAATTCATCAAGCTCAGCTTTTTCGTCCTTTCGGCCGAGCTCTTTGTGAATGGCCTTGATCTGTTCGTTGAGATAGTACTCACGCTGATGCTTATCCATCTGCTTTTTCGTTCGTGAATGGATAGAGCGGTCGAGCTGACGTTTTTCGATCTCCGCTTCAAGAATATCTACGAGCTTCTGGAGACGTTCCTGAACAGAAACCGTCTCAAGGAGGTCCTGCTTTTCTTCGACTGATATCCGCAAATGCGAACACATTGAATCGGCGATCTGTGCCGCCGAAATCCCTCTCAAGCTTGCGTGCAGGGCATCCGTATAGGCGTCCGGCGAAACTCTAAGGAATTGTTCGACGAGAGTATGGATCTGCTGAAGTAATCCATCGGTGCGGTAACCCGATTCGTCGGTCGAGGTAATCTTGCGAACATAGGCGTAAAACATGCCGTCGTCGTCCTGCTCAACTCTCATCGACTGCCCGCGTTCCCTTCCCTCAACGACCACCTTGATCTGGCCGTTCTCCTGTCGCTGTGCCTGAAGGATCCGACCGAGTGTTCCTACGGCGTAAACTTGTTCGGCACTCGGTTCATCGACCGTGGCATCATGCTGGGTCGCTAGAAAAATATTCCGCTCGCCGGTCATGGCCTGCTCGAGTGCTCTCACGGAACTAGGACGGCCGATCTTGAACGCGACTTTCGTATAAGGAAAAATAACTACATCGCGAATCGGCACCATCGGGAATCGCTGAATGTCCGAAGGCATTTGGTCTGAGAATTCTTCCATAAAATTAGCGGAGAGCCACGGCAGTATAGGGTAACTCTATTTACTCAAAAATGGCGGCCAAAATCAACACTGTTCGATCGAACGAAAACGCCGCTTATTGGATGTTCAAAAACGCTTTGTGAGATTAAATATCGATTTAGGCCTGAATTCTATTAATTAAGTGTAAATCCGCAAAATACAACAAAAAAAAGGCCTGCCGCTTTCCGGACAAGGCCTTTTGCGATATTCGCCAAAGGCCTTTACGCGGCCTCTTCGATCGGAGCGATAATGTCAAACACAGGAGTTTTTCGCTCGATCATTTCCTTTGTAATAAGCAGATCCTTGACTTTTCTTTCAGTCGGCAAAAAGTACATCGAGTCGAGGAGGACCTCCTCCATAATCATCATCAAACCGCGGGCACCCACCTTGCGTTTGTGTGCTTCACGGGCGATAGCTAACAAGGCACCTTCGGTGAACTTCAATCCGATATTGTCAAACTCAAACTTTCGCTGATATTGACGAACTAAAGCATTCTTGGGCTCGGTTAAGATCTTGACGAGGGCTGCCTCATCGAGTTCCTGCAGCGTACCCATAACGGGAAGACGGCCTACAAATTCCGGGATCAGACCATAATGGATAAGATCCTCAGGTTCGAGCCTATTTATAGCCTCGCTGTTTCGCTGCTTCGCTGATTTTACTTCCGCTTGGAAACCCAACGATTTGCTGCGAAAACGCTTTTCAACCACCTTCTCAAGGCCTATGAATGCACCGCCGCAGATAAAAAGAATATTAGTGGTGTCGAGTTGAGTAAACTCCTGTTGCGGATGTTTACGTCCACCACTTGCCGGAATGTTCGCTACCGTGCCCTCAAGAATCTTCAGCAACGCTTGCTGAACGCCTTCTCCCGATACATCTCGTGTAATGGAAGGATTGTCGTCCTTTCGACAGATCTTATCGATCTCGTCGATGTAGATAATTCCCTGCTGAGCCTTTTCCAGATCCCCACCGGCCGCTTGGAGCAAGCGGAGCAGTATGTTCTCTACGTCCTCGCCAACGTAGCCTGCCTCTGTCAGGCTTGTAGCATCAACAATACAAAACGGGACACTTAGAACGCGTGCAAGCGTTTGGGCAAGCAATGTTTTACCCGTTCCCGTCGGTCCGATCAGAAGAATATTCGATTTCTGAAGTTCAATTTCGCTGCGTCGTTTTGCGAGCTCGAGCCGCTTGTAGTGCTGGTAAACAGCGACAGAAAGACGTTTTTTAGATTCGTCCTGGCCGATAACGTATTCATCAAGAAATGCCTTGATCTCCTGAGGCTTCGGCAGGTTTGTCCTTACCGACGCACTTTCGTTCTGCTCATCATCATTGATGATCTCATTGCAAATATCTATGCACTCGTTACAAACGTAAACGCCCGGACCGGCGATAAGTTTACGAACGTCATTCTGAGATTTGCCGCAAAACGAACAGCAAAGCAATTCCTCTGGTCTACGAAATTGAGCCATATGTCTTCAGTTGGCAATAATGCAAGGTCCTTTTTCTGTCCCTGTAAATCGCCTACTTCTCTCTGTGTTCAATTACCTCGTCTATCAAACCGTATTCTTTCGCCTGAACGGGCGACAGTATCCTGTCACGTTCCACGTCTTTCTCAACCTGATCAAATGTCTGTCCGCTATGATTAGCGATAATCCTAGACGTCAACTCCCGCATGCGAAGGATCTCTTCGGCCATAATGCGAACGTCGGTCGCCTGTCCCGATGCTCCGCCTGACGGCTGGTGGATGAGGATTCGTGAATGCGGCAATGCAAACCGCTTGCCTTTCGCTCCCGCAGCCAGAAGCAATGCTCCCATCGACGCACACTGTCCGATGCAGATCGTTGTCACATCGTTTTTGATGAACTGCATCGTGTCATAGATCGCCATACCGGCGGTGATCGATCCACCCGGCGAATTTATATATAGATTTATGTCACGTTCCGGGTCTTCGGCCTCGAGAAATAGCAACTGTGCAACTATCAGGTTCGCGATCATGTCATCGATCGGTGTACCTATAAAAATAATGCTGTCTTTCAGTAATCGTGAATAGATGTCGAACGCCCGCTCTCCGCGTGAAGTTTGTTCGACGACCATTGGAACTAAAGCCATAGTTTTTCTCTCTGTCTAGGATGATGCCTGGTGATTACTTAAGGAAATGTGTTAATCGGGTGAAGATAACTTGTTGAAAAAAAGGCTATTGCCAGTTCGGATTCGATTGTACAGCTTTTTTTCCAAAATGCAAGCACCTTCTTGTTCCTTAAACCATGAACAAAATCCGTGCCCCGAAGATCCACATAAGAATGCGGTATTTTTCGGCCACACGGATCAAATCAAAGAACACGTTTACTACGATTTCGCAGTTTTCTTTTTCGTCTCCTTTTTCTCGGAGGCTTTTTCTTCGGTTTTAGCTTTCTTTTTCGGAGCCGCCTTCTTCGCGGGCTTTTCCTCGTTTTCGCCGGGTGCCTCCGAAGCCTTTTCTGCCCTTTCGTCTACCCAAGGGCCATCAGTTATCTTTGCATTGTCGATCAGGGCTTCGATCGCTTTGCGTGTCTTCAGATTGTTTCGAATATCAGCGAGTCCGTTCTGCTTCGACATCGTCTCAAGCAGTTGTTCGGGAGGCGTTCGGTAATATTCGGCCATTTTCCCGACCTCGTCATCGACCTCCGAATCGGCGACCTCGATCTTCTCCGCATCCGCTATTTTGTCCAGGAGTATGGCACCCCGGACGTCACGCTCGGCTTGGGTCTTCATCTGCTCGTAGGCCATTCGCAGGAAGTCCGGTTCCATCTTATTGATGTCGGCACCTCGACCATGAAGATCGCGAGCAAAGTTATTTAGGAGATTGCGTGCCTGCGACTCGATCAACGTATTTGGCACGGCAAACGAATTTTCTTCGATCAGCTTTGCCACCGCGTTGTTTCGCAGCCTTGCATCGGCGTCGGTCTTGGCGTAGGTTTCCATATCCGCCCGGAGCTTCTTTCTAAGATCCGCGAGCGACTCATAGCCTTCGTCAAGGCTCTTCGCCCACTCATCATTCAATTCCGGTGTTTCGGTCCTGCCAACAGACTTGATCTTGGCTTTGTAATGAACGGTCTTTCCAGCTAAAGCTTCAGCAGAGAACTCTGCCGGATAAGTAACCGTGAACTCCTTTTCGTCATCCTCCGAAACGCCAACCAGGTTCTCAGTAAATGCTTTTTCGATGATCTCATCGCCAAGCTTCACTTCCAGGTCCTTGGCCGTTATGACCTCGCCCGAGGGATCGTCAGCGAACGTACCTTCAAGGTCCGCCATTACGGTATCGCCGATCTCAGACTTTCGACCCTCAACAGGGATCAATGCCGACTCTTTCTGCAACCGATCAGCAATGATGTCCTCTACTTCGCCATTCTCAACTGGACGCACACGACGCGTGATCTCAATGCCCTTATAGTTCGGTTCAGGCACTTCCGGCATAACCTCAACGTGCACATGCAGCGAGATAGGCTCTGAACCGTTTACTTTGATCTTATCCGGATCGTCAAAATGAAGGTGCGGTTCGGTCAGCGGTTGAAGGTTGTGTTCCTGTATGGCTTCAGTGACTTTCGCCGGCAAAACGTCAGAGAGAACCTCGTTCTTGATCTCTTCCTTAAAACGCAAACGGACCACGTCGAGCGGAGCATATCCCTTTCGAAACCCGGGAACGTTAGCACGGCTGGCATATTTCTGGCTGACGCGGCCGTACGACTCCTTGATCGACGCTGCATCCACCTCTATTTTGATCTCCCGTTCTGTCGGAGAAATTTCTTTTATTTCCGTTTTCATTGACTTGAAAAGAATAGCGAACGGACCGTGAAAAGTCGAATGAGCTGTGTCGTCCCAGCCCGTCTCCCGAAAAGCAAAATCGGTGACCAATCGCTTGCTCACCGACAACTGACCACCGACCACTGATTCTTGGTGCCGAGGGCGAGACTCGAACTCGCACGTCTTTCGACGCTAGATCCTAAGTCTAGTGCGTCTGCCAATTTCGCCACCTCGGCGTGACTCCTAAAGAATCTACCGAATCGGACGGGCAAAGTCTAGCCGTCTATCTCTCCAGATACTTTCGGTCGTACTCTTCCCAGGACATGTTCGTATCCGGCGAATCTATATAGTCAGTCTTGCTTCCGCCAAGGAACTTATTCTCTGCTCTTTTGAACAGGCTGTACACACCGTATCCGGCTGCACCGATCAGGCCGATCCAAAAAACATACCAGAGCAGCGACCATACTATTCCAAGCAGCCAGAACACGACCACGGCTCCGAAGATCAGGCCCAGAAATACGAGTAGAAATTTGATAAAGCTCATCGCGAACCTCCCAGATATCACAGATACGAACTTTCCCCGTCCGAGGTTCGTGCAAAAATTGGCCGTATCGTATAATCAGGCGAAAATGTAACAGCAGCAGGTGTTCCAAAATGACACCTGTAACAAGTAACAAGTGCTTTCAATCAAGAAAATCAGCGAAGAACTGCATGCCGAACTGAACGGCCCAGATACGGCTCAGGCAACCGATGTCACCCACGACTCTCGCCAGGCGAAACCAGGAACTCTTTTCGTAGCAATTAAGGGCCACACAATGGACGGCCATCGTTTCGTCGATGATGTGATCCGCCGCGGGGCTGTCGGCATCATTTCCGAATATGATCCGCCGTCAGGATTTGACGGAGCCTGGTTGAAAGTCAAAGACGCACGTGAAGCACTCGCAAAAGCCGCGTCGGTCATTTATGGCGAACCGTCACATAATCTCGACCTGATCGGCGTCACGGGAACAAATGGCAAGACGACCACGACATATCTGTGTTTCGCGTTGGCTGAGGCCGCAGGTATCAAGCCGGCAATGCTGACGACAGTCGAATATCGAATCGGCGAAAAGAGCGAGGAAGCCGTCAGGACGACGCCGGAGGCATCGGATACAAATAAGTTTTTGCGTGACGCAGTTGATTCGGGCTGCAAGATGGCCGCAATGGAGGCATCCTCTCAGGCTATCGACCTGCATCGCTGCGACTGGCTGCGATTCAAAGTGGCGATCTTTACAAATCTCACTCAGGATCATCTCGATTACCATCACACGATGGACAACTACTTCGACGCCAAGAAAAGGCTCTTTGACGGACGTCTTGGCGAGAAACCCGGTTCGTGCGTCGTAAACATCGATGACGAATGGGGTGTTAAACTGACGGAAGAATTGAGAGCCAATGGTCAGAGAGTTGTGACCACCTCGCAGAAAGCCGATGCCGATCTAACTGCGGAGAATATCGACGTATCGCTCATCAAGGGCACGTCTTTTCTCCTCAGAACTCCGAAGGGTGATGTAAACATTACTTCCCCGCTCGTGGGCAGGCCGCATGTGTACAACATGCTCTCGGCAGCTGGAGCCGCTCTTGAATTAGGTTACGACCTTGATTCGATAAAGAAAGGTTTGGGCAAATGTGTCGGTGCTCCCGGAAGATTCGAACGGGTTCCGAACGACAGTGATTTCGCCGTTGTCGTTGATTACGCTCACACCGATGATGCTCTCCTTAATACGCTGAAAACTGCCCGCGATCTGACAACGGGTCGAATAATTACAGTCTTTGGCTGCGGCGGCGATCGTGACAAAACTAAACGTCAGCCGATGGGTAGAGTTGCGGGTCAAAGCAGCGACTTTGTGATAATTACTTCAGACAACCCGCGAACCGAGGATCCTTTGAAGATCATTCAGGAGATCGAGATCGGAGTTAAGGAAACCGGAACCGAGTATTTGGCCATTTCAGACCGGCGGCAGGGCATCTTTGAAGCTGTGACCAAAGCAAGATCCGGGGATGTAGTGATCATTGCCGGCAAGGGACACGAGACTTATCAGTTGATCGACAACGAGAAGTTCCACTTTGACGACCGCGAGGTTGCCGCGGAGGCCCTGGCAAAACTGGCCGAGTAGAATTGACCTATTCGTGATTCGTGAGGTTGCCGAGCAGTTTCTTCAGAAGCGACTGTTGAACGTCCGTAATCGCAACGAACTTCAACCCAAAACCCACGTCGAAGACGTGATTTACGATCTTTCCCCAGAACAAGGCCCTTTTACCGTTGCTTAGCGGAAAAAAGACCTTAACGATCTGCCCGTCATCTACATCGCCCGACGACAGCACGAAACATCCGTCGATGCTGACGTCGCTTATTCTTGCGGGACGCCTGCCCATCGGGTTTTCCCAGTCAACGTCTATGCGGACGGCATGCCGCCGGTGCTTCCGCCTATCCGAGCCTTTTCTTCGGTCGATAACTACCATGTTCTAACTAAGGATGCTAGGGTGATTCAGCTTTCCTACTAGTTAAGTAGTAATAAACCGGTAATCCCAGAATAATCAACAAAATTCCGGCAAAAGACTGAGTTGGAGTCGAAATAAGTGTGGTTATCAGCAACCAGCCAGCCGCGAGCAGGAAAAGCACAGGAATGATCGGGTACCCAAACGCCTTGTATGGCCGCTCCAGATCGGGGAATTTTCTGCGAAATACGAAGATCGACGATGTCACCAGGGCGTAGAAGATCCATGAGCCGAAGATCACGTAGTCCGTCAGCGTGTCGAACGAGCCCGAAAGGGTCAGAATACAAGCCCATATCCCTTGTATTATCAGTGCCTTGACCGGAACGCCAGTGATCGAGAGCTTGCCCAATGCCCGAAACATCAATCCGTCCTGGGCCATGGCATAGGGCACGCGTGCACCCGCAAGGATCGACGTATGCAGGGTACCGAGCGAGGAAAGCATCAAGCCGACGGTAAAGAGAGCAACGCACAGCCCGGTCGCAAAGCTCTTAACATCGCCTCCCAAGAATCGACTTACTATCTCCTTTGCCACCGACGAATTCTTGGAAACCGAAGCAATAGCCGTCGGATCAAGCACGTAGTAATAGCCGATGTGGGCGACCAAATAAAGGACAATCACCAGGATCGTACTGCCGATGATCGCCATCGGTATATTTCTGTTCGGGTCCTTGACCTCACCGGCAACGAACGTCAGGTTGTTCCAGCCGTCGTATCCCCAAAGTGCTCCAAGCATCGCAGCAGCAAAGCCCGCGACAAACGAATATCCGGGAGCACCGACCCGCACCGAGTCCGCTACGCCTTCGCATGTTCCGCCTGTTTCTGCCAGACCAAAGTGCGAAAAATCTCCCGTAACCCAAACGAACGCACCGAAGGAAACGAACAGTATCAGCAAGATCTTTACACCTGTCAGGGCTGCGGCCACCTGTCCGCTGAAGATGACCGAGGCACAGTTCAGTGTGGTGAAAATAACGATCACCATCAGGGCAGTAACCTGAATCAAGGAAATCTCGATCGGGAAGCCGAAAACAGCGGTCTTTAGAAAAACAACCTTGGATAATGCTCCGCCACCAAGAAAGTCGTTCAGGCCGATCGCAAACGCAGCTCCTGCAGCGGCCTGTGCACCAGGCTTGGCGACGAACATCTGCATCCACCCGTACAGAAAGCTCCAGATGCGACCATACGCATCCCTCAGAAATACATATTCGCCGCCGGCCTGCGGCTTCATGGCTGTCAGCTCCGCATAGGTCAACGCACCGGCCAACGAAAGCACTCCGGCTGCGATCCAGGCCATCATGACCCATCCCGGCGTTCCGACGTTACAGGTCATCACCCGTGCTTTCAGGAACACGCCTGTGCCGATGACGTTTCCGATGATCACCGAAACGGCCGCTATTAGTCCGAGTCCCCTGACGAGGGAGCGATTGTCATTCACATCCGATTGCATAGAAAGATTAGGGCAGAGTCGAAAACATCTTACGCGAAAGACGCTTCGTTCGGCAATTTCAAACGTTGCCGCGTGTTAAAATCCCGCCATGCTCGAGGTCGATCTTTCCGCAGACAATCTTGTTTCCGCTCTCCTCGAGCTATCGAAGAGCGAAACGGTGTGCCTGCTTGACAGCTGCGGGGTCGGTCATCTGGGTTCCCATTTGATGATCGCGGGTATCGAGCCGCGAGAAGTCCATGAGATCCGAACTGACAACCCGGCCGAGGTTTTGGCCTTCCTCGATGAAAAGCTCTCCGGTGATCTGGCAGCGATCTTTACGCTTTCATATGACTTCGGACCAAAGCTGGAAGGGATCAGATCGAGGCTTAAAACGTCCCCAGAGCCTGATATCTATCTCTCGCTCTTTGATGCTCTGATCGTCCACGATTACGACACCAAAAAGACCTACCTTACAGGGGACGAAAGCAAATCTCGCCTGATCGGAGAGAGGCTCCGTACTGTAACAGTTCCAGGTGCGGCTTGCGTTCCAAAACCATCGAAGTATTCGTCAAATTTTACAAAGGACGCTTACATCGCTTCTGTCGAAGAGATAAAGGAACGCATTCGTCGAGGAGACACATACCAGACCAACCTTACCCAGCAGCTGACGGTCAGGCTTCCTAAAGAAACGACTCCGCAAGAGATCTTCCGGAATCTTCGACGAGACCATCCCGCTCCATTCGCTGCTTTTATCACCCGAAAAGCTTCAACCGTTGTCTCCGCTTCGCCTGAGCGATTCTTTCGTGTAGAGGGAAACCGGATCACGACTTCGCCGATCAAAGGCACCCGTCCAAGAGGCAAAACGAAAGCCGAAGATGATGCTCTCAGGAATGAGCTGCTTTCAAGCGAGAAGGATATCGCCGAGAACACGATGATCGTCGATCTCTTGAGAAATGATCTTGGACGCGTTTGCGAGTTCGGCTCCGTCAAAGTTGAGAAACTCTGCGATCTTGAAGAACATCCGACGCTCCTTCATCTTGTTTCGACGATCAGCGGTGATTTGCGAAAAGACGTCACGACCGCCGATATAATCCAAGCCCTCTTTCCCTCCGGTTCAATAACCGGTGCCCCAAAGATCAGTACTATGCGGATCATCGACGAACTTGAAGCCGTTCCGCGAGGCCTGTCGATGGGAGCGATCGGGATTTATATTCCCAAGGTTTTGAGTTCCGGCTTTAACCGGCTGGACGCAAGGGTAAAGCCAGCTAAAGTTGGTACTAACAACTCAATACTCGACCTATCCGTCGCCATCCGCACAATGACCATCCGTGACAACAATGCAGTCTTTAATGTCGGTGGAGGGATTGTCATCGACAGTGATGCCGAAAAGGAATACGAAGAATCGCTGCTAAAGGCGAAGGCTTTGCTTGACGCTATCGGTGCTGACCGACGTGCAACGTAACACTTCCAGGTGTTAGAAAACGTTACAGGTAAACACGTGAGCGAGGTTACGGAACTAAATTTGTTGATCGGTGTCTAATCCAACAGCAAAGGAGAGACCCGATGAACACACCAAAAATAAACGTCACCCCTCTGATCGATGTCTTGCTTGTTCTGCTTATCATCTTCATGGTCGTATCTCCGCTACGACCCAATGCGTTCAAGTCCAAGATCCCGCATGAACTTCAAAACAAAGTCGAAACGAACATACACACTCTGGTCGTGTCCATCGGGTCCGACCTCTCATTGCGATTAAATGCGGAAGCTGACCTGGGAACGGTAGACGACACGGCGAAACTGACGGAACGCCTTCGTGACGTCTTCAAACAACGATCTGAGAACATGGCGACGACCCAAAGCACTGAGCACGACCAGGGTTTTGCCTCGCCCGACG
>Ga0163161_10003722_pt1 | contig 10683 bp, 8 predicted proteins | sample S45metaG_FD_129847 | JGI IMG/M metagenome (GOLD analysis project Ga0163161, IMG submission 129847) | Switchgrass rhizosphere microbial communities from Kellogg Biological Station, Michigan, USA - S4-5 metaG | ecosystem: Host-associated > Plants > Roots > Rhizosphere > Soil | place: USA: Michigan... | reverse complement strand
CTGCTGGCGGCCTCCTGCCAGCTGGCGCGGCGGGCGAAGTTGACGTAGGCGTCCACGGCGAAGCGCACGCCGGGCAGCACCAGCTCCTGGGAGCGTAACTGGTCCGGGTCGAGGCCCACGGCCTGGCCCAGGCGCAGCCAGGCTTCGATGCCGCCGTCCTCACCGGGCGCACCGTCGTGGTCGAGCAGGCGCTGAATCCACTCGCGGCGAATCTCGCGGTCCGGGCAATTGGCCAGAATGGCCGCGTCCTTCAGGGGAATGTTCACCTGATAGTAGAAGCGGTTGGCGACCCAGCCCTGGATCTGCTCACGGCTCGCCCGGCCTTCATACATCGCCACGTGGTAGGGGTGATGGATGTGGTAATAGGCGCCCTTGGCGCGCAGGGCCGCTTCGAATTCGGCGGGGGACAGCGGGGTGTCGGTCATTGTGGTTCTCCGGGGAACATCCGGTGGGTTCTTTGGTGTCTGGGCGGACGCCTTCGCGAGCAAGCCCGCTCCCACAGGGTTTTGTGTACGCCATAGACCCAATGTGGGAGCGGCGGTGCGGCGATCCGACTTGCTCGCGAAGGGGCCATCCGCTACAGCACAATACTCATGCCGTCATACGCCACTTCAACGTTGCGCCGCTCCAGCTCCGCCCGCTGCGGCGAGTCTTCGTCGAGAATCGGGTTGGTGTTGTTGATGTGGATAAGCACCTTGCGCTGTTCGGGCAGTTGTTCAAGCACTTCGAGCATGCCGCCGGGGCCGTTTTGCGCCAGATGGCCCATCTCCCGGCCGGTGCGGGTGCCGACGCCACGCCGCTGCATTTCATCGTCATCCCACAAGGTGCCGTCGACCAACAGGCAATCGCTGCCGGCCATGATCTCCAGCAGCGGCGCATCGACCTTGCCCAGCCCCGGCGCATAGAACAGCTTGCCGCCGGTGCCCCGGTCTTCGACGATCAGGCCGATGTTGTCGCCCGGATGGGGGTCGAAGCGGTGCGGCGAGTACGGCGGCGCGGCGCTGCGCAGAGGCAGCGGGGTGAAACGCAGGTTCGGGCAGGCGGGAATGGTGAAGCTTTGATCGAGCTCGATGCGGTTCCAGTTCAGCCCGCCGTTCCAGTGCGTCAGCATGGTGAACAGCGGAAAACCGCTGCTCAGGTCTTCGTGGACCATGTCGGTGCACCAGACCTGATGCGGGCACCCTTCACGCAGCATGAGCAGGCCGGTGGTGTGGTCGATCTGGCTGTCCATCAGGATGATCGCGCCGATCCCGGTATCGCGCAGGGCCCGGCCCGGCTGCATCGGGGCGAAGCTCTGGAGTTGGGCGCGGATGTCCGGGGAGGTGTTGCACAGCACCCAGTTCACGCCGTCATCGGAAATCGCGATGGACGATTGCGTCCGCGCGCTGGCCCGCAGGCTGCCGTCGCGAAAGCCTGCGCAGTTCACGCAGTTGCAGTTCCACTGGGGGAAGCCGCCGCCGGCGGCGGAACCTAGAATCTGGATAAACATGATTTGTTCCGACAAACAATCGCGTCAGGGCGCGACTGCGCAAAAAAAGTGCCCCGGCGCACCGGGGCCAAATTGATGCGGTGCCATGCCTGTGGAGTGGAGCAGCGCACAGCACCACGCTTGCGGGTCAGCGGCTGGCGAAGTACATGGTGACTTCAAAGCCGATACGCAGGTCGGTGTAGGCAGGTTTGGTCCACATGATCGAGTTCCTCACTATTGTTGGATGGTTCATCTCAAAAAGCTGTTGCGCATCCTTGCTCGACATGACGGCGAGCCCGGTCAGGCTGGCTCGCCGTCATCGCGTTAGCGAAGCGCGGTCATGGCGTGGCTTTGGCCGACTGTTGTGCCTTGAGGTAGTCCGCGTGCTCCCGGCTCATCACGTATTGCTTGATTTTCTCGACATCGGCGGGCTCCAGCGTGTCTTTGAATGAAGGCATGCCCAAAGGCTTCAACACGCCATCAAGGACGATCTGCTGGAACAGGCTGCGCCGCGACTCGTCGGACTTGCGCAGGTCGGGAATCAACCCGCCGCTGACTGCGCCCACGCCGTGGCAGACAGAGCAGTAGGTGCCGAACATCTGCTGGCCCGCGGCGAGGTCTGTGGCGGATGCGTCGACCGGCTTCGGAATGCGGCTGACGACCTGCGCTTTTTCGGGCAATGGCGGCAGTGAGTCTTTGCCGCCGAGTTTGAACACCAGCAGGCGACTGACGTTGCCCATCCCCGGCGCATTAGCGGCATCACCGCCGATCAGGGGCGCGACACCGCCCCAACCCGCCATCACGGCTATGTACTGCTCACCTTCGAAACGATAACTGATGGGGGCCGCGACGATGCCGGTCTGGGCGCCGAAGGACCACAGTTTCTTGCCTTTGTCCGCAGAGTAAGCGATGAGGTTGCCGTCTGCCGTTCCCTGGAAGACCAGATTGCCCGCGGTGCTCAGGGTGCCGCCGTTCCAGTAGTGCGAATAGGGCACGCGCCAGGCTTCTTTTTGCTTCACCGGGTCCCAGGCCAGCAGCGCACCGGATACAGCCTCACGCGGAATTTCAGTGGTGTCGGAGAACCCGGCGCCGGTGTTGAATGCCTTGCGCCTTACGAAGTCCTTGCCTTCGTTGCGGTAGACGCCCGGGATCTCCTGGTAGGGGATGTACACCAGGCCGGTCTGCGGGTTGAACGACATCGAATGCCATCCATGTGCGCCGAAGGGGCTCGGCCACATGACGACAGGTTTGTCGGTGTAACGCGCACCTGGGACCTCTACCGGCTTGCCGGTCGTCATGTCGATTTTTTCGGCCCAGGTCACCTTGCCGAATTTTTCAGCGGAGAGCAGCTTGCCGGTCTCGCGGTCCAGAACATAGAAGAAACCGTTCTTTGGCGCCTGCATGATGACCTTGCGTGGCTTGCCGGCAATGTCCAGCTCCGCCAGGGTCAGCTGTTGGGTGGCGGTGAAGTCCCAGCTGTCCCCTGGGGTGACCTGATAATGCCAGGCCAGTCGGCCGCTGTCGGGGTGGATGGCGAGGATCGATGACAGGTAGAGGTTGTCGCCGCCGCGCGGGCTGCGAATATTGCGGTTCCAGGGGCCGCCGTTGCCGGTGCCGATGTAGAGCAGGTCGAGTTGCGGATCGTAGGCCATGCTGTCCCACACGGTGCCGCCACCGCCAAACTTCCAGTACTGGTCACCGGTCCAGGTCTTGGCTGCCTCGGCCAGCTCCGGGTGCTCGTAGGGTTTGTTTGGGTCGCCCGGCACAGTGTAGAAGCGCCATTCCATTTTTCCGCTTTCGGCGTCGTAGGCAGAAAAGTAGCCGCGTACGCCATATTCGGCGCCGCCGTTGCCAATGATCACCTTGCCTTTGACCACCCGTGGCGCACCGGTAATGGTGTAGGGCAGGCTGTTGTCGGTTGTCTGCTGGCTCCACACCTGCTGACCGGTCTTGGCGTCAAGGGCGATAAGACGGCCGTCGAGGGTGCCGATATAGACTTTGCCGTTCCACAGTGCGACACCGCGGTTGACTGCATCGCAGCAGGCATCGCGGGCTTTGCCGCGATCAATCTGCGGGTCGAAGGACCATAGTTGCTTGCCGGTCTTGACGTCGATGGCGATGGCGCGGCTCCAGGACAGAGACGCATAAAGCACGCCGTCCGAGAATAGCGGCGTTGCTTCCAGGCCCCGGTGGTTATCGAGGTCCAGATGCCAGGCCAGGCCCAATTGATCGGCGTTTTGTTCGGTGATCTGCTTGAGCGGGCTGAAGCGCTGCTCGGCATAGGTACGACCGTGGCTGAGCCACTGGCTGCCGTCGTTCTCGCTGGCGACGATGGCGGCTTGATCGACCGGGGTGGCGCCGACCATCGGGGCCAGCAGAACCAGGGCAAGGCTGGCGATTTTCAGAGGTGCTGACTGCGTCTTGATCATTACGCAAGAGTCCTATTGTGCTTGTTGTAGGTAGATCGTTTTGCGTGCTGTGCGCGCGAACGCGTGAAAGCTAGAACAGTTGCAGGAGGCGTAGATTGATTCGCCTTTCCTCTTTGAAGCCATTGTCCACAGACATGTCCTGGCCGTAATTGACCATCAGCTGGGTGCTCGGCGTGACGAAGTAGGACGTGCCCACGGTGTATTTGCTGGTGCCGGGTTTGTCGTCCATGTCCAGCCCGGCGATTTCGCTTTCGCCGCCCCAGAGTTTCGATACTCCGGCGCGTACATCGAAGCGTTCGGTAAAGTTGTAGCGTAGAAAAGCCTGGCCCTGGTAGAGCGGATCCTGCTTTTGGGTAACGCCTGCGCTGCCGTAGTCATTGTTGTGGCCGAAAAGCGTTACATCGCCCACCAGATCGAGGGTCAGCTTGTCGGTCAGCCCAGTGATGTAGCCGCTCTGCAACGTGAACTTCCAGCGGTTCTCGCCCAAGTTGATCGCGTTGTGTTTGTCGTAGCTGCCGGTGGGCACGAAGAGAAAAGGGGTGATGCCGAAGTAGCGGCGTTTTTCAGGTTCATTCACCAGCCAGACGGTAGCGGCAAGGATCAGGTCGCCGATGCCGCTGTCGCTGCCCAGGTCCTTCAGGTCGTCCCTGGCCCGCAGGTTGCCGAATGGCAGGAGAAACTGTGGATCCACGATGTAATCGCCCAACTGCATGAAATGCACGCCACGCAGGATACCGATATCCGAATCCAGCCCGGCATGGATCGGCACCTTGTGGCCATCGGCATAGAGCGCATTGCGTTCGGCATGTTGGTAATAAAGCAGTCCCAGGTTGGTGTCCTTGGGAAGCGCGGTGTAATCGCCGGCATCGACATCCAGGGCCAGGGCGCCGCAGGAAAAACCGGCCATCAGGCTAAACAGCGAAGCGTGCAACAGATGCGCTTGAAGAAGCTCGCGCGATAACCGGCCCGGGTTGGCGCGAGCCGGCCCTGTGCTCATTTTCATGACATCACCTTTATTGTTTTTGTTTATGATTAACGCCAGGCCGGAGGGGATGTCCGGCTTGGTGATGTCATTGAGCAGGGCCTGTGCCAGTTTTTCTGTTTAGTGAAAAACTTCATATAAATCAATAATATGAATAACATTAAAAGTGATCGATGCAAGCGCGGGGGTTGTCCCGCTGTATCGCTGACTCAAACTGAGACAGTGGCTTGGGGTCAGGTCGACCCAGTTCGAGACACCCGCCCGCGAGATGCCTGCCATGCGCAAAATCAGCCACCCCTCTGAGACGCCTCCTTCGCGCAAACGATTCGTCGATTCCCAAGTTGTCGAACGCTCGTGGCAGCGTTCGCGGAACTACGGAATATGTCATCGCGACAACCTGCTTTTCGAAGCGCCGGTCGTCGCCAGCAGTTCGCAGATCGCCGAAAGCAATCGCCTGTTGTTGAGTTGTGCCACTCCTGAAATGGAACAACTGCACGCGGCCCTGTCGCCCAAGGACTGGGTGCTGGCGTGCCTTGATCTGGAAGGCGTGGTAATCAGCAGCCTGGGCCGACGCAACACAGAGAATCGTGAGTTGAACCAGGTCTTCCGGGTTGGCGCACAGATTTCCGAGCAGAATGTCGGTACTACCGCGCCCAGTTGCGTGCTGACCGAATGCGATTCGGTTTTTTTCGTCGGCGAGGAACACTATCTGGAAGAGGCACGCCAGTTTTCCTGCCTGGCCACGCCGATCTTCGGTCTGAACGGCAGCATCGTCGGTGTCCTGGATGCGAGCAGTAAGCAGGGGGCACCTTCGATCTACACCCTGGAGTCCCTGGTGTTTGCCGCCCGTGCCATAGAAAACCGCATGTTCGCCCAGCTTGGGGAGGTGCTGCTGGTGCATGTGCACCACCGCCTGGACATCCTTGGAACGCCCATGGAGGGGCTGCTGGCTTTCGACCCGGCCGGCAAGCTACGGTGCGCCAACCGCATCGCCGGTCAGTTGTTGAAGCTCGGAGAAATCCAGATCGGCCTGGATTTCTCCGAGCTGTTCGACATGCCCTTCATCCATGCCGCCTGCTACCGCCGTCACGACCTCAGCGCACCGCTGCGTCTGCGCAGCCACCATAACGGCGAGCTGCACGCTTGCATCACCATGACGCCTGGCCAGAAACCGGCGCGGCGCGAGCCTGCTAAGTTCCTGCCGGCCATCGTCGCCGAACAGCCTCCAGCGCCGCAATCCAGGCCCTGTCTGGAGGATCCTGCCTTGCAGGGTGCCCTGACCCGCGCACGCAAGGCCTTCGCCCACGACATCCCGGTGCTGGTCAACGGCGAAACCGGCACCGGCAAGGAGGTCTTCGCCCGACTGTTGCACGAAGGCAGTAACCGTGCTGGCGAGGCCTTCGTCGCGATCAACTGCTCGTCCATCCCGGCCAGCCTCATCGAGGCTGAGCTGTTCGGCCACGTTGAAGGTGCCTTTACCGGTAGCCGCAAGGGAGGCGCCAGCGGGAAGATCGAAGACGCCCACAAGGGCACGCTTTTTCTCGACGAGATCGGCGACATGCCCCTGGAGCTTCAGGGGCGGCTGCTGCGTGTTTTGCAAGAGCGCAGCCTGAGCCGTCTTGGCAGCAGCCAGTTGATCAAGGTCGATTGCGCGCTGATCTGTGCCACCCACCGCGACCTCAAACAACTCACGGACAACCGGGGCTTTCGAGAGGATCTTTACTACCGCATCAACGGCCTGCGTGTGTCCCTGCCAGCCCTGCGCGAACGCAGTGACCTTCAGGCACTGATCGGCCATTTGCTGCGCGCTGAAACCTCCGCACACCAGCCGGTTCAACTGAGCAACCAGGCGCTGCAGGCGCTGTTGGCCTACCGCTGGCCAGGCAATATCCGACAGCTTTACCAAACCCTGCGTCTGGCAGCCGCTCTGGCGGAAAATGAAGGGGAAATTGGCTTGCAGCACTTGCCGGATGAGGTCCTGGAAACCTGTACCGTTCAGACCGAAGTGGATCCTGACACACCGCATTCTCAGGAGCGGACGACCTTGCATGCCACCGAACTGCGTGCCATCAAGGCGGCGGTGGAAGCCAACGGCGGAAATCTCTCGGCGGCAGCGCGCAGCCTGGGTATCGGCCGGGCGACGCTGTACCGCAAGCTCAAAGGCATGGAGGAAGGTTGATGCTGTGAGCAAGGCTGCGCTCCAGCGGGGCGACAGCCTTGTTCACGCAGACGCTTTATTCGGCGGTGGTCGGGTCGATGATTTCAACCACTTCGGACACGCGGTTGGCCGGGAAGCCGCCCTGCGCGGCGTGCTCGCGAACCTGTTGCTCGTTCGGCGCGATGTACAGGCAGTAGATCTTGTCCTGCGTCACATAACTGTGCAGCCATTGAATCTGTGTCCCCAGGGTGCCAAGCACGGCACACGATTTTTGTGAGATCGCCTGGAGCTCTTGCGCCGAAAGTTTTCCGGCTCCAGGGATATCTCGTTCGATGACATATTTCGGCATGGTGGTTTCCTCGAAAGCAGTGAAGGGCGAGCCGCCCGGAATAAAAAACAGGCAGAGGCCGCGTGAGACGGCCCCGACCTGAAAGGGGGAATCAAAGTTTGATCATGACGGTTTTCAGTTCGGTGTAATGCTCGATGGCCGCCGCACCCATTTCGCGGCCGACACCGGAAAGCTTGTGGCCGCCAAAGGGCAGTACCGGGTCGAGGGCGCTGTGGCAGTTGACCCACACCGAGCCCGACTTGATGCGCGGGATCATGCGATGTACCGCCCCCAAGTCGTTAGACCAGATGCTCGCCCCCAGGCCGTAGGGGTTGTCGTTGGCCAACCGCACGACTTCGTCGATATCGTCGAAGGGCATTGCCACCAGCACCGGGCCGAAGATTTCCTCCTGGACCAGGCGATGTGTCTGGTCGACGTCGACGATCACCGTGGGTTTGACGAAGTAACCGGGGCCAGATTTCTCGCCACCGCAGGCGATGGTGGCGCCCGACTCGCGGCCCATCTCGATGTAGTGGTGCACCCGGTCCTGCTGTTTGGCGGAGATGAGCGGCCCCATGTCCACGCTCGGATCGAGGCCGTTGCCGAGCTTCATGCCATTGGCGACATCGACGATGTCACCCACCACCCGGTCGAAGTGCTTGCGCTGCACATACAGGCGCGAACCTGCGCAGCATACCTGGCCCTGATTGAAGAAGATGGCGTTGGCAGCGCCGGCGGCGGCCTGCTGCAGGTCGGCATCGGCGAGGACGATGGTGGGGGACTTGCCGCCCAGTTCCAGGGTAACGCGGGTCATGTTGTCCATGGCCGTCTTGCCGATCTGCTTGCCCACTTCGGTGGAGCCGGTGAACGTGAGCTTGTCCACGCCGGGGTGGCGGGTAAGGGCAGCACCGGCATTGAGCCCGGTTCCCGTGACCACGTTGAACACGCCGGCGGGATAACCAGCCTCCAGTACCAGTTCGGCCAGCTTGAGCGCACTGACCGGTGTCTCGTCGGCCGGCTTGAGTACCAGGCTGCAACCGGTGGCCAAGGCCGGGCCAAGTTTCCAGCACGCCAGCATGAAGGGAAAGTTCCAGGCAACGATGGCGCCGACCACACCTACTGCCTCACGACGGATGAAGGCGTGGAAGTCAGAATCGGGCATCAGCGGCAGAGACGGATCCACAGTACTGCCCGAGATTTTGGTCGCCCAGCCAGCCATGTAGCGCAGGAAGTCGATGGACAATTGCACGTCCACCGGGCGGGCCATCTGCACGCTCTTGCCGTTGTTCAGGCATTCGAGTTCGGCGATTACCTGGGCATCGCGTTCGATGAGTTCGGCCAGACGCCACAGCAGGTTTTGCCGCTCACGCGGGCGCATGCGACTCCAGGGGGAGTCGTCGAAGGCACGGCGCGCGGCTTGTACGGCGTGGTCCACATCGACATGGTCAGCGGATGGCACTTCCAGCAAGAGGTTGGCAGTAGCCGGATTGCGCACGGCCATGGTCGCGCCGCTGGAAGCAAACATCCATTCGGCGCCGATCAACATGCGCGGTTGCCTGGCAAGGAATTCGACGGTCTTGGGATGCAGCAGAAGATGGTCCATGGGTGAAGCCTCGTTGTTGTGGGTCTTGTTCGTGACCCTGGTGCAACGGGTGTGCCAGCCATGGGGAAGTGTCGTGGGAACCGGGCTCGGCTCTTGTCGGCAGACACCCAGGCAGTTACGGACGTGAAGGGGTTGTATCGAACCCGTACAACTGTCTCAGAAAGGGGCAGTCGCAAGGGATGCAGATACGATCATGTCTATGCATGATGATGGCGGTACAACTGTAAGAGCAGGCGTGTATTGGGGCCAACCACATCCATGCCCCTATCGTCATATGGAAAAGCCATGATGCGTTTTTTCAAATTGAACAGATAGAAATCACATCCGGGCTTAGGCTGTATCACGGCGAAGTCTTTAGCCAATGCACACCAAAGAATTGCTTGAAGCGGGATCACAGGCGCTTCAAATGCCACGTTGATCCAATGCTCCGGCTCATTTTCGCAGTACCACTCACCTGGATCTATTTCCTCGCTCCAGACTGACCGTTCAGTGGGTATGTCAATGCCAGCAGATCGAAGAGCGTGAATCGCGGCACGATGAGCAAATGGATTGCTTGCGGAGTGAATGCGTAGGCAAGCAACAAGTGTCGTTTCACCAACAAAGATATCGCTGCAAATCTTCGTTGATTTTCGCAGTGCCGAAAGGAACTGCTCTATCACCCAGCCGGTTTCGGAAAGTTCAAAGCGCAGCCCTCCTGGATACGAATAGAAAAGAGGTCTCTGCTTCATCTGCAACACTCCTTCTGCTCACACAGAATTTAGTTGTGTCGCATCGACCGGTTGAATCCACAACCGATTGCAGTCACTCCGGCGCCATCAACAGCGCGAGCGTCATCTTGATGAACTCTTCATTGCGGTCAATTGCTTCCAGAGCGCAGCGCACGTTTTCGGCGACCTCAGCTGACTCGCGTTGCTCGACCCAGTTGGAGAGATCAAGAGTTGCAGCCTCAAGGGCAAGCTGGTTTTCGTTGATTTTGAAAAGCAGGGAAGGGAGTAGGTCAGAATTTGGCATAACAGTTCCTCGGGTATGAGGTCAGCATAGCTCCAGACAGTAAAAGCAAAGCCCCGTAGGTTCGCGGCCACGGGGCTTCTATTTTCGCCTACATCCCTTAATGTCGAGCGAACGTGGCGGCGAGACTACCAGCGATTTTTTGATGGTTCACTACTGCGAAAGATGGATTGTGTTCAGTCGGCAGGACGCCGGAGGAAGGTAAATTTCGGTTGTCCTGGATTGGACGGACTTTCGAGGCAAGGAGGCCTGGCGGTTGAAAGAACTGAGTGCAACACCGCTATTGAGCTGATTTGAACATGCATCTGCATAGCATTTGACCAATCACGTATCAGGATTAAAGTCTATTGTCTGTGAGTAGCGACACAATAAAGGTCAGCTCCGTCAGTTTTTGATCCGTAGCGACTGTGATCACTCAGGCTCCTCAACGGCAAGTGCAGAAACGGAGTATTTCTCATGATCAAATACCTTCGAATGATGGCAATGATTTCAATCCTCGCAATCACTGCGGGCTGCCAAATGGATCAATCAACTTCCGCCTCTGGTACAAAGGCTGTGGACGCTGCGATGGACCAGGAAGCGAAAGCGGCGTTACAGAGTTTGTACACCAATACACCGAAATCCCGCGCCCTGGCGCAGCGAGCCAAGGGTATCCTCGTTTTCCCGGATGTGGTGAAAGCGGGGTTCATCGCCGGCGCTCACCATGG
>Ga0163161_10003721_pt1 | contig 10683 bp, 5 predicted proteins | sample S45metaG_FD_129847 | JGI IMG/M metagenome (GOLD analysis project Ga0163161, IMG submission 129847) | Switchgrass rhizosphere microbial communities from Kellogg Biological Station, Michigan, USA - S4-5 metaG | ecosystem: Host-associated > Plants > Roots > Rhizosphere > Soil | place: USA: Michigan... | reverse complement strand
TAAGCCGTTCCGTAAGATGTTGCCCACGTTGGATTTCCTCCTGCATAGTTTGCGATGTACAGAGAATACACCGCTGAATTACTGATCTCCTGATTTCCTGTCTGTCCCCAACCTGCTCTCAGCCTCAAATCTGAGAAAAACGGAATCAGATTTTGGGCAAAATCTTCCTTATTGATTCTCCATCCAGCCGAAAATGCAGGGAAAGTTCCGAAACGGTTGTTTTTTCCGAATCTTGAAGAACCGTCATAACGTACTGTTGCTGAGAACAGGTAACGGTTGTCATAATCATAAGAGAATTTTCCGAAGTATGATAACAAGCTGTAATAGGTAGAGCTTCCACCGTTGAAAGCATCTCCCGTTCCTGCGTCTGGGTACATATAATCGGGAGTTTCAATCAGAAATCCTTCTTTTCTTAACCAGGTATTTTTAAATGTATCCTTGTACATCTCCATTCCGCCTAAAAGATCAAAATGATGATTGCCAGCTTTTGCGGTGTATTGTGCAGTATTGGTCCATGTCCATTTCTCTGTGTCTGACTGATCAATGTTCACTGCATTGGTTTTGTTTTGCAGATATCCGGAAACATAACTTCGCTGCAGCATTCTTTTGTAATAGTTCGAAAGATCGATCCCGAAGCTGGATTTTAAAGTCAAATTTTTCACAGGCTGCAATTCTGCATAAACATTTCCGAAGAATCTTTGGTATTGGTAACTGTTGTCTTTATTATATTCCAAAAGTCGGACAGGATTTTGTCTGTCATTCATTCCGCCAACTGGTCCTCCCCAACCGATTCCGTCTACAGTGTGAACCGGGATGATGGGTAATGCACATAGAGCAGGATCTAAAACGCCCGGATCCATCAACTCATTGGTTTTATTAAAGGTGAAATTTTCCCCTATTTTTAACTTTCCGTCGAAAAAATTGTAGGAAGTATTGACACGGGCAGACAGTCTTTTGAAATTGGTCAATTTCACGATTCCTTCATTGTCGTAATATCCAAGAGAGAAAAAGTAAGAACCCTTGTCCGAAGCACTCGAAGCAGAAACATCCAGCGAATTGGCAACTCCGGTCTGCGAAACCTCATCGTACCAATTGGTATTGGCTGACTTAATGGTTTTTCCGGCATCCAGATATTCAGGCACGAAACTATTGTACAATGTAGGAATGCCATTCTGAACACCCCAGTCAAAATTGTAGCTGAGATTATTCAAATTCGGGTTTAGTCCGTCATTGATGTTGGCCTGCCAAAGCACCTGTCCGAATTGTTTTGCGTTCAGAACCTCTGTTTTCTTTGCATACTGTGAATAAGCCGTATAATAATTGAGGTCGATTCTCATCTTCCCTTTTTTTCCTTTTTTGGTCGTGATGATGATCACACCATTGGCAGCTCTGGAACCGTAGATACTTGCTGAAGAAGCATCTTTCAGCACCTGCATTGATTCGATGTCACTTGGGTTAAGCTCGTGCATTCCTGCTTTTGTAGGTACACCGTCTATTACGTACAATGGATCTGTATTATTCAAGGTTCCAACCCCACGAATCAGTACTTTTGTGTTACTACCGGAAGGAGATCCGTCGGCTGTGATGTTAACACCCGCTACTCTTCCCTGCAAAGCTTTGATCGGATTGGGTTCGGTCTGTTTGTTTAAGTCTTTCATATCCACCACAGAAACAGCACCAGTAATGTCTGCCTTTCTCTGCTTTGTATATCCTGTTACGACAACCTCGTCTATGCTTTTTATTTTCTCCGCAGCTAAAACGATGTTAAGAACCGTCTTCTCATCCACAATTACTTCACGGGTGGAAAAATCCGGATAAGTGAAAATTAAAGTGTTTCCTTTTTGCAGGTCATTGATCTGAAATGAACCGCTACTGTCTGTTGTAGTATTGGCTCCTGTTTCCGAAACGGTTACGATAACTCCGCTCAACGGTTTCTGATTTGAGGAAACTACCTTACCTTTAATGACTTCCTGCGCAAATACATACGAAAATGGAAGAAGGCAAAAGGCGATGGCTATTTTGTATTTCTTCATAGTATAGTTTTATTTATTAATTGTAAGCTCATGAGCTGTGATGTTCAATACACTTCCTTTCGTATCTGTAGATAAGCTTAAATCAGAAAAGCTTTCATTAGGAAAGAAGATTTCGGTCATTACCTTTTCGCCGTCATTGAAGAAAATTTCGATGGAAGTTTTATCCAATACAATTTTAAATTTTCCTTGTGTTAAAGTTTTTGAAAGCGGTGCTTTAGTAACCTTTTCTGCGAATTTATCACTGAAATTGGTTTTCCCGGATTTTCTACGGTCTATGAAAAGTGATTTCTCTTTATTATCGATTCCAAAAGAGAGTTTTTCACCTAAAGAATTACTCAAAGAAAACGTGTAAACACCGCTCGTCATTTTCTTAACATCAAAATCAATCACTGCTTTTGTAAGGTCGATTTCATTATTTTTAAAAATAGATTGGGATGATTTCAGATCAATATTTTTTGAAATTTTCTTGCTATGGTATTTTTCCAGTTGAGAAACGGGTACATTTTTAAGAATATAACCTTCTTTCGTTTTTACGAGGTTCACTTCTCTTGCAATCGTGTTACTGCTTCTCCAGTTTTCTGTGGGAACTTCCTGTGCGTATAGCCAATTCGACATCCAGCCGATGATTACTCTTTTATTTTCAGGAATATTATCAAAAGATACACTTGCATAATTATCCATTCCCCAATCTAACCACACGGCTTTTTCTTTTGCCAGTTGTTTCGCAAAAAGAGGGTCTATTTTAAATGTTTTTCCATCAAAATCGCCTACAAAAAACTGGGCACCAGAACCTCCATTTGGTCCACCCGGATTAAGATTTTGAATTAAAACCCATTTGGTTTCCTGTGTTCCCTCAATTTTTATAGGAAAAAAATCCGGACATTCCCAAACACCGCCGTGTGCACCTAAATCTTTCCCAAAATCTGACAAAAGTTGCCAATCTTTTAAATTTTCAGAAGCATAAAACTGTGTTTTGTCTTGCACAGCAATACTCATTATCCATTGCTGATGAACCTCATCTCGTATCACTTTCGGATCTCTGAAATCTTGAACATCTGGATTTTGAATTACAGGATTATTTTTATATTTCGTCCACGTTTTACCGTTATCCAAAGAATACGCTAAAGCCTGACTTTCAACATCAATTTTATTTTCTTTTTCCTTTACCGGATCGTGATAGGTGTAAAATGCTACAACTGGAATGTTTTTTCCATCTCCAAAACCAGAAGTATTATTTTTATCTACGACAGCACTTCCGGAAAAAATATAACCCAATTGATCCGGGAATAAAGCAACTTCCTGCTCTTCCCATTTTACCAAATCTTTGCTGGTTGCGTGTCCCCAATGCATTGGTCCCCATTTGTTTCCACCAGGATAATACTGAAAAAACAAATGATAAAGACCATCTAAATAATACAATCCGTTTGGATCGTTCATCCAATTTGCTTTCGGTGTAAAGTGATAGTTAGGCCTGTAAAGCTGCTCTTCAGACGTTTTCGAACCCGCCGACTGTGCATTGAGTCCTGAATAAAACGTAGCAGCGATGATTAAAGTTGATATGATTTTCTTCATTATGATTATTTAATAGGAATTTTTTGAGTTATTTTAAAAACACTTTATTCAGTTTATATATGATTAAATTGATTTTTTAAATCTATTTCGTCAGTGTTTTGCTTAATTTTTCCAGAGATATACCTTTTGTTTCCGGCATCATAAACATCACGAATAATAATTGGAATACCATTGCAACGGTAAAGACCAAAAAGACAGTCCCGGCTCCGATAGTGGAAAATAATGTAGGAATCAGTGATGGAATGATCGCTGCCAGAAGCCAGTGTGTAGAACTTCCGAAAGCCTGTCCTGATGCCCGGAGATGATTTGGGAAAATCTCCGAAATAAATACCCAAATCACTGTTCCCTGACCAATAGCGTGAGAAGCTATAAACAGGAACAGGAAGATAGGAATCGCCAATCCCGACCAATGAAAATAAAACGCCATAGAAACCAATCCTAAAGAAATGATGTACCCTACGGAACCCAAATACATGAGTGTTCTTCTCCCGACTTTATCAATCAGATTGACCCCAACCAAAGTGAAAACCATATTCACAACACCGATCCCAATACTGCTGAGAAGTGCTGTTTTCTCACCCAAACCTGCTTCACCAAAAATTCTTGGTGCATAATACAGGAATGCATTAATCCCCGACATCTGATTGAAAAAGGCTACGAGAAAAGCCAACATCAGCGGAAAACGGTATTTTTTCATAAAGATATTTTCCTTTGGCGATTCTGTGTGGTCATCTTCCATTTGCGCAATCAAACTTTCAGAATCCTGATCCGGACTTAGGATTTTCATCACTTTTTTCGCTTCTTCTGTTCTGGACTGAGAAACCAGCCATCTTGGGCTTTCCGGAATGGTAAGTACACATAATGTATAAATAGCTGCGGGAATTGCCTGTACGCCAAGCATCCATCTCCAGTCGTTGTCGCCAATACCGCTTAATAAATAATTTGATAAAAATGCAATTAAAATCCCCAGAACAATATTAAATTGATATAGTGAAACCATTCTGCCACGGTCTTTTGCAGGCGCAATCTCTGAAATATAGGCCGGTGCAGCAATCGTAGATGCACCAACGCCCAAACCACCCATAAACCTGAAAAATGCAAACAGATATGGATCATTGGAAAGTGCCGTCCCTATTGCAGAAAATGCATATAAAACACCAATAATCAAAAGTGTTTTTTTGCGTCCTAATTTATTGGTCGGTATTCCGCCGAAAATTGCCCCTATCACTGTACCCCACAATGCCATTCCCATTACGACTGCTCCGTGAAATGCATCTGAGCTGTTCCAGAGTGTCTGCAGTTTTTTGTCTGCTCCGGAAATCACTACAATATCAAATCCGAAAAGAAATCCTGCCAAAGCCGCTGTAATAGACCACATAAGAATTTTATTCATCTGTTAAAAATATTTATTTGTTTGTGGCTAATATATCCCGAGGTGGCAATCCGAAGGTTTAATTATGTAACTAAATATTTCGGCAAGATTATTTATTTGTTAATTAATTACAATTAACTGAAAACCAATAACTTAAATTTAAATAATTTTATTAAAGTTTCATCAGGTTATAAAAATGTAACATTGTTTTATAAAAATGTTACGTGTGTTTTGGTGTTTTTATGGTTGAAGAACAATTAATGTTGTGAAAATTTTAACCGAAAAACGGATCAAGGTGTATGGTTTTTAAGTCAGGAACTTTTAGGAATTATAAATCATTCAGAAAGCTGTTTGTTCGTACGGATGAAGGTGCGTTGTTTAGAAAGCGTAATAAAAAAGCAGCAGTTTCATTACTGCTGCTAAATATTGTAAAAATATTAGATGTGAGAATTGATTTAAATATAAATTAGAGCCTCATATTTTGTCACTCTACTATTGTAAATATATGATCATTTAATTTCGTACTTCTTTATCACTCCTTTCCTTCCGACTTTCTAAAAGCATTCGGGGATATGCCAAACTTATTTTTAAAAACGGTGGAGAAATAATTCGGGGAAGAAAAACCGGTTTTGTAAGCAATCTCAGAAATCGTCAGTTCAGGATTTTGCAGCATCGATTTGGCCTGTTCAAGACGGAAATTATTAATATAATCGCTCACATTCACATCAAACATTGCTTTTATCTTTCTGTAAAGCTGAATTCTGGAAATATTAAGCAAGTCTGCAAGATTTTCTACTGAAAAATCGGCATTGTCGATATTGATTTTGATTAAGTTATTCAAATTGTTCACAAAGGTCTGCTCTATGCTTCCAAACGACTTGCTGTCTACAATTCTGCCGATATTATTTGTATAGTAATAGCGTAGTTTTTCGCGGTTGTAAAGCAGCGCACGCAACGACTGTATCAGAATCGGGTAATTGAAAGGTTTTGTAAGGTAAAGATCAACCCCGGATTTCAGTCCCTGCAAGTACGATTCTTTATTATCCAGAGCTGTCAGAAGAATGACCGGAATATGCGATGTGCGAAGGTCGTTTTTTAGAATTTCACAGATTTCAAAGCCATTTTTGCCTGGTAGATTAACATCACAGATGACAATATCCGGAATTACGTTTAAAGCCTTATCAATCGCATCTGTACCGTCAGAGACTATCACCTCAAACTCGTTGTTAAGCTTTTTGTTTAAAAAAAAGGACAGATCTGAATTATCTTCCACCAGAAGGAGAGAATATTTTTCGCCGTGAAATTCCTGATTTTCAGCAGTCATGTCATCCTCAAATCCCTTGAAACCGCTTTTGTCTAAAAGGCTTTCGGCATTTGCAAGAGCAGTCTCTTTTACCATTTGATCTTCGTTGAAATGTTTGTTTCCTTTAAAAAGACTGATGACAAACTCGGTTCCCTGAAAAGAGTTTACTTCTATCTTCCCAAGATGAAGATCGATGAATTGTTTACTAAGATGAAGTCCAATACCTGAACTGTTTTTTCTGTTGTTGGAGCCTTTGAAATACGCTTCGAAGACGCTGCTTATCTCTTTTTCAGGGATTCCGATTCCATTATCTTTGAAACTGATGACCGCCTGATTTCCTTTTTCCTGAATCGTGATTTCAATTTTTCCATTGTCAGGCGTAAATTTGAAAGCATTAGACAAAATGTTGAAATAGACTTTATCCATCAGGTTTCTGTCGATATAAAGCTCAAGATTTCTATTTAGAGAATGAATTTCAAATTTGATGCTTCTTTTCCTAGCTTCATTTTCAAAATCACGATAAATAGCGTATGTAAAATCGTAGATATTCGTTCTGGAAACTCTTAAGTTGAACGTCTGATTTTCTATTTTTCTAAAATCCAATAAATTATCCACCAATCGCAATAATCTGTTAGAGTTTTTAGTAATCAGCTCCAATTCATAGGATGGTTTTGTGCCTTTAGCTTTTCCGGAATCCAATGATTCCAGCGAACTTAGGATAAGCGTAATAGGTGTTTTAAATTCGTGTGATAATCCCGTAAAAAAATTAACCCTTGCTTCATTGCTTTCTTTCAATTCGTTGGCAATGTTTTCAATCTGATTTCTTTGAATGGTAATTCTCTCATTGGTAAGCGTAAGCTGCTTATTTTTTATCTTGATCGCATAAATAAGGTAAATAGAATAGGCAACCAGACAAAACATTAAGACCAATATTATCACAGACCACCGGAATAATTCTTTTTGCGAAGAGTACAGCTCAATCTGTTTTTTAACCACCTGCACCTGATTTTCTATAACGCCTTGCTGTTCGATGATTTTATCAAACTGATTGCGCATAATTTCCGCATTCATGCGGTCAATGATCGTTGTACTAAGTTTAATGCGTTTGGGAACGGCAACACCGTTATAAATCTTAATGGCAGTCTCGATGGCTTCTGCTCCGCCAGTTGGATACAACAAAGTGGCGTTCAGCTTTCCATCCAGAACCATCTGGATTCCCCCGTCTTTTGTATTCAGCCCGTCAACACCGATAAATTTGATTTGGTTTTCCAAACCTTTATTCCGTGCAACCTGCCAAGCATTGGCAGCAAGCTCATCATTAAAAGCAAAAACATAAAGACTTTGATTTCCCAATGAATCTAGTGTTTTCCTGAAAGCGTCAACTGGAAGACCTTTAAATGTTTTGATGAGATCTGTGTTGGGATTGTTTCTGATGATTTCCTGAAAACCAAAACTTCTTTCGATAGTTGGGGAAGATTGGTCATCACCTCTTATCTCGATTACTTTTTTATCAGTTTTGGAATCTGAAAGAATGTAATTGGCCGCTTGTTTACCAATCTCTAAGTTATCTGCGCCGATGTAAGTCGTATATTTTTCTGAATTGATCTTTCTGTCGAGCAAAATAACCGGAATATTTTTGGCATCCGCTTTTTCAACGACAGGAATTACCGATTCGGGATCAATGGGTGATATAATGATCACATCCACCTTGCGATCAATCATTTTCTGTATATCCTGAACCTGCTTATTAACAGAACTTTCTGCTTTCTGGATATTGAGCTCCACTTCAGAATGAAGTGATGCCTGAATCTCCATAGAGTGGTTCATTGCCTGTCTCCACGGATGATTTCCGAGACCCTGCGAAAATCCTATAGTGATCCTGTCTGGCGATTTCTGCGATTCTCTACAGGAAAAACAAACAAGAAAAAGCAAAAGGAATAATATTCGACAGGTCTCAGGAAAACTGAAAAATTTTATTGATAACATATTATCACAATATTAATGAAGATGTTGCAGACAAACAATTTTTACTGATAATATTTTACATTAAATCTGGTATTGTGATGATATGTGTAAAATTCCAATATGACTCATTGGATATAGGCTATTGCAAGGAATGTCTTGTAAAAGTATAGAACTAAATTGCACTTTATCCGATTACCATTGTCAGTTAGAGAATTCAATGTTGTAAGAAAATTTCAGAACATTTTAAATAATTGTCTGTAGATTTATTAAATCTTTATCGAAATACTGTTTAGTTATGTAAAACCTTATTTATAGAAGCACTCATAGATGATTCATCTTTTATTAGATACGTTACAACAAAGATACTGTGCATTTTAATAGTACAAATTTGATGTAAATATGTATTAAAATATAAATATATATTGGAATCTAAAAAATTAAAACCGCCTTAGAATTAAATCCAAGGCGGTTTTGTAATATTTAGTGTATTTTGCTAATCAAAATTACTTGACTTCTTCAAAGTCTGCATCCTGTACATCTTCTGCACCGCCTGCATTTCCTTGATTTTGAGCTCCTGCATCTGCACCTTGACCTTGTTGTCCTGCTGCATACATTTCTTCTGAAGCTGCCATCCAAGCTGCATCAAGAGCTTCGGTTTTAACTTTTACATCATCTCCGTTTTTAGCTTCGAAAGCTGCTTTCAATGCTGTGTGAGCAGTTTCGATTGCTGCTTTTTTGTCAGCAGACAATTTATCACCAAACTCTTTTAATTGCTTTTCAGTCTGGAAGATCAATCCGTCAGCTTTGTTAAAAATCTCAACTTCTTCTTTTTTCTTAGCATCCGCTGCAGAGTTTTCTTGAGCTTCTTTTTTCATTCTTTCGATCTCTTCGTCAGAAAGACCAGAAGACGCCTGAATTTTGATAGATTGCTCTTTTCCTGTTCCTTTATCTTTAGCAGAAACGCTCAAGATTCCGTTTGCATCAATATCGAAAGTTACTTCAATCTGAGGAACTCCTCTTTGTGCAGGTGGAATGTCTGTCAAGTCAAATCTTCCGATTTCTTTGTTATCATTGAACATTGGTCTTTCACCTTGTCCTACTCTGATGCTTACAGCAGGCTGATTGTCAGATGCCGTAGAAAAGACCTCAGATTTTTTGGTAGGTATTGTTGTGTTCGCTTCAATTAATTTAGTGAAAACAGAACCCATCGTTTCGATACCTAAAGAAAGTGGCGTAACGTCTAATAAAAGTACGTCTGTAACGTCTCCAGTTAAAACTCCACCTTGAATCGCTGCTCCAATAGCAACAACCTCATCCGGATTAACTCCTTTTGAAGGTTTTTTACCAAAGAATTTCTCAACTTCCTCTTGGATAATAGGGATTCTTGTAGAACCACCTACCAAGATTACTTCGTCAATATCGTTGATCGAAAGACCTGCATCAGAAAGTGCTTTTTTACAAGGCTCCATAGAACGTCTTACCAAGTCAGCTGATAGTTGTTCGAATTTAGCTTTAGTCAAAGTCTTAACCAAGTGTTTAGGACCTGTAGCTGTAGCTGTAATATATGGAAGGTTGATTTCCGTTTGAGGAGAAGAAGACAATTCGATTTTTGCTTTTTCCGCTGCTTCTTTCAATCTTTGTAGCGCGATTGCATCACCTTTAAGATCTACACCTTCTTCAGTTTTGAATTCGTCTGCCATCCAGTTGATAATTACATCATCAAAATCATCACCTCCTAAGTGTGTATCTCCGTTGGTAGACAATACTTCAAAAACTCCATCTCCTAAATCAAGGATAGAAACGTCAAAAGTACCTCCACCTAAATCGTAAACCGCAATTTTCTGGTCTTTGTGAGATTTATCCATTCCGTAAGCCAAAGCAGCTGCTGTAGGCTCGTTGATGATTCTTTCTACAGTAAGACCAGCGATTTCTCCTGCTTCTTTTGTAGCTTGTCTTTGAGCATCATTAAAGTAAGCGGGAACAGTGATTACCGCTCTTGTTACTTCCTGTCCAAGATAATCTTCAGCAGTTTTCTTCATCTTCTGAAGAGTCATTGCAGAAATTTCCTGTGGAGTATATTCTCTGTCGTCGATTTTTACTTTTACAGTATCGTTTGGTCCAGCTACCACTTCATAAGGAACCCTAGAAATTTCTTGCGCATCTTCTTTGAAGTGTGTCCCGATAAATCTTTTGATAGAATATACCGTTTTCTTTGGATTTGTTACAGCCTGTCTTTTTGCAGGATCACCTACTTTTCTTTCGCCATCTTCTGTAAACGCCACGATAGAAGGTGTTGTTCTTTTACCTTCTGCATTAGGGATCACTACAGCATCTTTACCTTCCATTACTGCAACGCAAGAGTTGGTAGTACCTAAGTCAATTCCAATTATTTTACTCATAATATTATATATTTTTAATTTTTTTAAATTTAATTACAC
>Ga0163161_10003718_pt1 | contig 10686 bp, 7 predicted proteins | sample S45metaG_FD_129847 | JGI IMG/M metagenome (GOLD analysis project Ga0163161, IMG submission 129847) | Switchgrass rhizosphere microbial communities from Kellogg Biological Station, Michigan, USA - S4-5 metaG | ecosystem: Host-associated > Plants > Roots > Rhizosphere > Soil | place: USA: Michigan... | reverse complement strand
TTCCAGCATTTGCTGGCGCAAGTGAGCGAGGCGGCGCTGTGAGCGCGCCGGCCAGGCTGCGCGCGGCCATCGCGGCGGCGGTCATCCTCGCCATCGGCATGGGCTTTGGCCGCTTTGCCTTCACGGCCATCTATCCGCACATGGTCAGGGAAGGCGTCTTGAGCTTGCGCGACGGCAGCCTGGCGGCCTCGGCCAACTATGCCGGTTATTTGCTGGGCGCCATCCTGGCCATGCGCGCGCGGGCCCACAGCGCGCACCGGCTGTGCCTATGGTCGGTGGCTGGCACGGCGCTGTGCCTGGGCGTGCTGGCCTTGCCGCTGCCCGTCTGGCTCATCGTGACGGTGCGTGGCGTGGCGGGCGTCTTCAGCGCCCTGGCCATGGTGGCCGCGTCGCTGTGGCTGCTGGTCCAGCGCGGACACGGTCGCGGCGCGCCGCTGCTGTATGCGGGCGTGGGCGCGGGCATCGCCGTGTCGGCCGAACTGCTGGTGCTGGCGTCGCAGCTGGGCTGGCACAGCGCCGGCATGTGGCTGCTGCTGGCAGGCGTCACCGCGCTGGCGGGGCTGGCGGCCGCGCCCGCCATTGCCGCCAGCAGTCAGGCAACCCTGGCCGCACCGGCGCAAGCGGCCGCATCGGCCCTGGCGCCGGTGGCGCCGTGGCTGCTGGTGCTGATCTACGGATTGGCGGGATTTGGTTATATCGTCACGGCCACGTATTTGCCCGTGCTGGTCGGCGCTGCCTTGCCGGGGCTAAACTCCGCCCACGTGTGGGCCGTGTTCGGCCTCGGGGCGGCGCCGTCGTGTTTCCTGTGGCACCGGCTGCACGAGCGACTTGGCACGCGCCAGGCGCTGAGGTTCAATTTGCTGCTGCAGGCGCTGGGCGTGGCGCTTCCCGTGCTGGCGCCCACGGCCGCCGGCTATCTGCTCAGCGCCATCCTCGTCGGCGGCACGTTCGTTGGCACGGTGACCATCGCCATGCCGGCCGCGCAGCGGGCCGCCGTCAAGGCGGGAACCAACATGATGGCCATCATGACGGTGGTGTATGGCATCGGACAGATCATCGGCCCCGTGCTGGCCGGCAGCCTGTATGCGCAGTCGCACAGCTTCAACAGCGCCTTGCTGGCGGCGGCCGGGGCGCTGCTGCTGGCGATTTTCGTCAGCCTGCGGCTGTAGGCCGCCGGTTTAAATGCTCACCGGGAATTTTAGGACTGTTCTGATTTCGGTCAAGAAAGTCTGTCGCTACACTTCAAGTCATCACCGGATCGCGCCAGCCGCCATGCGCATGGCGCGGCCGGTTCCTGACCTTCCATATTGAAAGTAGCGGCTATGACAAAGCAAATACAGCAGCATTTCCCACGCGTGACGGGATTACGCAACCGGCTTCCTGTGAATGCCGCAAACGGTTTTCGCAATGCCGATCTGCTCGATGTGCTCATCGATTTTCTGGGCTTGAAGAACGATGCGGCCTTGGGGCGCGAATTGCAGGTATCGGCTCCCATCCTTTCCAAAATCAGACATGGTTCGCTGCCAGTGAGCGCCGCCATACTCATACGCATGCACGAAGTGAGCCGCTTGAGTATTCAAGAGCTGCGGGCATGCATGGGCGATCATCGCACGCGTTTCGGCATGCCCGATGACGAGGACAGCAATTAAGAGGTTTGCCGCTCGTCATTTTCTGGCGTCCCCACTCTTTGTTCACCCATGCGTCTTAACCCAAGGAAAACTTCCGTGAAAACCATCAGCTACCCTGTGCGTAGCGAATTCCATTGCCTGCGCGTGCTGACCTTGACGCCTGATACGGACAAGAGTGGTGCCCGATGGCTGGGCACGATGCTGAGTGCCATCAATGTTGCAGACGTGAAAAGTATCAATTCCTTGAGCTTGATTCCCTCGCTTTTGCGCGAAGGGAAGGTTGACGTGATCGTCGCGGATGTCGAACATGGTGGCCTGATGGTGCCGACCTTGCTCAAGACGCTCGATGCGGCCAATCCGCTGGCGCGTTTTCCGCATGTGCTGTGGGTAGGCCAGCCGACGCTGCTCAATTTGCTGCATGGGCAAGCTGCGGCGATGCTGGAAAAACCGGCGGTTGCCCGCATCGGCGGCCTTTCCGTGTCGGCATTATTGGCGCATGCCCGCCTGGCGCATCGCGCCGGCATCAATGTTGGCATGGTCTACGGCGGGGGTAATGCCGCGTTTGCCGAGGCCTTGCGCGCCTTGTTGCTGGTCCCGTCGATCAAGCGACAGGCATCCTGTTTTGCGCCACCCGATGGCCCGACGGAAGTCGATGTGATCGAAGCGTTGACGACAGGCAAGAATCTGCGCGTGATGCTGCAGCCGCAGTATGATTTGCGTACCAGGCGCATCATCGGCGCCGAGGCGCTGCTGCGCTGGAACCATCCCGGCGTTGGCGAAGTGCCGCCATCGGTGCTGATTCCCATAGTCAACCGCCTGGGCCTGCACCTGCTGTTGTTCAGCTTTATCGAGACGCGCGTGATCGACGTCCTGCTGGTGCTCAAGAGCCGCCAGGTGACTTTGCCCATCGCCCTGAATGCTTCTGCCGAAACCGTGTGTACGCCAGGTCTCGCGCAGCGGCTGGCTGAAAAGATGCAGCGGGCAGGCGTGCCGCCGCAATTGCTGAAAATTGAATTGACTGGCGATCTGCCAGTCGACGATGAACTGCTGCTGTCCGCCTCGCTCAATACACTGCGCGCGAAAGGGTTTCCCGTTTCGCTTGATGATTTTGGGCAGGGTCCATCGACCCTGAATCTGCTGGCAAAGATGACCTTTGACGAGGTCAAGATCGATGGCGCGTTTGTGCGCGACATGAAAACCAGTGCTTCCGCGCAGGCCGTGATTACCGCAACGGTGAACCTGGCACGGCTGATGAATCTGAAAATAGTGGCGGAAGGTATCGAAGACGCATCGTGCATCGAGGCGCTGTGCCAGCTTGGCTGTCCCACGGGACAAGGCTATGCATTGGCGCGCCCCATGGAACTGCGCGACTTTTTCGCCAGCGTCAGCAATAAATAATGCGTGCCTTCGCTAATGTAATAAAAGTAACTTTATTGTGATGTGAGTCTGAAGGCGGGTAAATCGAAGCATTTTTGTTGCACAGGAGCATCTATGTTAATAAACTGCATCTCGTATGGTGGCGGTGGCGTAAATAGGAGTAATCTCATCAAAAGAAACTTTTTTCATACAGCGTCCGGTCCTTGCCCATGCCTATGAAACGCTTACGTATTGCCTTGCTCGACGATCACGCCGTGGTGCGGCACGGTCTCGTCGCCCGCCTCTCGGCCGAACAGGATATCGACGTGGTGGGTGCCTACAGTACCAGCCGGGATCTGATCGCGGGCTTGCTCGCGACGCCTGCCGACGTCATTTTGCTCGACTATGCGCTGGGTCCAGATGAACTCGATGGCGTGTCGTTGATCCGTGCGCTGCGGGCCAAATTCCCCGATTGCCCCATCCTCGTGTTGTCCACTCATCATGAGCCGGCCACGGTGGCGCTGGCCTTGCGCGTCGGCGCCCGCGGTTTTGCCGGCAAGGGCGAGGAAATGTCGGAACTGGTCAAGGCGCTGCGCAAGGTGGTCTCGGGCGCCGTGTACCTGAGCGTCGAGATGTCCTATCGGGTGGCGGAAGCGAGCACCACCTTTGATGAGCGAGAGGGCGAGGACGGCGCGGATGCGCTGCTGCTGGGGGCGGCGCTGTCGGCGCGCGAGCGCGAGGTGATCCGCTGTTATCTGGCGGGGATGACGGTGACGGAAATCGCGGAAAAATTCAAGCGCAGCATCAAGACCATCAGCTCGCAAAAGACCACCGCCTTCCGCAAGCTGGGTGTCACGTCGAATAATGAACTCTTCAAGATCAGGCATACCATAGGGGAAGCATGAGGCGCTGGCGAGCCGGCATCGCCGCTTTCCTGCTGGCCGTCTGCTGCATGGCGGTGCAGGGAGAGGAAAGGGCGCACGCGCTCAACGCCGCGGAGCAAGCCTGGGTGCGCGCGCATCCTGTGTTGAAGCTGGGCATGCTGCAGAACCGTCTGCCGTTCGAATCCATCCAGCGCGGAGCGGTCGGGTTTGGTATCGGCCCCGATTACATCAAAGTCATTCAACGGCATAGCGGCCTGGACTTTGACATCGTGACCTTGGCCAACACGGACAACGGCCTGGCCGCGCTGCGCGAAGGAAGGGTCGATTGCCTGCCCGCAGTGCGCAGTATCGGCACGCCGCCGCAGGTGCCCGGCATCAGCTACAGCTTGCCCTACCTTTCGACCACGGCTATCGCCGCCACGCGTGAACAGGGTGAACCTGGTGCCGATGGCATTGCATTCGATGGCAAGACCGTGGCGCTGCCGGCTGCGGAAGCTGGCCTGTTCGGTCCCTTCCTGCGTGAACGCCACGACGGCATGCACATCGTTGTCAGCCCCACCATGCGTCAGGCGCTGGCGCTGCTGTCGAAAGGCGGCGCCGACGTCGCCATCGGCAGCAAGGCGCAGTTATTACCGGGATTGATGCGCGAGGAAGGCGAGGACCTGCATTTTACGGAACTGCCCGTGGCGATGACGTCGGACGTGCGCATGGCGCTGCGCGATAGCGATCCCTTGCTGGTATCGATCGTGAACAAGTCGCTGGCTGCGATGACCCCGGCCCAGATCCGGCTGGTACGCCAGGATTGGCTGGGAGCGCCGGGCGATGATCACTCAGGCATGCTGTTCTCGGCGGATCACTTTGGCGAGCATGTGGGCCTGGCTGTGGCCTTGCTGCTGATCCTGGCGGGCCTGGCGTACCAGGCCTACAGCGCGCACCGGCGCGCCTTGCGCAACGAGCGCCGGGCTGCCATGTTCCTGGCCGTGATGAGCCATGAAATCCGCTCGCCCATGAATGCCGTGCTGGCCGCGGTGGAATTGCTGCGCTCCACGCCCATGAATGCGGAGCAGCGCCACTTTGTCGACCTGGCCAGCAACGGCGGGAATATCCTGCTGCGTTTGCTCGACGACGTGCTCGATGTCTCCAAGCTGGAGGCGGGGCAACTCACGCTCAGCCTAGATGCCGTCGATGTCGCGGCACTGGCCAGAGATGTGGCAGCCCTGCAGCAGCTGCGGGCGCGGGAGAAGGGCATTACGCTCGATGTGGTGCTGTCCATGGCGGTGCCGCTTCTGATGCTGGACGAGGCCAGGCTGTTGCAGGTGCTGCACAACCTGGTGTCGAACGCCATCAAGTTTACGGCGACAGGCGGCGTCGAGATACAGATTGCCATGCCGGAAGACGGGCCGGGGCAGACGCGGCTGGAAATTGCCGTTGCCGATACTGGCATCGGCATCGGCGCCGCCATGCAGGCGACCCTGTTCCGGCCGTATGTACAGGTGGAGGGCACCTACAAGCGTTCGGGCGGCACCGGCCTGGGTCTCGTCATTTGCCGCGAATTGGTGACATTGATGCAGGGCACGATCACCATCGACAGCGAGATGGGCAGGGGTACGCGCATGCTGATTTCCTTGCCTGCACAGATAGCGTCCGGGGCCGCTCCGGCGGTAGACGTGGTCGTTGCGGGACCCGTCCCAGTGGGTGGCGCGGCGGCGCAGCGCCTGTCGATCCTGGTGGTTGAGGATGTGCCGGCCAACCAGGCCGTGTTGCGGGCCCAGCTCGCCAGTCTGGGCTGCGATGCCGACATTGCCGAGAATGGCGCCAGGGCATTGGCCTGTTTCCAGCTGCGCGAATATGACCTGGTGCTGATGGATTGCGACTTGCCCGACATCGACGGCTACAGCCTGACGGCCGAATGGCGCAGGCGCGAAGCGGATCTGGAACAGGCGCGCTGTCCGGTCATCGCGATTTCCGCTTCGACGGGCGAGGATCATGCGGAACGCTGCTTCGAGGCAGGCATGGATGGCATATTGAGCAAGCCGATCCGGTTGGCGAAACTGCAGGATATCGTCGAACTATGGTGCGACGTGACCTTGGCGCTGCATGCGCCGCCGATGGAAACCCTGGCGGTATTCGATATGCCGCAAGTGCGCGCAGCGTTCGCCAACGACATGGGCGAGTTGCTGCAGGCCATTGTGATGCACGAACGGGATGGTGCGGTGCGTGCCGCGCATCGCCTGCATGGCGCCGCCCTGGCCATGCAATGGACGGAGATGGCGCAGCCGGCAGGGCAGCTCGAGAGCCTGTTGCGCAACGCGGAAACACTCAGTGATGCGCGCTGCAGCCAACTCCTGCAGGAACTGGTGGTAGCCTGGCGTAGCGCGCCCAGCATTGATTTCAGTTGAAAGGGAGAACATGTCTCTTGGCATAAACAAGAATAAAAGAGCGGCCATGGGGATGCTGGCGTTGATGTTGCCTACCACCTTGCTGTTTATTGCACTGTCGGGCAAAGATCCGGCGCTACTGCCACTAGCATCCCAGCCCTTGCCGTTCGGCCTGCCTGACACACTTGGCAATCTCCCGATAGCCGCAGTGATCTTGTATTCCAGCATGGGTTTGACGGGGCTGGCCCTGGCACTGCTGCCGGCAACCTTGTCGCGCAAGAAAACCCTGCTGGGTGGTTTCCTGCTGCTTTCGGTGGCTGCGCTGATGGGTTTTTTTTCCAGCTCGCCATTCGAGCTGTGCTGCTGGAGCTTTTTGGGTGGCATAGGATGTACCATGAATGTCTGTGCTTGGATCAGTATAGGAGCCACTTACTTTCCGCGTCATTGCGCGCTGGTGGTAGGCCTCATGCACTGCCTTGCCGTGGCCACCAGCATCGTCGCTACCCGCTTTTCCGCAATTCACCTTGCTGTCAGTGAGCAAGGGCGAGTACCGCTGCTACCTGCCCTGGCCGGCACGCTGATTGTGGCACTGCTATATGTTCTGATCTGGCATCTCTTTCAGCAAGTCAACGCTTCCAGCGAGCGGCGTTTTGTTCGTCCCGAAGCCAGGAGTCCGGTAGTGGCAGTCTGGTCTAAGGGGCCGTTGCTGCTGTTTCTGGCAGCCACCTACCTGCCATTGAGTTCGGTTAGTCTGGATTTCATTTATAGCGCTTACATGCGCGAGATAATGAGATTTCCCATCAAGACGCTGCAGATGACTATTGGTATTGCGCTGATAGCCAACTTGTTGACGCCGTTGGCTGGCTGGCTGGGCGACCGCTATGGCGCCTTGAGAACGTTGAAGACTGCTCTGCCCATCACGGCTGTTGCCGGCGGCCTGATATTTTGGGGATGGCAGATACCCCTGGCTGTCCTGCTACCGCTCGAGTTCCTCGTGTCATTTGGCTTGAGTTCTGTGTTTTATGTCAATATCCTGGCGGCCCTGATTCGCGCGGTGGCGCCCATTCAGAACATGCGGGCCACAGGCATGTTCTATTTCGCGTTCAACCTGGGTATCCCTGTCGCGGGTGTCCTCTTCACCAATCTGAGAGAGGTGGTTGGCTGGAGGACGCTGGTTTTATTGCAGCTTGTCTGTCCACTCCTGCTAGCGACCGTGCTGGTCTGGCTGGCGCAGAGAGTATTGATGCCGGCAGACAAGGTGGTGGCGCCCGGCTGATTGGCCGGCCGCCATGTTCCCCGCTTGCAAGCATCGCCTTACGGGCGCTTTCCCGCGCGCGCAAGTCCACCCCCATGCGGTGTGCTCTTCTGCCTTGGAGCACTGTTTCCCCGTCCTCTCCCGCCTCACTCCTGAATCCTAGTCCATTTTTTCAAGTCATTTTAGAAGGCCGGATCGACACGCGCGCATCGTGCGCCTTCTGGGGCCAACGTGTGAATAAGCATGCCTTGCCTTGCCTTGCCGCCCGGATTTTTAAGACCATTCTCATATCGATAAGTATCGTGGCTCTGTACAGTACAACCTGCAACAACAGCCGCGTTCCCATTAAAAGGAGCGCATTTATCTATATTTTTCAGGAGTCGTTTCAATGAGTTTTCACGCCCGCATCCTTGCCGTTCTGCTCGCCGCCACCACACAGTCCGCTTTCGCATCCGATGGCACCATCAGCTTCAAAGGTGAGCTGTTGGACTCGACTTGCGTCGTTACTGTTAATGGTGCCACTTCGACTGTTACCTTGCCCAAGCTGTCGGCCGCCATGCTGAAGACGGCCAAGAACATTGCTGGCCAGACCGGTTTCAACATTCATCTGAGCGCTTGCACAGGTAAGACGACAACGGCTGCCGCGTTTTTTGAATCGGGCCCTGGCGTCGATCCGCTCACCTCCAACGTCAGAAGCACCGGTACTGCCAAGTTTGTTCAGCTGCAATTGGTCGATTTTGAGGGTAAGGCGATCAAGGCTGGTGACGTGGATCAGATCGCCCCCACCAGCCGCGTCACCAAAGCCGCCAGCGGCGACACGATTCTGCCGTATGCCGTGCAATATGTCGCGACCGGTGAAGCAACTGCCGGCACCGTGGAAGGTATCGTGACGTATTCGATTAACTATCAGTAATCAAACAGTCCAGCGGGAGCATCCTGGTCCGGAAGGTTGGGGGCTCTCGCGGTAATTATCGAGGAATTCGCGCATGTTTCGTCGCTCTTCACTGCAACGCCCGGTTATCTTCAGCCTGGCCTTGCTGTTTTGTTCTTCCACTATGGCCAGCGTGGTGATTACCGGCACGCGCCAGGTGTATCCAGCCAAGCAGAAAGAAATCACCGTCAAGCTGAATAACGATGGTGTGCGGCCTGCACTGGTGCAAGCGTGGGTTGATAGCGGTGATGTCGCCTCGACACCTGCCACGGCCAAAGCTCCATTCGTGCTGACGCCGCCACTGGCTCGCATCGATCCGGGCAAGGGCCAGAGCTTGCGCATGATGTTTGCCGGTACGCCCTTGCCTTCGAATAAGGAATCCGTGTTTTGGCTGAATGTGCTGGAAATTCCTCCGAAAGCGCAGCAGGCCGACGAAAATACCTTGCAGATGGCGTTCCGTACGCGCATCAAGGTTTTTTATCGTCATGAGGGCTTGCCCGGCTCTCCTGATGAGGCAATCGGACAAGTGCAATGGCGCATCGTCTCCCTCGGAAATGGGGAAGGTTACGCCTTAGAAGCGCACAATCCATCTGCCTTTCACGTCTCCCTGGTGGCCTTGACCCTGGTTTCAGGCGCCGAGCGAAATGCCAGTGAAGATGGCATGGTTGAACCTGGTCAAACGAAGCAATTTGCCCTGCCAACCTTGAAAACCTTTCCGGCCGCTGGCGCGCAGGTGGAGTTTAGTGCGATAAACGATTACGGGGCGCAAGTGCCGACCCGGCGCGCCGTGTCGACGCAGAGCACCAGACTTACACCTTCAGGTGTGAAATGATAGCGGCTCGCTTGCGTATCCGTTATCAGCGGCCGCTGTGTTATCGTCCGGTCGCCAGCACGCTTGCGTGCACAATAGTCAGGTTGGTGGCGTTGAGTTCCTGTGTCCTGGTCACGCCGACCGTGCGCGCCGGTGAGGTCGAGTTCAATGGTGCGTTCTTGCCGGAAGGGTCGCGCGGCTTGGATCTGGCGGTGTATCAAAAAGGAAATCCTGTTTTGCCAGGCACTTACCGTGCCGATATCGCACTCAACGGCCAGCTGAAAAAACGCCAGGATATCAGGATTCGCGCCAATGACGATGGCAGCCATCCGGTGGTGTGCGTATCGCGCAAGCTGCTTGAATTGCTTGGCGTCGACATGGCTCGTCTGTCGCCGGAAGCGACGGCCTTGCTGGAAGCGGACAACTGTGCCGAACTGGGCAAGCTGATCCAGAATGCGACGGCCACCTTCGTGCCGGAGAGCCAGCAAGTCGACATCAGTATTCCGCAGATTTCGCTACGCCGCGATGCGCGCGGCTATGTCAGCTCGGAATTGTGGGACAGCGGCGTCACGTCCGGCATATTGGGCTATAACTTCAACAGCAATTACAGCAAGAGTCGCGGCGATGCATACAGTTCTGCCTACCTGGGCCTTGATGGTGGCTTCAACATCGGCGCGTGGCGCTTGCGCCACAAGGGGGCGTTGAGCTGGCGGCAAACCGGCGGCAGCCAGTACCAGGTGCTCGATACCTATGCCCGGCGCGACATCATCCCGCTTAAAAGTCAGCTGACCCTGGGCGACTCAAATACCAGTGGCGAGATTTTCGACACCCAGTCCTTCCGTGGCGTGCAATTGGCCAGCGATGACCGCATGCTGCCGAACTCGCTGCGCGGCTACGCGCCCGTGGTGCGCGGCATCGCCCGCACCAGCGCCCGCGTGACGATACGCCAGGCAGGAAATATTTTGCTGGAAACGACGGTGGCGCCAGGCGCCTTCGTCATCGACGACCTGTACGCCACTGGCTACGGCGGCGACCTGAACGTGACCGTGTCCGAAGCGGACGGCAGCGAACAGCGCTTTGTGGTGCCGTATGCCGCCGTGACGCAGCTGCTGCGTCCGGGTGCTCTGCGTTTCGGCGCGACGGCTGGCGTGACGCGCAGCCATTATCTGGGCCGGCAAGCGCATTTCCTGCAAGGCACCCTGCAGTACGGCTTGAATAATAGCATGACCGGCTATGGCGGCGTGCAAGCCAGCGCGGACTATCTGGCGCTGCTGGGCGGCATGGCGTTTGCCACGCCGATCGGCGCCATGTCCGTCGATCTGAGCCATGCGCAGACAGCCGTGGATGCCGAGAAAGCAAAAGGCCAGAGTCTGCGCCTGTCGTACAACAAGAATATTCTGAGCACTGGCAGTAACTTTTCGATGGCCGCTTACCGTTTTTCCA
>Ga0163161_10003717_pt1 | contig 10688 bp, 9 predicted proteins | sample S45metaG_FD_129847 | JGI IMG/M metagenome (GOLD analysis project Ga0163161, IMG submission 129847) | Switchgrass rhizosphere microbial communities from Kellogg Biological Station, Michigan, USA - S4-5 metaG | ecosystem: Host-associated > Plants > Roots > Rhizosphere > Soil | place: USA: Michigan... | reverse complement strand
GGCGCCGACGCACGGCAGCTGCCGAACAGGACACGGAGCGGGCCGTCGCCGTCGAGCGTGCGGATCGTGCTGTCGGGGAACGGCGAACCGGCGATCGGCCATGCGGACGCGCCGTCGAGTTCCACCCGGTACGGGGTGGTCGACCCGGGTTCGAGATCGTCGATCACGACGAGGGCGTAGTGATGGCCGTGCACGCAGAACGTCCGGGCCTCGTGCCCGAGCACCGTGACGGTGCATGCCTCGTCGACCTCCACCCACACGGTGGCCGACGTGGTGGAGACGTGACGCAGCAGCGGCCCGAGGACGAGCGCGGGCACCGGACGGTCGCTACTTCTGCTTGGCGATGCGCTTGGCCGTCTTGCCGGTCGGTTCGAGGTTGCGGTGGTCGAGGTCACCGACCTCCATGCCGTTGGTGAAGAGGATGCGGTAGCGCTGCCAGTTGAACCCGTTGGCCAGGATCACCTTGCCCTCGGTGCCGATCGGAACACCATGGATGTCGGCCGTACTGCGGACCCGGTCGCCCATCCTCAGCGAGAGCTGACCCTTGTGCGGCGCGGCGAGTTGGTGCGGCTTCCATTGCTCCATTGGGCGCCATTCTGCCCGGTCGACGCGCGGAACACCATGTTCGTGCCGCCGTCGCACCTCCCCGATCCGTCGGGAGCGCCCGCCGATACACTCGCCGACCTGTGAAGAGTTCGTTGGAAGCCCTCGAGGGCAACAAGGTCAAGCTGTACGTCGAGGTCGACGAGGACGAGTTCGAGCACGACATCAATCGTGCCTTCAAGGTCCTCGCGAAGGAGATCAACCTCCCGGGCTTTCGCGCCGGGAAGGTGCCGCGCAAGGTGCTCGAGGCGCGGGTCGGTACCGGTCCCGCCCGCGAGCAGGCATTGCGTGATGCGGTGCCGATCTACCTGTCCCGCGCGGTGCGTGAGCATCAGGTCGACCTGATCGCCACGCCGGAGATCGAGATCACCGATGGCGAGGAGTCGGGACCCGTCGAGTTCGACGCCACCTGCGAGATCCGCCCGACGATCGAGATCGACGGCTACGCCGATCTCGCCGTCGAGGTGCCGTCGATCGAGGTGTACGACGCCGATCTCACCGAGGCCCACGCCGCCGAACTGCGCAAGCATGCCGCTCTCGTCGACGCCGACCGGCCCGTCGCCACCGGCGACTACGTCACGCTCGACATCGCCGCCACGCGCGACGGCGAAGAGGTGCTCGGCCTCAACACCGAGGACTGGTCCTACGAGGTCGGCCAGGGTTGGGTCACCGAAGACTTCGACGAGCAGCTCGTCGGCGCTTCCGTCGGTGACGAACTGACCTTCACGTCCATCCCGAAGGGCACCCAGGGCGAGGCCGACTTCACCGTCAAGGTCACCGCCGTGCAGGAGATGCAACTCGCGGAACTCGACGACGAATGGGTCAGCGAGCACCTCGGCGAGTTCGACACCGTCGAGGAGTGGGATGCGTCCCTTCGCGAGTCGCTGGCGAACCTCAAGCTCAACCGGTCCCGCCAGGAGCTGACGAAGGCCGTGACCGCGGCGGTCGGCGCGCTGGTCGAGGTGGAGCCACCCGAAGCGATGGTCCACAACGACCTCAACCAGCGCATCCAGGACATGTCCCAGCAGTTCCAGGCCCAGGGCATGGACATCGGGCAATGGCTCGCCGCCACCGGGCAGGACACCGTGGCGTTCATGGACTCGCTGCGCGAGCGGTCCGCGGAGGCCGTCAAGATCGACCTCGCCCTGCGCGCCGTGGCCGAGGCCGAGGAACTCGTCGTCGAAGGCCCCGATCTCGACGCCGAGTACGCACGGATGGCTCTCCAGTACCAGCAGAAGGCCAAGGACGTCCGGCGCCTGTACGAGCAGAACGACGCCGTTCCCGAGCTGGCCGCCCAGATCCGCAAGGCGAAGGCCTTCGACTGGTTGGTCCACCACGTGGCCTTCGTCGACGAGACCGGCAACGCCGTCGACCGCGACGTTCTGCTCGGCCACGCGCACGACGCCGAGGGCAACCACCTCTTCGAGGATCACGATCACGCTGACCACGATCACGATCACGATCACGCCGACCACGATCACGATCACGCTGACCACGATCACGATCACGATCACGATCACGATCACGCCGACCACGACCACGACGACACGGAAACGGAGACGGTTTCATGAACCTCGATGCGGTGAACTACCTGGTCCCCAACGTCGTCGAACAGACGAGCCGTGGCGAGCGGGCGTACGACCTCTACAGCAAGCTGCTGAAGGAGAACATCATCTTCCTGCAGACGCCGGTCGACGATCAGATCGCCAGCTTGATGTGCGCCCAGTTGATCCACCTCGAGTCGGAGAACCCCGACAAGGACATCAACATCTACATCAACAGCCCGGGCGGCGACATCACCGCCCTGTTCGCCATCTACGACACGATGCAGTTCATCAAGAACGACATCGCCACGATCTGCCTCGGTCAGGCGGCCTCGGCTGCCGCGGTGCTGCTCGCCGCCGGCACCAAGGGCAAGCGCCTCGCGCTCCCGCACAGCCGGGTGCTCCTGCACCAGCCGTGGGGCCAGGTCGGCTACGGCCAGGTGACCGATCTCGAGCTCGCCGCCAAGGAGATCATGCGGATGCGTGAGCTTCTCGACGGGATTCTGGCCGACCACACGGGCCAGCCGATCGAGCGGATCACGAAGGACACCGACCGCGATTTCGTCATGGAGGCGAACGAGGCGCTGGAATATGGCATCATCGACTCCGTGATCTCGTCGCGCGACGTGGTCGACCGGACCGGTGCGATTCGCTGAGCGAGCCGAGTCCGCCGGATCCACCGATCCGGAAAGGGAGTGCGACACACTGTCGGACTCCATGAACCGAACGAACAGGAACGAGCAGAGGGGGATCCAGAGTGGCCAAATTCGGTGACACCGGCGAACTCTTGAAATGCTCGTTCTGCGGCAAGTCGCAGAAGCAGGTCAAGAAGCTGATCGCCGGTCCGGGTGTCTACATCTGTGACGAGTGCATCGAGCTCTGCAACGAGATCATCGAAGAGGAGCTCACCGAGACGGCCGAGCTGACCTTCGACAACCTGCCCAATCCCCGTGAGGTCCGGGCGTTCCTCGACGACTACGTGGTCGGCCAGGACGACGCCAAGAAGATCCTCTCCGTCGCGGTCTACAACCACTACCGGCGGATCCAGTACCAGAACCAGGCCACGACCGTGGGCCGACGCGACGAGGTCGAACTCGCCAAGTCGAACATCCTGCTGCTCGGCCCGACCGGCTGCGGCAAGACCCACCTCGCGCAGACGCTCGCCCGCCAGTTGAACGTGCCGTTCGCGGTCGCCGACGCGACCGCACTCACCGAGGCCGGCTACGTCGGTGAGGACGTCGAGAACATCCTGCTGAAGCTGATCCAGGCCGCCGACTTCGACGTCAAGCGGGCCGAGACCGGCATCGTCTACATCGACGAGATCGACAAGGTCGCCCGCAAGAGCGAGAACCCCTCGATCACCCGTGACGTGTCGGGCGAAGGCGTGCAGCAGGCGCTGTTGAAGATCCTCGAGGGCACGCAGGCCTCGGTGCCGCCGCAGGGCGGGCGCAAGCATCCGCACCAGGAGTTCATCCAGATCGACACGACGAACGTGTTGTTCATCCTCGGTGGGGCGTTCGCCGGGCTCGAATCGATCATCGAACAGCGCATCGGGCACAAGGGCGTCGGGTTCAACGGCACCGTCCGCTCCCGCATCGACCGCGACGCCGGTGAGCTGTTCGCCCAGGTCCTGCCCGAAGATCTCGTGAAGTTCGGCATGATCCCCGAGTTCATCGGCCGGCTCCCGATGATCGGGGCGGTCGGCTCCCTCGACCGCGAGGCGCTGGTCAAGATCCTCTCCGAGCCCAAGAACAGCCTGGTCAAGCAGTACGCCAAGGTGTTCAGCTTCGAAGACGTCGAACTCGAGTTCACACCCGACGGTCTCGAGGCGGTCGCCGACCAGGCGTTGCTGCGCGGCACCGGCGCCCGCGGGCTGCGGGCGATCATGGAAGAAGTGCTGCTGAACACCATGTACGACCTGCCGGGCCGGACCGACATCGGCAAGGTCGTGATCGATGCCGAAACCGTGAACGATCGAGTGAACCCGACGCTCGTGCCCCGAGTACCGGCACGCCAGCGCAAAGCCGCATCCTGACCTTCCGGTTCCCGGACGCGATGTGCTCATGATCGACTTCCACGCGGCGCTCGCCTACCTCGACGATCACGCCTCGTACGACACGACCGGCCGCATCGAGTCGCCCTCGCTCGAGGCGATCACCACGTTCTGCGCCGCCATGGGTGATCCGCAGAACGCCGCGCCGGTCATCCACGTCACGGGCACCAACGGCAAGGGTTCGACCGCCCAGATGATCTCGCGGTTGCTGGTGGCGTCGGGCCTGACGGTCGGCACCTACACCAGCCCGCACCTGGAACGCGTCAACGAGCGGATCTCGCGCAACGGCGAGCCGATCCCCGACGACGAGTTGGCCGAGCAGATCGCCGCGATCGCCGACCTCGAGTTGCTGGTCGGCATCCGCCCGAGCTACTTCGAGATCCTCACGGCGTCGGCGTTCCGCTGGTTCGCCGACGTGGCGGTCGACGTCATGGTGCTCGAGGTCGGCCTCCTCGGCCGGTGGGACGCCACGAACGTCGCCACCGCCGACGTGGCCATCATCACCAACATCGGGATGGACCACACCGAGTTCGCCGGCCCGACGCTCGGCGACATCGCCCGCGAGAAGGCGGGCATCATCAAGCCGACGTCGGCGGCGATCGTCGGGGAGACCGATCCGGAACTGGTCGACATCTTCGGTGATGCCGGTGCCGCGACCATGCTCGTCCGCGGCATCGACTTCGAGACGACGAGCAGCCGCCTCGCGGTCGGTGGTCGCCTGCTCGACCTCCGCACCCCGACGACGATCTATCCCGACGTCTATCTGCCGTTGCACGGCGGGCACCAGGGCGACAACGCCATCCTGGCGCTGACGGCCGTGGAGACGTTCTTCGCCGCCCCGCTCGCCCTCGACGTGGTGATGGAGGGGTTCGGCGAGGTCGTCATGCCCGGCCGGTTCGAGGTGCTCGGTCGTCAGCCGCTCGTGATCGTCGACGGCGCCCACAACCCCGCCGGTGCCGACACGTGTGCCGGCGTGTTCTTCGAGGACTTCAATCCCGACGGTCGTCGCATCCTCGTGGTCGGCACGTTGCGCGACCCGGCGGAGATGCTCGCCGCGTTGCGGGCCGACGAGTTCGACATCGTGTTCGCCTGCACCGCGCCGTCGCCGCGCGGTGTCCCCGCCGTCGACGTCGCCGAAGCCGCCCGCCGCCTCGGCTGTGACAACGTCGCGGTGTTCGACTCGGTCGAGGCAGCCTGCGGACGGGCGATGGAGTACGCCGACGGCGACGACGCGATCCTCGTCACCGGCAGCCTCTACACCGTCGGCGCCGCCCGCCCCGTCCTCCAACGCATCGCCAACTGAGCCATCACCCCGAAATTTGTTGAGATCGGCCCGGTGGGCGGGCTGATCTCAACAGATTTCGGACGGGACGCTCGGCGACGGCGATTCTGTGCGGGTCTCGGCCCGGTCAGCGGGCACATCCCAACATTTTTCGGGATGGGGTGGCGGTAGGTTGCTCGGCCATGTCTGATCGCACGCTGGTCCTGTTGAAGCCCGATGCCGTGGAGCGCAAGCTCGTCGGTTCGATCGTGTCGCGGATCGAGGCGAAGAACCTCGACGTCGTGGCGATGGAGCTGCGTCAACTCGACGCCGACACGCTCGCCCGGCACTACGAAGAGCACGTCGGCAAGGGCTTCTACGACGACCTCGTCGCCTTCATGAGCCGCGGGCCGGTCGTGGCGATGGTGGTCGAAGGGCCGGAGGACACGTGGGAGGTCGTGCGCGCGATGATGGGCGCCACCAACCCGCGCACCGCGGCGCCGGGCACGATCCGTGGCGATCTCGGCATCCTGTTCACCGAGAATCTGGTGCACGGCAGCGATTCCCTGGCTTCGGCGACGCGCGAGATCGGGATTTTCTTCCCGAATCTGTAACATTCCAGGAACTCGGTTCCTGGCACGGTTGACGTGAAGCGTCGTGACGTGCCGGACCGCTCGTTCCGCTGGGACGATTCGACAGAACTCGCAAAGGATGGCCAGCGATGGCCCGCAACAACCCACTCAGCCTCGGCCGCGATCTCGCGATCGATCTGGGCACCGCCAACACGCTGATCTACGTCCGTGGTCACGGCGTCGTGCTCGACGAACCGTCGGTCGTCGCGATCAACGCCAACGACGGTCGGCCCGTCGCCGTCGGCCTCGAGGCCAAGCGGATGATGGGTCGGACGCCCAACCACATCAAGGCGATCCGGCCGCTGAAAGACGGCGTCATCGCCGACTTCGAGGTGTGCGAGAAGATGCTGCGCTACTTCATCCAGAAGGTGCACGCGTCGAAGTGGAGCAAGCCCCGGATGGTCATCTGCGTGCCCTCGGGCATCACCGGCGTGGAACAGCGCGCCGTGCAGGACGCGGCCGAGTACGCCGGCGCCCGCAAGCCCGTCCACATCATCGAAGAGCCGATGGCCGCGGCGATCGGCGCCGACCTGCCCGTGCACGAGCCGTCGGGGAACATGATCGTCGACATCGGCGGTGGCACGACCGAGGTGGCGGTCATCTCGCTCGGTGGCATCGTCACCGCGCAGTCGGTCCGCGTGGCCGGAGACGAACTCGACGAGGCGATCCTGCAGTACGTGAAGAAAGAGTTCTCGCTCGCCATCGGCGAACGCACCTCCGAGGAGATCAAGATCCAGATGGGCTCGGCGTGGCCGCTCGACCTGGAGCTCACCGCCGACATCCGCGGTCGCGATCTGATCTCCGGGCTGCCCCGCACGGTCGAGATCACCACCGAACACATCCGCGAGGCCATCGCCGAGCCGATCTCTGCCATCGTGGACGCCGTGAAGACGACGCTCGACAAGACGCCGCCGGAACTGGCCGCCGACATCATGGAAGACGGCATCACCGTCACCGGTGGCGGGGCATTGCTCCTCGGCCTCGAGCAACGACTGGCGCACGAGACCGGCATGCCGATCCGTATCGCCAACGAGCCGTTGTACAGCGTGGTGATCGGTTCTGGGCGGGCGCTCGAGAACATCGACGCCATGCGCGGCCTGATGTCGCTCGGCGGCGAGGACTGACGCTCGCTCGTCCGGTCCCTCGACAACGCTGATGGCCATCTACTCCGTCGGTCGCCGACGAGTCATCCTCGCGCTGATCCTCACGTCGGCGCTGCTGCTGACGCTCGATCTCCGGGGCAACCCGGCGGTCGACCGTGCCCGCGACGTCATGGCCGTGGTGATCGATCCGATCGACTCGGCCGTCGGTGTGGTCGCCAGCCCCGTCGAGCGGGCGTGGAACGGGATCGTCAACTACAACGACCTCGAGCAGGAGAACGAAGCCCTGCAGGAGGAGGTCGACCGGTTGATCGGCACCCAGGTGTCGGGCGAGGCGGCGGTGCTGCAGGCCCAGGAGATCCTGGCGCTCAACAACCTGCCGGCGCTCGCCGGGATCCCCACCGAACTCGCCCAGGTGGTCGGTGGGGCGGCGAACAACATCGACCAGATCATCGAGATCAACAAAGGTCGGCGCAGCGGCATCGAGGTCGGTATGCCGGTGGTGAACCAGGCCGGGCTCATCGGCAAGGTCACCAGCGTCACCGAGACCAGCGCCCGGGTGATGCTCGTCACCGATCCTCGCTACGCCGTCGGCGTCACGGTCACCGCGGGCCCCGACCAGGCCGCCACCGGTGACGAGACCGTCACGACGTCACCGTCCGGGCTGACTCCCGAGCAGATCTCCGACGCGACGAGTACCACGACGACCTCCACGACCGTGCCGGTCGGCGATCCGTCTGCTCCGACCGCGACGGTGGCCGCCGGCTCGGAGTTGCCGACCGGCCCGCCGACGCCCGACACGACGCTGCCCGGAGCGACCACCGAGTCTGTTCCGAGCTTCATCGACCCCGTGACCGGCGAACCGATCCCGGCGGAGGTGTTGACCGCGCTCGCCGCGCAGGCGGAGGCCGACGCCGCGGCGGCGGCCGCAGCGGCCGCTGAGGCGGCCGCAGCCGAAGCGGCCGCCGGTGTCACGACGACCACCACCGAACCCGTCGTGGTGCGCAAGGAATACGGGTCGCTCGAGGGTCGCGGCGCACGGCTGCTGCCGCAGATCCGATTCGTGCAGGACAACCCGTCGCTCGCCGAACTCCAGGTGGGCGACCTCGTGGAGACCGCCGGCGGCTCCGAGAGCCTGGCGCCGCCCGGGATCCCGGTCGGCCGCGTCGCCAACCGGGCGGACCGGCCCGGCTCGGGTGGACCGCTGCTCGACGTGGAACTCAACGCTGATCTGACGCGCCTCAACTTCGTGCGGGTCGTGATCTACAAGCCGTTGTCCGAAGTCGAGCAGCCGTAACGCCGTGCTGGCGGCACTCGTCCAAGGCCCGCTCCTTCGGATCATCCCGGTGGGCCTCATCCTGCTCGCCGTCCAACGGACGGTGTTCGTCGACTACAAGGTCGCCGGGGTCGTGATCGAGATCATGATGATCGCGTCGGCCGCGGCCGGCGTGGCTGGTGGTAGCGAGCGCGGTGCGCTCTTCGGCTTCGTGCTGGGGATCATGTTCGACCTCGCGGAGGGAACACCGCTCGGGTCGACGGCGATCGCGATGACCGTCGCCGGTGCCGTTGCCGGTCTGCTGGCGCTCATCGCTGCTGACCCGCAGTGGTGGCTCGGGGCCCTGTTCGTCGCACTCGGCACCGTGGCGGGGGTGATGACCGTGCCGCTCGTACGGGTGTTCATCGGCGAGGCGCATCCGTTCACGACCGACCTGTACGTGATCGTGCCGGTGATGGCGGCCGCCGGGGCCCTGCTCAGCCCGATCATGATTCCCCTCGCCCGTTGGTGTCTGCGGGTGAAGACGCCCGAGTGGAAGCAACCCATCGCCGAAACGCCGCTCTGATTTGCGAGCTGGTCGACGTTGCGATGAGCGAACGGACCGAGGGGTGGGCGGCTCGCTCATCGCTACGGAGGGTTGGGCCGCTGCGGTGAGCCAACGGACCGAGGGGTGGGCGGCTCGCTCATCGCTGCGGATTGGAGGCGCGCGTAAGCGTTCGGTGTGGCGGTTGTCGTTGCCCGAGGTTCGTCGCAACACGTTTGTAACATGGTTTCGATGGCCATCGACAAGCGGGCAACTCGGTTAGGCGTGCTCGCGCTCGTCGGCACCCTGTTGTTCGGCCTCATCGGTGCCCGCCTCTGGTTCCTGCAGACCGTCGAGCAGGAGGCGCTCCAGCAGAAGGTGAACACCACCAAGCTGCGCACGGTCCCGTTGCTGCCCGAACGTGGCCGGATCTTCGATGCCGACGGTCGCGTCATGGCCGACAACCAGCGCGTGCTCACGGTGGCGGTCGACTGGTCGGTGCTGCGCCGCGACAAGGACCGCGCCGAGATCTTCCGGCGCCTGTCGGGCTGGATCAACGTGCCCGTCGAGGACATGGAAGCGCGCTTCCAGAGCCAGGTGTACAGCCCGTTCCTGCCGATGCCCGTGGCCGAGGACGTCGACGAACGCACGGCGACCGCCATCCAAGAACGCGTCGAGGACCTGCCCGGCGTGTCGATCGAGGAGCAGTCGCGCCGCGTGTATCCGTACGCTCCGCTCGCCAGCCATGTGGTCGGCTACATGGGCCGCATCACGGCCGACACGAAGGACGCGTACACCTCGGCCGGTTACTACTTGAACGAACGGGTCGGCCAGTTCGGCATCGAGCTGAGCATGGAGGATGAACTGCACGGCAAGTGGGGCTTCGTCACGTACGAGGTCGACAACGCGAGCCGGATCGTCCGTGAGGTCAACCGTGTCCCGGCGATCAACGGCAACGACATCCAACTGACGATCGATCTCGACCAGCAGCAGTTCGCCGAGGAGGCGCTCGAGACGCAGCTCGAGGCCCGCCGCCTGCAGGTCGCGCACAACCCGGGTGACCCCGAGACGAACTTCGAGACGCGCGTCTTCCCCGGTTTCCCCGACGACGTGTCCTACAAGGCACCGGCGGGGGCGGTGGTCGTCCAGAACTACCAGAACGGTCACATCATCGCCCTGGCGAGCTACCCGACCTTCGACAACCGATGGTTCGAATCCGACCTCGGCAACGGCAAGTTCGAAAAGGTCTTCCCGACCGTGGTCGACCCGGTCACCGGCAAGGTCGATCCCGACACCTCGACGCTCACGAACCGGGCGATCCAGGGCCGCTACAACCTCGGCTCGACCTTCAAGCCGTTCACCGCGTATGCCGCGCTCAACACCGGCCTGATCGGTGTGAACGACTACTACCAGGACACCGGGCGCTACACGATGGAGTCGGTGGCCGAGGACAAGTGCAACTCGGGCCTCGTCCGATGTGTGTACAAGAACGCCACGTGCGAGAGCACGCAGCGGCCGTGCGTCTACGGCAACGTCGACGTCGAAACCGCGCTGGCGGTGTCGAGCGACGCGTTCTTCTACCGCCTGGGCGAGCTGATGATGACGCAGAACAACAACGCCCCGGTGCTCCAGGAGCAGGTGCGGTTGTTCGGCTTCGGTTCCGACCCGGGGATCGACCTGCCGTTCGCGTTCGACG
>Ga0163161_10003715_pt1 | contig 10692 bp, 10 predicted proteins | sample S45metaG_FD_129847 | JGI IMG/M metagenome (GOLD analysis project Ga0163161, IMG submission 129847) | Switchgrass rhizosphere microbial communities from Kellogg Biological Station, Michigan, USA - S4-5 metaG | ecosystem: Host-associated > Plants > Roots > Rhizosphere > Soil | place: USA... | reverse complement strand
CCAATGGCCATCTTTGTTTGGGATGATGGATATGGAATTTCAGTTCCAAAGAAATATCAAACAGCCAAGTCTTCTATTTCTGAGGCGCTCAGGGGCATGCAAAAAGAAGAAGGTACAAACGGAATTCATATTTATGCTGTAAAAGGATGGGATTATGCCGGCATGTGCGAAAAGTTTGAAGAAGGTATCCGCATTACAAGGGAAACGCACGTGCCCGTACTTTTTCATGTGGAGGAAATGACGCAACCACAGGGGCATTCAACGTCAGGCAGTCATGAACGTTACAAACCTTCTGAACGTTTGGATTGGGAAAGAGAGTGGGATGGGATCAAAAAAATGCGTGAATGGGTACTTGAGAATATGTTGGCTTCTGACAGTGAGCTCAGCGAACTTGAACAATATTCTAAGGAGTTCGTCCGGGAAAGCAGGGCAAAAGCCTGGGAAAAATATTTAGGCCCAATAAGAAAACAGGTAGCACAAGCAGTTGAACTGATCAATAACCTTGCAAAGAGTCTCCCGGAACAGGCTTCACAACTTGTAAAGTTGTCTTCGGAATTGGTAAGCAACCATGAGCCTTTACGTCGTGACGTTTTAAAGACTTTAAATGCGGCTTTAGACCTGGCAGGCGATCATGATGCGACTTATTGGACAAGGGATTATTACAATGATCTTTTAAAAGAGAATAAAACTATTTACAATACTTATCTATATAACGAGGGACCGAAAAGTGCGATGAAGGTTGAAGAAGTAAAAGCGGAGTTTGGTGATGACGCTCCGACATTAAATGGCTTTGAGATATTGAACAGGTATTTTGATGAAGCCTTTGCGCATAACTCCAAACTACTCGCGTTTGGCGAAGACCTGGGGCAAATTGGAGATGTGAACCAGGGCTTCAGTGGCCTGCAATTCAAATATGGTGAAGGAAGAGTTTCTGATACGGGAATCCGGGAACTGACCATTATGGGGCAAGGTATTGGTCTTGCCATGCGTGGCTTGCGCCCTATTGCCGAGATACAATACCTCGATTATTTGTTATACGGATTGGAACCATTGAGTGATGACGCCGCAACTCTTCATTATAGAACATTCGGACAGCAGAGTTGTCCTGTGATCGTTCGTACCAGGGGACACCGGCTTGAAGGCATTTGGCACAGCGGTTCTCCGATGGGAATGGTGATAAATTCCTTGCGCGGTATGTATGTCTGCGTTCCGCGGAATATGGTGCAGGCGGTCGGCATGTACAATACTTTATTAAATAGTAACGATCCTGCCATCATGATCGAATGCCTGAATGGTTATCGCCTGAAGGAAAAGCTTCCCGATAATCTGTTGGAATTTACCGTTCCCTTTGGTATTCCTGAGATCATCAGGCACGGGACAGATATTACGATCGTTTCCTATGGCGCCACCTTGCGCATTGCTCAGAATGCTGCTGACTTGTTAGAGACTTTCGATATCAGTTGTGAAATTATTGACGTGCAGACACTGCTTCCTTTCGACATTCATCATAAAATTGTAGACTCTCTTAAAAAAACAAATCGCATCGTTTTCATAGATGAAGACGTTCCCGGCGGTGCAGCGGCCTACATGTTCAACAAAGTAATGGAAGAACAAGGCGGTTATCGTTACCTTGATGTGGCTCCAAGAACTATCACTGCTAAGGCTCACAGGCCTGCTTATGGTAGTGACGGTGATTATTTTAGCAAACCCAACGCAGAAGAAATTGAGGCCGTGATCAAAGAGATGATGAAAGAGTGAGATATCTTAATTCTTCTCAAAAATCTCCTGTCATTTCTGTGACGATGATGGAAAATTTAATACTTTAGGGAGCAAGCAAATTTGTGAGTTTATGAAACTTCACCGGATCCGCCCCATTATTTGTTCCTGCCTGTTAACCACGTCTTTTTTTACGGTTACCGCCCAAATGGATTATGCAGATAAGGTGAGCTCACTAAAGAATGAATTTCCAAAAGAAGACGTTATCGCCTACCAGCACAAAGAAGTGATAAATTTTCTATTGAATAGAGATGCTGCGCCCGGTGATGCAAAAGTAAAAGCGGTTGTCACTACAGAAGTTACACTAGTCCCGGTAAAAGACTATGTAAAGTATGAGGATGGCCTGTTTTACAACCAGGAGATCTCTGTTGATAATGTGAAAGCTGTTAATTCGAAAGGCAAAGAGGTACTCATTCAACGCCAATGCGGCTCGTATAGCCGGGATGATATTTTTTTTGACGACACAAAACTCTGCGTTGTAAGGTTTCCATTAGAAGAAAAAGGAAAAGGCTGCAGCTATAGTTATAAAGAGACCTACAACGATGTAAAGTATCTTACCTCGTTTTATTTTAATAGTAGTATCCCTGCTGTCGATGAGATCATTGAATTCGATATTCCTGCATGGATAGAAATTGACCTTCGCGAATTTAACTTCCAGGGAGCGGGGATAGAAAAGACGACAAGCAAAGAGAACGATATTACTAAAATAGTCTTCCACCTCAAAAACGCATCAGCTTATGAGGAGGAGGAACACTCTCCCAATCATGCATTGAGTTACCCGCACCTGATATGTGTGAGTAAATCTTACACAGAAAATGGTCAGAAAAAAGTTTTATTTGAATCGGTAAAGGATCTGTATGGATGGTACAGAACAGTCTGCGACAGTATCGGTAATCAACCTTCTGAGTTAAAAGAAAAAGTAGCGGCATTGACCAATGGGAAGAAAACCGACGCTGAAAAAATTGAAGCCATTTTTTACTGGGTGCAGGATAATATCCGTTATATCGCTTTTGAAAACGGGATAATGGGCTTTCGCCCGGATGCGGCCCAAAATGTATTCAGAAAAAAATATGGTGATTGTAAGGGCAAGGCTAATTTGTTGAAGGAAATGCTCAGGCTCGCCGGGTACGATGCAAGATTGACCTGGATCGGTACGTCTGATCTTCCCTACGATTATAGTTTACCTTCTCTGTCGGTAGACAATCACATGATCTGTACGGTAATTTTAAATGGGAAAAAATATTTCCTGGATGGCACAGAAGAATACATCGCGTTAAATGATTATGCCCAGCGGTTGCAGGGGAAGCAAGTGCTTATTGAAGACGGAAACAATTATATTCTCGATCGTATACCGGTTTTCCCGTCGGAAAGAAATAAAATAAAGGAAATGACAAAGATGAGCATTGATGGTGATTCATTAAAGGGAAACAGTACAGTTGAATACAATGGCGAAGCCAAGATCTATACGCAAATGGCCTATGCTTCTGTACGCAGCGAAAATAAGACAGAAGCTTTAACGGCGTTCCTGAAAGGTGGCGACAACAACATTGAATTGTCTAATATCAAAACACCAGATTTCACTGACAGGCAAAAACCTCTGAAAATAAGTTATGATTTTAAAGCCAGCAACGAGGTGACAAGAACAGGCAATGAAGTATATGTGATCATGGATTGGGATAAAGAATTTTCCGATCTTGAATTTGACAATGACAGGAAGAATGATTACGAATTCGATCATAAATATTTTATCACCACCCAAACCGAATTGGCTATCCCTGAGGGGTACAAAGCAGATTATGTTCCTGCTTCGTTTAAAAAAGTTTCTCCTGATTATTCTTTTGAAGGCGCCTACCTGAACAACGGGAAAACGATCACCTATTCCAAAACGATCATCATCAATAAACCCATCATTCGTAAATCGGAATTTGCTGATTGGAATAATTTTGTAAAAGACATCAGCAAGTTTTACAACGACCAGGTTGTACTTAAGAAGTGAGTGGTGAGTGGTGAGCAGTGAATGGTTAGTGATTGTTCGTCATAAGTCAATTGGGTCACTGATAAGCAGTCACAAAATAATCAATAACATAAATGAACAAGTTTTCATTTTTCATTTTTCATTTTTTGCTCTTTGCTTTACGTGCATTCCCGCAGGCGCCCCAGTTAGGTGTTACGATCGAAGATGAATTTAAGGCCACGAATGTGCCGGATAAATGGAAAAATGAGAGTGCAGTAATCATAGGTCAAAAAACTGAATACCTTTTTACAAGAGTGTCTTCTGGAAGGAATTATACAACAGTCGTCCGCATCAATGAATACATCCATAAACGCATCAAGCTGCAGGATAAAAACGCTCTTGAAAAATTTTCGACATTTAATTATGTGACCATGGGTAAGGATGGAAACGCGGAATACAAGATCATAAAGACAAATGGAAAAGAAGAAACTGTTGATATGAAAACTGCTGTTGAGGACGATAAAGACATTGATGCCGTTTATAAACCGATCTTTTACAGCCTGAATATTAAATCGCAGAAGATCGCCATACCCGACCTGGAAGTGGGAGATATCATTGACTATACACTACGATCAACCATTGATTGGGATATGAAAGCGGAGGGTATTGGATTTAGACCATTTATTTTTTCATTGACCAATAATTATCCTGCCCTGTACCAGCAGTACCGTTTTACAATGGTAAACGGTATGAAAGTGCAGTACCGCAATTACAATGGGGCTCCCAATCTTCGCTTCGACCCGAAGGCGTCGGTTTACGGCGACAAAGAATCTTATCTCTCTTATTATTTTTTGGATAAGGACAGGGAGAAATCGCCTGATGTAAGATGGAATTATGAATTGAGAACGACTCCCAGCGTTAAATTCCGGGTGGTTTTTTTGGCGGATAATGATCCTTCTTCAAAAGGTCTTGGTGAAGCAACGGTAGATCGCGCCGGCCTTGATCCTGAAACGGTGTATAAACGATATTACGGAGCTGCTGCCTATGTCACACCAACGGTTACAAGCCTGGTCGGATATACCACCCAATATATCATCAATAAAAAAGAAGAAGGAGTTTTAAAAACAGATGATGATATCATTCGTGAATGTTACTACTGCATGCGGAAAGTTTTCCTTGAAATGTATTACAAAGGCCCGGTACACTCGGACCTGGAAAAATATATGACGGGTAAGAAGCTTTATAAAAAAATATTGGCGCAGGAAAAGAAAAATGGTCCCGAAAAAGAAGAACGTGAAGACGAGATACGCATTAGCAGTGTCACGTTTGCGACTGCTTTGCGTTTAGCATTAGCAGCACAAAATATTCAAGCAGAGCTGCAAGTGTACATACCAAGAACGCTGGGTGCATGGCGGGATGCCATTTTCATGGACGAACTGGACTTTGTTTTGAAAGTAAAAAGCAAACGCCGCTATTATTTTTTAGAAGCTTTCAACAATTTCGACGCCTTTGGAACACCCTACCAATATATGGAAGGTTCAGAAGGTTATAGCATTGCTTACGATGAGGCTGATCGTTATTATCGTTCTGCCATACCTGCATCCGGTTATACGGATAATGTCGAAAAAGAAAATTACACGATAAACTTTAATGATGCCATGGACCTGGTAAAAACCGAGAGGGTGAGTTCTTATCTGGGTGATGAAAAAGCTTCGTTGATCGGAAGCGCAAACCTCGATCGCAGTTATCTTAATTATGATTTTGCGAAGTATTATGTGGATCCAACCAAAGACAAAAGCAAAAAGAAAAAAGATAAACAGCCTGAAATGGTAACAGAGGGCGACCCGACGAAATATGATGATCCCGACAAAGACGAACATATAAAAGAACGTAAAGAAATTTTTGAGAAAAGCCTGAAAGAAGAATTGGACGTGGACAAATATGACGACTTCGAGTTATTACAGGATGGGAGATATGGTGATACGGCTGTGCTGCAGTTCAAAGAAAAATTTACGCTAAAAAAATTGTTAAGCAAAGCCGGAAAGAATTACATTTTCGATGTCGGTAAATTGATAGGGGACCAAATCAAACTTGAACAAAGCGAATTGGCGGGGCGACAAGTTGATATCTGGCTTCCACATGCAAGAACAATTGAGAATAACATTAGTATTACTATTCCCCCTGGCTACACGGTTGATGGTTTGCAGGAGTTAAATGCAACCATTGATAATGAAAGTGGAGCGTTTATCTCCTCAGCAAAGGTTGAAAATGATAAATTGCTCATCAATACAAAAAAAATATACAAAAAGAATTTCGATAAAAAGGAGGCCTGGCCTAATTATATTGCCTTTTTGGAACCCGCTTACAAGTTTAGCCAGTCAAAAATTGTGTTAAAGAAGAAATAGCTTTGTGAATGATGAATGGTCAATGATGAATAAGAACTCTTACTAAATTTGATATTCACAATTGACAATTCACAATGAAACTTACTCTTTACCAGGTCGATGCTTTTACGAATAAATTATTCGGTGGTAACCCCGCTGCCGTTATCCCTTTGGAAAACTGGATCGCTGATGATCTGATGCAGAAAATTGCATTGGAAAATAATCTAAGTGAAACAGTCTTTTTTGCTCCGGCAGGCGAAGGCTACGATATCCGTTGGTTCACTCCAGCTGCTGAGATAAATCTTTGCGGGCATGCAACATTGGCCTCTGCGTTTGTGCTTTATCATTTTCTGAAATTCAACAAAGAGAAGATCATCTTTCATTCAAAAAGTGGCCAGCTGGAAGTAGAAAAAAAGGGAGATGTCTATGTCATGGATTTCCCCGCCTGGAAACCTGAACGTATTTACAATTACCCGGGAAACTTGCGTGACGGACTTGGTGTAAATGAAATTGTTGCGATCTACAAAAATCGAGATCTCCTGGTTCTGCTGGAAAGCGACAAAGATGTAAAAAATGCAAAACCACATTTTGCCGCGATAAAGAAATGGAACGAAAAAGCGATCATCACAGCACCGGGCACCGACGGCATTGATTTTGTTTCACGTTTTTTTGCTCCTTCTGTAGGTATTGATGAGGATCCTGTCACTGGCTCCGCCCACTCACAGCTTATTCCCTTCTGGAGCGAAAGGTTAAAGAAGAAAGAAATGCACGCAAAACAATTGTCGCCACGCGGAGGAGAATTATGGGTCGGTTATACAGGTGATCGGGTAACGATTGCCGGCAACTGTGTTTTTTACATGAAGGGAGAGATTGAAATTTGAGATTTGAAAACATAAATACCCAAACCCTGTTTCCAATCTTTTCAAGCCTGCGTAACAAGAAGTTTTTTTGGTGATCACATAGTCTTTTCCAATTAACACTATGAAGCGACAGCCGGGCAGCAAACCCCAACCAAGGACGCGATCGGGAGAACTCATCATCTTTTCGCGTATTGCATCCTTTGTTTTTCATCCCTTCTTCATGACCACTATTGCAGCACTTGGGATATACAAGTTAGTCCCATTAAGTTTCCATGATTATTCTTCTGGGGCAATAAAAATATTTATGGTAAACCTGGCACTGTTTACGATCCTATTGCCATTTTTATCTGTATTGATATTTCGAAAACTGGGTTTGATCTCCGATACCAAAATGCACGATGCGGGAGATCGCATCTATCCTCTTTTAACGGCTCTTATTTTTTATACACTGGCCTATTGGCTTATTGCACGGGGCCTGCCTCTTTGTATCCACTCATTACTGTTGGGTAGCTGTTTTTCAATTTTCCTTCTCTTTATTGTCACCAATTTTTACAAGATAAGTGTGCATACAGCGGCGGCGGCAATTTTGCCGGGTGTTTGCATTGTGCTTATGGTAAGTGAAAAAATACCAATAACGTCATTGATATTGGCTTTGCTGATTGCAATAATTGTGGGTATGGTACGTTGGTTACTTGGAGCGCATACGGTTGGTCAAATTTTACTTGGTTATCTCGCGGGAATTTTTACGCAGCTGGGTGCTTATTATTACCTGCGTTAATAGTTTAGCAAGAATTTTGCTTATAATAAATGCCTGAATTGACATTTATGAAAAACATCTTTTTTTTATTTTTATCATTAACGATTTTAGGGTCTGCAAATGCACAGCTTAAAGTAAAAACTGTGTGCTCAGATTTTGTTGTGGATGTTCTTGACGGGAAAATAAATGGTGTGCATCCCGATTTCACAACAGCACAAATAAAAACCAAACTACCTTGTTTTACAAATGAAGAACCTGCCACTTCGAAATGTGGCGGCGCTATCTATTACAAGGACAGGGATGTTGTTTTTTTTACAGGAAGAGAATATGTTGAGATCGGTCCAAAATTTAAGGGAAAACTTACCCTGCCGCTAATGGGAGGGAAACGTGGCAGTTTTTTCAAACTGCTGGGTAATCCTAAATTAAAGGACACGGACTGGGATGCATTTGAGACACAGTACGGTTGTTTGATCCTGTATTATAACTCGGCCTCAAAAGTCAGAATGATAAGGTTTAGCACAAAGGCCACAGATCAGATAAATCTCTGCGAATAATAAGGCGGTTGTATTAACAAAATAAAACGGCAGGTTTGAAATATTAAACGTAGCTTCGCGGCGATAATTTGAGTTCTTCAGCATCGTGTAAGTGAATGTCTTTTCTGCTAATAGTTAGTCTTCTTTACCTCTTGCTTTTTTTCTCAGATGTTTTTTAATTTTTTTAAATAGTTAGTATGAACATTTATGTTTCGAATCTGAGCTTCGCCGTAAAGGATGAAGACTTGAGAGATTTTTTTGCCGAGTACGGTGAGGTTGCATCTGCCAAGGTGATCATGGACAAATTTACCAACCGCAGCCGTGGTTTTGCTTTTGTAGAAATGCCTGATGAGGCAGCAGCTCAAAAAGCTATCCAGGAACTGGATGGTGCTACCGTTGATGGTCGTTCCATTAAGGTGAATGTGGCCAGGCCAAAAGAAAAAACCACTAATAATAACCGGTCCTTTTCAAATAATCGCTGGTAAAGTAATAAAAGGAGTCCCGGAGGCTCCTTTTTGTTTTTGGGGTTAAATTTGATCTAAAAACATAGTTTATGACACTAGAAGAAATGTACGTTTTTCTGGAAAGCCGGACATACTATGAAAAGGGTGGCACAAGAAAATTTAGTTTTGGCAATAGTTCCATCCATATTGACCGTCGCGCCTTAATACCTTTTAGTATTTACAAAGAGAATGAATCCTTTATTCTCTATCCTGATACAGCCATTGCCGAAGAAAAGGAATTGCGAATAGAAGTTAGCAATACACCTGCGAAATCGATCCTGCTTTACGGCAGAACCAGCGGGGAAAAATTGCTGACTTTGGAAAGCTAAAAGGCTAGGATATATATTTTAATTCATCCTCGATCAGTTCATGAAATTTGTCTTCATTCTTTACTATCCAGTCCGGAAGCAATTGTGGCTGGATCTTCCATGAATCATTGTCCTTGTGCATTTGAAAAATAATACGATTGCTGCGATCGTCTGTAACATCTACAAAGAATAAGATCGTTCCTGCCGGGCTTGATTTTCTAAAATTGAATTCCCTTAATCTTCCTTCGGTCTTTACCAGTTTTGAAAATTGGACATTCTTAAACATACTGTGGGTGTTTTTTTCTGATCGCATCGTCGGGAGGATTTTTATTGTGCTTATGCAATTTAACAAAGCAACGTATCAAAAACAATGAAGGTTGTCTCAAGTTATGCACAGTTTTTTTACATGTTTAGTTAAAATTCTAGTCATACCCTTCGCTTAACTGGTCCCAGGGCGTCGTCTGCTTTTCCGGGCCAGTTTGGTCATTAGCTTTTTTACTCCTGCCGGAACTCTTCCTTGGCTTTTTAGTGGCTTTATTTTCTTCCTGCGGTTGATCTGCAGAATTGCCTCTGATATCTAACTCTGTTTTCACGCTTTTTATATCATCGTCTGTGATCTCACTATTGATATCACTTATATGCCGGTGAACTCTTTCTTCAATTGTTTCAGATGACCCTTTTGCTTCCTTTTTCGGGGTTTGTTTTGTCTTTTGATTTGCTTTCATGCTTCGTTTTTTAATATAAAGAAAAAGATATGCCAAGAAGCTACAGCAGCCTGTGGCCAGCATTAACAATCTGAAAATATCTATTAACCATAAATAACAATGGCCTTAACGATTCCTTCTCAATTTTTTGGCACGGTGGCATTTGCTTTGAATAAATAGAGGCAACCGGAAATTCAACAATAAACTCTGAAGCCCTTTCCGGTCGGGCCAGGAAAAAAATAAAATTTAAATAAGATGAAAAAAATTTTTACCCTCGTTTTAGGCCTAATGTTTACAGTAGCCATGTTTGCTGCTGACCGAAGACCTACAGTTACTGTTACCTCCACAAAAAGGTATGCAATCGTTATCGATGGCAAGCAATACTTCACAAATGGCAATACTATCAGCATCTCAAGTCTCTTTAACGGTCGTCATGACGTAAAAGTGTACAAAATGAAACGCGGATTTTTCATGAACACCAGGAAATTGGTAGCATCTTCAAATTTCCAGTTAAGAAACAGTGATGTGAAGATCAATATTGACCGTTTGGGACAATTACAGATCAGTGAATCAAGATTTGGACGTGACTGGAACGATCATGATTACGGAAAAGGCAATGATCGCGACCATGATCATGGATATGACAGAGGAAGTCACGATGGAAGGTTCTGATATCGATCAATAAAAAAAACCGCCCCGACAAGTCGGGGCGGTTTTTTATTTATTTGTATTTAAGCCTACCGCGTTAGTGGTTTTTAGTGCTTCAACTCTTCCTCCTTCAACTTTTGCCAGGGCTGTTTTTTGTTTAGTGATGAAAGTGCTCACCGATTTTTTATATGACAGCACTTCGCCTTTTGTTAAAGTAGTGATGCTTCCATAGCCTTCAAAATAATAATGAATGGCAATAAATCTT
>Ga0163161_10003712_pt1 | contig 10697 bp, 11 predicted proteins | sample S45metaG_FD_129847 | JGI IMG/M metagenome (GOLD analysis project Ga0163161, IMG submission 129847) | Switchgrass rhizosphere microbial communities from Kellogg Biological Station, Michigan, USA - S4-5 metaG | ecosystem: Host-associated > Plants > Roots > Rhizosphere > Soil | place: USA... | reverse complement strand
GACTTTTCAAAACAACTTTCTCGAAAAACGTATCGCTTGCTTAAAGAATACTTGCCAGGCCCTTACACTTTTATTCTGCCAGCCAGTAAACAGGTGCCTAAGATTCTGCAAAGCAAAAAGGATACGATCGGTCTTCGCATTCCAGGCAACAGCATTGTCCGATCGATCGTAAGGGAGCTTGGTCATCCACTGCTAAGCGCCTCGCTTCCCGGTGAATCAGTAGAAGATTATACTGACCCGGAGATCATGTATGAAAACTTCAGAAACGACGCGGACATCGTTGTAGATGGAGGAATTGGCGGTACTGTTCCTTCCACTATCATTGATTGTACAAAGGAGGAACCGGTTTTAGTGAGACGAGGGGCAGGTGAGTGGATAGAATAAAAAAGCGCCGTCCGAGAGAACGACGCTGTAACCTTCAACCACTACATTCCTGCTATATATACTGATAGATCATATTGGACGATGAGACCTGTTATGTCTGAAACGATGGAATTCGTTGCGTTCATGTCTCCTCATTTTATTAAGATGTCTGCGCTCACGTGAAGAAATTCTGCCGTCACGATAAGCCCTTCTGTGAGCCATTTTATTACGAAACTCATCATGATGAAAACGTCTTGATTCATAACGGTCCTTGTCTGCATGTTGAAAAGATCGCGTTTCGCGTTGCTGGTTATATCGTTTGCCATCAGATACCTGAGCCGACGCAGAAACTGTAAAAACAAGGGTAAGGATCAATCCTAAAAACAATATTTTTTTCATGGTAAAATTTTTTTCGTTAATAATTAATTTAATACTGAGACGAGGCAGGCAAAACAAAGTTTAAGCTCTAGGAAATGTTTAACATGCCGGTCAGAGTCTCTTAACAGTTGATGGTTAAGAGTCTGGATAAGAGTGACGTGAATTATTGATTATTGATTACCCATCGGTCACCACGGACCTTGATGACTATAACATCTCTTCACTAAAAAGTTCTAATTGTGCAGACCTGATGTCAAAACTTTTGCGATGATACATACACAAGCCATGTTCTTCTATGGCCTTGCAATGTTCCCTGGTAGCATAGCCTTTATTTTTATGCCAACTGTAATAAGGAAATTCAACATGCAGTTGTCTCATGAGATCATCTCTGTAAGTTTTGGCGAGAATACTGGCCGCTGCAATGGCCGAAAATTTTTCATCGCCCTGTATGATGCATTGATGAGGAATATCCCTGTACCGGTTGAAGCGATTGCCGTCGATCAGCAACAACCCCGGTTCTTGCTGAAGTTGTTCCAATGCAAGATGCATGGCCTTAAAAGAAGCATTTAAAATATTGATCGAATCGATCTCGTTATTATCGACCACGCCAACAGCAAACGCGATCGCCTTTTTCTCGATCACCTTTCTCAATTTATAACGGTTTTTTTCAAGAACCTGCTTTGAATCGTTCAACAGTGGATGATAAAATTTGGGAGGGAGAATAACGGCTGCAGCAAAAACAGGTCCGGCAAGACAGCCGCGACCGGCTTCATCACAACCAGCTTCAACTAATTCTTTTTGAAATCTGAGTCTTAACAAGCAGGATGGTTTAGAGATTAGCTAACAATTTGTACCGGGCGAATTTAGTAGATTCGTTCAAATAAAATTATCGAAGAATGATAGAGTGGATAAAAAATCCGTGGCCATGGTACATTGGCGGACCTTTAATTGGATTATCAGTGCCCTTGCTATTGATTTTTGGTAACAAACGATTAGGAGTTTCCTCCTCACTCCGCCACATTTGCGCCATATGTTTTCCGGGCAATATTCAATTTTTTAAATATGACTGGAAAAGAGAAATGTGGAACCTGTTTTTTGTTTTTGGAATTGCTGCAGGAGCTTTTTTAGCTGTTACATTTTTATCCAATCACCAACCCATAAATCCAGATCCTAAACTTGTTAGTGAATTAAAAGATTACGGAATAAACGACTACAGCAAGCTGGCACCGCCGGATATTTTCAACTGGTCATCTTTATTTACCGTTAAGGGGTTTGTTTTGATGGTTGTAGGAGGTTTTCTTATAGGGTTTGGAACAAGATATGCCGGCGGATGCACTTCAGGTCATTCAATAATGGGTTTATCCAATTTGCAATGGCCTTCCCTGGTGGCCACGATTTGTTTTATGATCGGTGGAATAGTGATGGCAAATTTTATCCTGCCATCCATTTTGCGAATTTAATTTTCTATATGGAAAAAATAGTAGTAAAAAATAGTTTTGTCGAAAAGCTGAATACAGATTTTGAAGTCCGTTCACTCGATAGTGTTTGTATAAACACGTCGGTACTAAAACATCCATGGTGGTACAATATAAAGTACATGGTCGCAGGCTTGCTGTTTGGAATTGTATTGGTAAAAACGGAGGTGATCTCATGGTTTCGCATCCAGGAAATGTTTCGATTCCAGAGTTTTCATATGTATGGCGTTATCGGTTCTGCGGTTCTCACAGCAATGATGTCAGTGTGGCTGATAAAAAAATTTCGGATAAAAACGATTTATGGCGAACCGATACAACTTTATAAAATAAGGTTTTCAAAAGGCCAGGTATATGGAGGGTTGTTGTTTGGTTTCGGCTGGGCCATGACCGGCGCTTGTCCCGGACCTCTTTTCGCTTTGATAGGAAGCGGGACCACCGTCATCATTGTAACTTTGTTAAGTGCTATCGCCGGGACCTGGGTGTACGGTTTTTTTAGAGAGAAACTTCCACACTAAACTACTGGCTTATGAAGCAAATAAGATCATCATGGTTCCCGCTTTTGTTAGGATTGATTATTCTTACAGTGATTGTAGGCCAGCTTTTGTTTTCAACAACCATTGTAAGAGATGAAGTTTCAATTCCGGCTGCTGCTACTCCTGCAGATGATTGGAAGGCCCCTGACATAAATAATTTACCCGATGATGAACAGGGAAAATTGATCCGTTATGGTCAGGAAGTCATTTCAAATACATCATTATTTTTTGGTCCAAAAGGGAACATAGCCTCTATTACCAATGGAATGAATTGTGCAAACTGTCATATCGATGCAGGAGCAAGATCTTTTGGAGGAAGTTTTTCTGCTGTCGCATCCCTGTATCCGCAATTCAGGAACAGGAGCGGAAGAATTGAATCCATCGAATTCCGCATTAATGATTGCATGATGAGAAGCCTGAATGGCAAACCAATTGACAGCACAAGTAAAGAAATGCAGGCCATGGTGGCTTACTTAAAATGGATCGGCAAAGATGTTCCGAAAAATAAAAAACCGCCAGGAGCAGGACTTGAAGATCTTGTCTACTTAGACAGAGCCGCCGATCCGGAAAAAGGGAAACAGGTTTTCACTTCAAAATGTACTTCTTGCCATGGTCAAAACGGAGAAGGCATGTTCAATCACGATTCTTCTTTTTACTTATATCCACCGCTATGGGGAACGAATAGTTTCAATATAAGTGCGGGTCTTTATCGCATTTCCAGAATGGCCTCATTTGTAAAAAATAATATGCCGTATGGATTGGCTACGCATGATTCACCAAAACTTACTGATGAAGAGTCGTGGGATGTTGCAGCTTATATCATCTCACAACCAAGGCCTGAAAGATTTTTTACCGAGGACTGGCCTAAAATAGAAACGAAAGCCGTTGATTATCCTTATGGTCCTTATGCAGATAAATTTTCTGAGAGGCAGCATAAATATGGACCGTTTGCTCCCATACAAGAGGCGAGGAAGAAAAAATAAACGTGAGTCGACAGACGAGAATTGTGAGTTTTTCTTTTGTTGATCCAATGCTTAAACTTTAGAAACAAGCTATTCAGATTTAGCTGATAAACTACTTTCCACTATATTTTTTAACCAAATCAAATAAATAATCACATCTCAGCGTCTCATTGTATATATCTATATACCATCCATTGTATTTTGAAAAGAGAACATGTAACATCGTTTTTCTTTTGCCCTTGTATACAGTCGCGTCTGCCCACATTTCAAATGCTCCCCCTAGATGAGTCTTGATTTCTGTAGCTTCTTTTAAAGCTTGCGTAAGGCTATCCAGTTGAGTTGAGTTAGTCATCTCAAAATATTTTAAACCTGCGCTGGAAGATATTTTCATTTGAACTTTAGTTATTTTCTCTTCACTTCTTATTAACTCCAAAGAATTTCTTTTAGCTCTGCATGATTGAAGTATCCCTGCTAAACAAATGAAAAAGAGAATCTGAAAAAAAATTTTACTTCCCATATATAGCTAAGAATAAAAAATGCAGACTAAAAAGCCTGCATTTTATTTTGTCAAACAAATCTTTTAACCCATAGGAGCATAACAATAAGCACATTTGTTTTCCTGTGCACGCCCCACAGCCCAAACGCCGGAGGGTACAATAGTGACTCCTGGCAGCACACCCGATTCCCAATCTTTCTTAACATCCTCTGCTTTCAGGTTATTTTGCATCGCATATACGGCACTGTAGACTGTCATGGCAGCGTTGCAAACAACAAACTTCACACCGCTGTCCTGCAATTCATTAATCCCAAGAGGAACTACACCAAAACCCGGAAGATTGAAAGTTCCTTGTGCCGGTTTCCAAAATGCATTCTTGGTGAGAGTTTCGCCTTTGTCATTTTTAACCTTGAAGAATTCGCCAAACTTGTATTTTTCCCAAAGCCTGTCTTCAAACGCATAGGGAATGGCTCCATGTCTCAAGACAACAATGACATTGTTTTCCTTTTCGGGTGTACCTGTAGCGATGTTGGTAACAAGAAATACTCTGGGCCACGCAAATGGCACCAGCCAGGCAGGTTCTGTTACATCGAATACAATGCGGTGCTTACCGTTTAAGTCTTTAAATATTTTTTCCGGATCATCAGGGTTGGGAATATGTGAAGTTTCGGGGCTTGCGTGAAGTTGCTGCAACGGGCTTAGGGTTGCAATGCTCATAGCGGCTGCACCGGTAGCGATACTACCTAAGAAGCCACGACGGGTGGTTTGATTTTTTTCATGCGATGACATAAATCTTGGTTTAAATGAATAAAAATGGTATTTGAGAAATAAGAAAAGCTACGAAAAAAGACAACTCAACAATAATTTTTTTTGGATAACTACCACTTAGTAGTATGGGTTGTTGTCCGCTTGCCGTCAAACCCCAAGCCTTAACTTTGCGGGCTGCATGAAAAATGAATTTTCACAAAGATCGTCCCGCCCTGTGGCTGCCTGGCTATTGATCGGAATTGTGATGCTTGTCATACAGGTTTTATTGGGAGGAATTACCCGGTTGACAGGTTCGGGATTATCTATTACCGAGTGGAAACCGATCATGGGTGCATTACCCCCCATAAATGACCAACAATGGAATGATGCGTTTGATAAGTACAAACAAATTGCACAGTATAAGTACCTCAACTCGTCCTTTACGTTAAGTGATTTTAAATCCATATTTTTTTGGGAATGGTTTCATCGGCTGTGGGCAAGATTGATCGGTGTAGCCTTCCTGGTTCCCTTCATTACTTTTTTAATTCAGAAAAGATTCAAAAAAGAAATGGTAAAGCCAATGATCATTTTGTTTTTGCTGGGAGCCTTGCAGGGACTCGTTGGCTGGATCATGGTGATGAGCGGACTAAATGAAGACAACCTTTATGTCAGTCATTACAGGCTGGCCATCCATTTTATTCTGGCGCTCGGTTTAATTTGTTACACGCTTTGGTTTGCATTGGAATTACTGGTACCTCAATACGAACTCGTAACAAACCCTTTTTTAAGAAAGTTTACAATATGGCTGATCGCAATTCTAACCCTGCAACTTATCTATGGGGCTTTTATGGCGGGATTGAAAGCAGCCACTTATGCTCCCACCTGGCCGGATATAAATGGAAATTTTTTGCCACGAGGCGGCTCGCCTTCATCAGGTATATTGAAATTGTTTGACAATCCCATCGTAGTTCACTTTATACATCGTAATCTTGCTTACCTGGTCACCATTTTAATTTTTACCTGGTTCGTCCGATCAAAGAAAATAAACAGCCCGTTATTCAAAAAAACAACCTGGTTGCCATTGGCCCTGGTTATATTGCAACTAATATTAGGAATATTTACAGTTATCAATTCCCCGGATCCAAAAGCTCTTCGTTGGCTGGGTGTTACTCACCAGTTTATTGCCATGTGTCTGTTGCTGTCGTTGATCTTTGAATTTTATTTGCTTCAACATAAAAAGTCAGTGGCTTTATAAATAAGGTCAACAGTTGAACTTGCCATGATTAAATAGTATTTTTAATGAATGATTCCTTTGAAAAGTCATCATTGATCTATGCAAGCCTGGATCCGCGGTTTTTTTAACTCCCTGCCAATTCAATTACTGTTCCTGCATTTCAGGAGGTACCAGGTTTTGCTCGTATTCTGGTTTGTGCTTTTCACCACAATTGATGGAGCTTTTATGAAAAATTATGGCGCAGATTCTCTTTTTCTTGCGCCTGAATACCTGGGAAACGTGACCGTATTCAGTTTCGCTTTTGTTGGTATTGCCGTAGGAATGTTTATCATGAGCTGGCATGTCACCACATTTATTTTATTTAGCCGTCACTTTAAATTTCTTGCCGCCACAACAAAGCCTTTTCTCCGGTATTGCATTAATAATAGTGTCATCCCTTTGATCTTTCTTATATTCTATTTTTTCAGAGCCTGGTATTTTGACCACTACAAAGAACTGATACCGACAACGGATATTATTTTTTCATGCGGTGGCTTTATCTGTGGATTATTTTTTGTGCTTGCTATATCCTTCATTTATTTTTTTAGCGCCGACAGAACCATTCTGCGAAAGATGTTGCCCATCATTAATAATCCAAAAGACTATATCACGCACCTCCAGTCACCAGGGCATAAAATCCGCGATGAGAACCTTCTGCAGGTAGAATGGTACCTAGAGACACCATTCAGAGTAAAAAAAACAAGGAATGTATCACACTATACTCAGCAATTTATTGATACACTTTTCAAGCGCCATCATTTTGCAGCAGTGATAGCCGTATTTATTGCATTTTTATTTTTAATGATCATTGGATTTTTCCTTGAAAACAAATTCTTCCAGATACCGGCGGCGGCTAGCATAACCATCTTCTTTGCCATCCTGATCGGTGTATCAGGAGCGTTTACCTATTTTTTGCAAAGCTGGAGTGTTCCCTATCTTATCGCGCTGATTTTAATATTGAACCTCTTTTATAAAATTGAATGGATCGATCCACGTAATAAAGCTTATGGCTTAAATTATTCGAACAAGGATGAACGACCCATCTATTCCAGGGACAACATAATTGAATTATGCAGTCAAAAAAATATTGATTCCGACAGGCAAAACATGATCCGGATCTTAGAGAACTGGAAACAGAAGCAAAATGAAGAAAAGCCTTTGCTGGTACTTATCACCACAAGCGGAGGCGGCAATCGCAGCGCAGCATTTACTATGAATGCTCTTCAAAAAATTGATAGTGTTACGCATGGTGAATTGATGAAAAAAACCTTCCTGATCACTGGCGCATCCGGCGGTATGTTGAGCGCTACCTTTTTCAGGGAACTCTATTTGCAAAAACAGAAAGAAAGCAGTATCAATTTAAGAGATCATAAATATGTTGATCAAATATCCGGCGATCTCCTAAACCCGATGTTCTCATCATTTGTGGCGAGAGACCTTATTGCGCCTGCACAAAAATTCAAAGTAGGTGCTTATCCCTACGTCAAGGATCGGGGTTATGCTTTCGAAAAAAAGCTTGGCGATAATACGGAAGGATGTCTTGATAAACATTTAAAAGACTATAAACTGGATGAATACAGTGCGAACATTCCACTGCTATTTTTTAATTCTGTCGTAAGTCGTGACGGAAGAAAAATGATAATAAGCACTCAACCCATACGATTCATGATGCAGGGAAGACAGGATACGACACATTTTCCAGAAATGGATCCCGATGCTATCGACTTTGCTTCCTTCTTTGCAAAACAGGATCCTTACAATCTCAGGATCCTTACAGCTTTGAGAATGAATGCAACATTTCCGATTGTATTACCCAATGTATGGCTTCCGTCACAACCTGTAATCGACGTCATGGATGCGGGCCTGCGCGATAATTACGGGCAGGAAACAGCGCTCCGGTTCCTGGAAAATTTTGACGATTGGATAAAGGAAAATACAAGAGGGGTTTTGATGATCCAGCTTCGCGACCGGGAAGCAGGAGGCTGGGAAAATCCATATTATTCGGATAATATGAGCGATCATATCACCAAACCATTCTTTTTGTTACAGCATAACTGGTATAAAATGATGGAGTATTTCCAAAATGATATGCTGAGTTATTACACTAAAAATCTACCATACAATTTTTATAAAGTAAGTCTTCAGTATGTCGCGGATAACGAGGAAAGCAAGGCCCGGTTGAATTTTCACCTTACTCAAAGTGAGAAAACTAATATTGCTTTTGCATTGAATTCTGAGTACAATAAAAAATCGCTTTTACAAGTGCAGCAATATTTTATTCAAAAAGATTCGGTTCAGGTCAAAAAGGGTGAATAAGATTAAAACATTTTGGAACAATTTTTATTTTCAGCTTCGGGTATGTTTCAGAAGGGTCTCCATCAATATGCATGGGTGCCAGGCTGGTGTTCTCAATAGATAGTTGTTTTGTTTGAAAATAAATAACGGGGAGCCTTAGCGAAGTTTCCATCTTTTCCAGCTTACCGCCTAGAATTTGTTTAATAAGATTGTATAATAATAAGGGTTTTGCTGTTTTCTTTACGATCACTACATCAAGAAGACCATCGGATAACAATGCCTTGGGTGCGATCGTAAAATTATTTCCAAACTGATTGCTATTGGCAATGCTTATAAAAAAAGCCTCGGTTGAAAATTTCAGGCCATTACATTCAATAGTAAAGTGATAGGGTTTTGCAGAAAAAAAGTTCTTACCTACCAAAACGGCATAAGTTCTAAGCCCGCGTTTAGGGTGTTGAGCAAACTCATGCGCAACCTTTGCATCAAAACCAATCCCGGTAAGCATGCAGGAAAAATGATCATTAATATAAAATCCATCAATCGATTTTGGCCTGCTTTTAAAAATTATTTCTAATGCCCTAAGGGGTTCCTTTGAAATGCCTGCCGCCATCGCCAAACCGTTTCCCGAACCACAGGGGATCACACCAAAATTTACATTTTCATTCATCAGGCTTCCGACGACCTGGCTCAATGTTCCATCGCCACCTGCCACCACTACATCTGTTATTTTTTCATCTTTAATAATGGAGCTTAAAAAAGAATAGTCACCACTTGCTACTGAAGGAAAAATTTTAAAAGGAACATTCTCTTTTTTTGTTTTTTCTTCGATAAGCTTTTGCAAACCTGATTTTTTCCGCGTGCCGGAAATAGGATTGATGATATAAACAATATGGCGAGGCACGGCGCAAGTTAAATAAGGGGCGGTAGAAAACAGATTTCAACTGATCATTTTTACAAATTCCATTTTTTCGTTTATCACGATCATCCTGCTCATGAATCCCTTTTCAATTCTTCCCAACTCTTTTTCCTTACCAATTACTTTTGCGGGATTGAGGTTGCACATTCGCAAGGCAGCTTCTATTTCAACGCCTGCATTCTTCACCAAATTTTGAAACGCCTTGACCATCGTGAGAGCGGAACCGCTGAGAATGCCGTTAGACTCATACTTATCGCCAACTAAATGATGCTGATAATGGCCTTTATCTGTTTCGGTAACGGCATCAGTTATTACAAATAGTCGCTCCCCCATGACCTTTTTTGCAATGCGAATAGCTGCATAATCCACGTGGTGTCCGTCGGGAATGATACTGGCCATTACATTTTCATTATTAAATGCAGCCCCCACCAGGCCGGGTTCACGATGTTGCAATGCGCTCATGGCATTGTATAAATGAGTAACTGTTTTGATCCCATTATCGAAGGCCTGCATGGCCTCTTTATAGGTGGCATTGCTATGCCCGGCAGAAATAATGATATTGTGAGATTGAATAAGAGTGATCACTTCTTTGCTGCAAACTTCCGGAGCCAACGTGATTATTTTTATCACGTCTTTTCCATGCTCAAGCAAATCACTGACTTCTTTGACGGTTGGCGAATGAATAAGTGATTCAATATGTGCGCCCCTTTTTATTGGATTGATCCAGGGGCCTTCAATATGCAAACCTAAGATCCCCTCACCGCCTTCGGTCCAGTAAGCCCGTACTGCATCAATACATTTGTAAAACACTTCAAGTGTATTAGTGGCAGCAGTTGGAAGACAATAAGCGGCCCCACCTTTCTCACAATACTCTTTTAACTTATGGAGTGCGTCAGTGTCCGGATACACAGCAAATAATTTTTCGCAGGCACCATAATTCTGCAGATCAATAAAAGCGGAAGTAATAAAACAACCAGCGAAATTCTCTGCAGAACTATCACCCAGGGATGAAACAGGCACTACTTCATCAATAACACCATACCTTGTAATAATAGCATGATCATACAGCCAGTTATTTCCTGTAAATAACTTGTCGGCTTTATAAATTTTTTTTTCTGCCAAAGGGGACTTTTGTTCAAAAATAGCTAACTCACCACAAACCGGTAACCAATTCCTTTAATAGTGATGATTTCCAGTGAAGGGTCTTCTTTCAAATAACTACGGAGTTTTGTAATATAAACATCAAGATTGCGGGAATT
>Ga0163161_10003709_pt1 | contig 10703 bp, 7 predicted proteins | sample S45metaG_FD_129847 | JGI IMG/M metagenome (GOLD analysis project Ga0163161, IMG submission 129847) | Switchgrass rhizosphere microbial communities from Kellogg Biological Station, Michigan, USA - S4-5 metaG | ecosystem: Host-associated > Plants > Roots > Rhizosphere > Soil | place: USA: Michigan... | reverse complement strand
TCACAATGGCGAAATCGTAGCCATCGCACAGCGCGAATTCACACAGATTTATCCCAAAGCCGGTTGGGTAGAGCACGATCCAATGGAAATCTGGTCAACACAGTTGGCCGTGGTAACCGAAGTAATTGTTAAGGCAGGTCTAACGGTAAGCGATATTACGGCGATTGGCATTACCAATCAGCGCGAAACCACGGTAGTGTGGGACAAAGAAACGGGTCAACCGATCTACAATGCCATTGTTTGGCAAGACAGACGTACATCTGCCTATTGTGATGAAATCAAAGCACAGGGATTGGCGCCGAAAATACAGAAAAAAACAGGATTGATCATCGATTCTTATTTCTCGGCAACCAAAGCCAGGTGGATTTTAGAAAATGTAGCAGGTGCAAGAGAAAAAGCTGAAGCTGGTAAACTGGCCTTTGGCACCATTGATACCTGGCTGATCTGGAAATTAACAGCCGGAGAAAAACATGTCACCGATGTTACCAATGCCTCCAGAACCATGTTATACAACATCCACACTTTACGTTGGGATGAAGAATTGCTCGAATTATTCGCTATCCCAAAAAGCATGCTGCCGGAGGTAAAATCATCGAGTGAGGTTTACGGAGAAACCGCCGGCAGGATATTGGCCGCAAAAATTCCAATTGCAGGTATTGCCGGAGATCAGCAATCGGCCTTGTTCGGACAGATGTGCACCGAAATCGGGATGGTTAAAAACACTTACGGAACAGGTTGTTTTATGCTGATGAATATCGGATCAAAACCAAAAATTTCGGCCAATAATCTATTAACCACCATCGCCTGGCAGATCAAGGGTGAAGTAAATTATGCCTTGGAAGGCAGTATTTTTATAGGCGGTGCGGTTGTACAATGGTTAAGAGATGAGATGGGATTGATTTCCAAATCTGCAGATGTTGAAACCTTAGCTAAAAAGGTAAAAGATACCGATGGTGTGTATGTGGTGCCTGCTTTTGCCGGTTTAGGTGCTCCCCATTGGGATCAGCATGCCCGCGGTACCATTACTGGCCTAACCAGAGGAACAAACAAATCGCACATTGCGAGGGCTGCCTTAGAAAGTATTGCCTACCAAACCATGGATGTATTAAAAGCCATGGAGGCTGATGCAGGTGTAAGCATTGCCGAACTCCGTGTAGATGGCGGTGCCACGGCTAACGACCTGTTGATGCAGTTTCAGGCCGATCTTTTAAACTGTAAAGTAATCAGACCGGAAGTTACAGAAGTTACGGCCATTGGGGCTGCATATCTGGCCGGATTGGCCACTGGTTTCTGGGAAAGCATCGATCAGATCCGCTCACAGTGGAAGATGAGCAGAACTTTTATTGCGGAAGAAGGAACCGACAATACAGATAGAATAAAAGGCTGGAACAGGGCCATTAGAGCTGCCAGGGTAAATGCAGAAGATTAATTAGCTAAATTTTAAACAGATCTGAATTTTATTACGATGAATGTATATCTCGCAGAATTTATTGGAACAGCACTGATGATTCTTTTAGGGAATGGTGTGGTGGCGAATGTAGTGCTTAAGGGCACAAAAGGCAATAGCAGTGGCTGGATAGTGATTACCACCGCCTGGGCACTGGCCGTATTTGTTGGAGTGGTAGTGGCCGGTCCCTATAGCGGCGCACACTTAAACCCTATTGTAACCCTGGGTTTAGCCATTGGCAAGGGATTTAGCTGGAGTTTGGTGCCCTTTTATATCATTGCACAGCTGGCTGGTGCCATGACGGGTTCTTTTTTGGTTTGGGTGGTGTATAAAGATCACTTCGACGCCACCGAAGATCCTGGTTTAAAGGCTGCTCCTTTTGCAACTGCCCCAGCCATCAGGAATAAGGTATCGAATTTAGCCTCAGAAATTATAGGCACCTTTGTTTTAATATTTGTAATCTTTTACTTTACAGATGCCAGTATGGGCACAAAAGAAACGGTTACCCCAATTGGTTTAGGCTCAATGGGCGCTATCCCGGTGGCATTTTTAGTATGGGTGATTGGTTTGGCCTTGGGCGGAACAACCGGATACGCCATTAACCCGGCACGGGATCTGGGTCCACGGATTGTTCATTTTTTAATCCCGATGAGAGGCAAAGGAAACAGCGATTGGGGCTATGCATGGGTCCCGATTGTTGGACCGATTATCGGATCTACATTGGCGGCCATTGTTTTTTTATTGATCAGTAAGTAGCATCTGAATGCTCAACTTTATAGGCGTTTAGCTGAAAAGCTGATAACTCTTTTATCGTGATTATAGTTGTGTAGTCAGGTGTTACCATCTGACTATAAATAAATCTGAATTTATCAAAATGAGAGTTGAAAGGTACTTATTCAGTGTCAGATGGTAACATCTGACACCACTACACGATTACTGAAACGCAGCTCTACCTACCTGTTCATCACCTAAATACACCCAAATGGCTCCTTTCATGTAGTTAGTGAAGGAATCTTTCATATCCTGCAAAGTTACCTTGTTGAAATTGGCTACCATATCGTCAATTATGGTATAACTACTTAACACTTCTGCCTCACCCAAATCACTTACAATTGAACTGGCACTTTCCTGATGCCTGTAATACCGATCGCGATGATCCTTCTTTAAGGCTTCAAGGTAGCGCTCGCTGTACTTCCCTTCCCTAATGTTATTGTAAACCGTAATCATGGCCTTAAATGCTTTTTTAGGTTGGGTAGTGCTCACAAACATCGATGTATATGGAATTTGCTGTGTTTTAATGGTTGCACCAGGTGCGTAAGATAAACCTTGTTTGGTTCTCAATTCATAATTCATACTTCCACTTAAAGCATTAATGGTTAATACAAAAGCGTAGTAGTCGGCACTGCTCATGGTAGGCGCATTCATAATGCAACTCATATAATTGGTGGCGATATCTCTTTGCTCCACTACCAGATGTTCGCCGGTAAGCATTTTACGGTCGTAAACCGGTGGTGTATACGGTTTTTCTTTAAGTGCCGCAAAAGACGCTTGTATTTTCTTTTCCAGCGCTTCTTTGGAAATGTTACCTGCTACTACCAGAAACATTTTATTTTTATTCAATAGCTCGTTATGATAATAATTGCTTATTATTTCTGCTGTAAAACCGCCAACAGTTTTACTTGTACCTAAGGGGTTGATGCTATAAGGAGAATCTTTAAACATACTTTCCATACTCATCTGCTCTACCCTTGTTTCAGGATCAGATTGGCTATGGTAAATTGCAGTGATCATACGGTCTTTAGTCGTCTGAAATTCTGTTTTATCAAATGCAGGATTTACAACCGCATCAGAAAAGAGTTTCCAGCCCTGATCGAGATATTTTGAAATGCAATCCATACTGATCGTGCCATAATCGGTTGTAGATGAACCCGAAATTTCTATACCATATTCATCTGCCAGTTCCTGATAATCAACAACACTATAGTTTTTAGTGCCACAGGTAGCTGCAGCAGCCAGGGCTAAATTTTCTATTCCGGCCCTTTCGGCATCATAATTCATTACCCCACCCCTAAAAAACATGCTCATACTTACGGTTTCTTTCTGGGTAGATTTCAAAATCACCTTTAAACCATTAACATCAAAAGAAATGGCTTTGGTTTGGGCATTGGCATAATGGAAAAATAAAATGAAGTTGATTAAAAATATGAACTTTTTCATGGAGCGCTAGGTTATAAGTTTGATTTAAAAAATGTTTCTGGCTTCACCTTTTTCATACTTGTTTTATCCATCATCAAGCCGGCACAATAGGGTTTGTCTTTAATATACTTACGCACATAATCGAGCAAATCTTTACGGGTTACTTTATTTACGTTTTCTTCGTAATGCGTATAATAATCGATCGATGCCGAAGCCCACCAGAACGAAAGTAAATGTGCGTAATCGGAAGTTACTTCCCGCCTCCCCACCTGTTCAATAGAGAGCAAACGTTTTGCCCTTTCAATCTGTAAGTCAGAAAGGTAATCTTCATTGGCCCAAAGCGAAATCTGTTTCAGTACTTCCTGATAACATTCATTTATTTTAGAAGGATTTGGGCTCACCATTAAACTAATGGGGCCGGTATATTTTTGCGTGTAATAGTTTACATCAGCCTGTTGGGCCAGGCCGGAATTAATCAGTGCCTGTTTCATTTTAGATCCGTTCTGGTTTACAATAAACGAAAAAACATCGGCAGCATAAGTAGCCGGAACGTCGTTTCGGGTATCGGGACCATGCCAGCTAAAAAGCATATAAGGCACCGGGCTTTTATTAGATTCAACAAAATAATAATCGTTTTTTACAAGCGGTTTAAATTCCGGAATAGGCCATTTGGTGAAAGGATCAACCGGTGATCTTTTCCAGCTGCCAAAAATAGAATTTACATTTGCAAAGGCCTCGTCTACTTTTACATCACCGGCAATTACCAACACGGCATTGTTCGGCCAGTAATATTTATTTTTAATGGAATCCATTTTTGATGGTGTTGCCGACAGAATAACCTCATGACTACCGATTACATTTTTCCGGGAGTAATTAGCCCCCCACATATGCCTCGAATTGGCTTCTATCAAGGCAAAAACCGGACTTGATTCATGTCTTGTAAATTCGGCATTAACCACTTCATTTTCTAAAGCCATATCCTCTTTGATAAATTTCGGATAGCGGATAGAAGAATTCATCAAACTCAATCCAGGTTTTAAATTGGCCGCAGGAAGCGTAAAAAAATAATTCACCACTTCTTCTCTTGTTGTGGCATTTGAGTTGATATCCAGATCGTTCATTCTTGTATTTAAACGCTCGTAATCGGGATAATCCTTATTTGCCTTAAAAAACAGGTGTTCATATAGATGGCTTAAACCGTTATATTCGTCTGTTTCGGTAAAAGACCCGTTTCTACAGGCCATTTCGATGGTAACCAAGGGTACCGTACGGTCTACTACAACCAACACTTCCAAACCGTTATCCAGTTTTTTGAAATGCATATTATCACTAAGCTTTTCCTGTGCAAAAGCAGCACCATAGCACATTAAAGAGGCCATGAAGCAAAATAATCGAGAGCGCATAGATGAATTAAATTTAGACAGCAAATACGCTCAAATCTTTCACTTTAACAAATAATATTTTCTTTTATTGTAAAATCATTTTTAGAATGGGTTCTCATTTCAGGAACATAAATTACAGTTTATCATCCCTAATTAATTATCTTTGGAATACGGTCATTCTTATAACAGATACATTTACCTAATCTTCTAAAATTGCAAGAATATTTCCTGGTTGTTGATACCGAAACATCTGGTTTACCCAAAAGCTGGTCTGCTCCCTATTCTGAGGAAAAGAACTGGCCATATATCGTACAGATTGCCTGGATCATTTACGATAAATCCCATCAGGAAATCAAAAGAGAAAACCACTATATCAAGAATACAGATTTTACTATCGACAAAGCCGCGATAAAAATCCATAAAATTACACCCGAATATCTTCAAACCCATGGGGAGGATAAAAAAGAAGTCATGTTAAAGTTTGCCAACGATATTGAAAAGTATGAGCCATTAATCATCGGACATTTTATCGAACTCGATTATCACATGGTGAATGTAGAATTATACCGGATCAGCAAAGAAAACATTTTTAAAAATCTTGTTTTTTTCTGTACCATGAAAGCAAGCGCACCCTATATCACCAATACGGTAATCAGTCATTTAAAACTGGATAAGTTTTACACCATCTTATTTAATGAAATACCCGAAAATATACATAGTGCATTGTCTGACGCTTTAAATACCGCAAAGATTTTCTTTCACCTTTTAGAAACAGATAAAATAAGCTTAACTTCAGTTTACCATCAGGAACATGCTTTCAACATAGAAAAGAAGAAGAAAAAAGGATTTTCGTTTAAAAGAATTTTACAGGGATTTTTTAATGGAAGATAAATTAGCAGATCAGATTTATACTGCCCGCATCGGCGACATTACTTTCAAGAAAATAGTAAGTTGTTCACCAGGCACACCCATTTTTGAAGCCGCCATTAAAATGGCAGAACAAAAAACCAGTTGCCTTTTTATTAAAAATGAAGACGACATCTATCTGGGTTTTGTAACTGATATTACCTTAAGAGATCAGGTGATCGCCAAACAATTGGATGCCAGCCTGCCTATTGATGGGATAATGGATACCCATATCGTCACCATCACTCCTGAAGCTTACGTATATGAGGCGATATTGATGATGTTCAGCAAAAAATCGCGTTATTTACTCGTCAACGACCATGGCAATTATGTTGGCTTTCTGAGCAGGAACCGGCTTTTAAGCGAGCAGGCAGAATCTCCTTTGGTTTTTATCCAATCGGTTAAATCGGCGGTAAATACAGGCGATTTGAAACTGAAATGGCAAAAGGTGCCAAATATCGTAGCACAGTTACTGGCCAGAGGCGTACATTCAAAAATTGTAAACGAAGTAGTAACGACTATTGCAGACACCATTTCTTTTAAAATCATCGAAGATGTAATTGCAAAGCTGGGTCCCCCACCTGCGAAATTTGTTTTTATGGTTTTGGGTAGCGAAGGCCGGAAGGAACTGAGCCTTAAAACCGATCAGGACAATGCCATTATCTACGAAGATACTTCCGAAGATAATAGAGCTGGCGTACGTGCCTACTTTCTTGATCTGGCCACACAGGTTTCTGATAAATTAAACTTTGTGGGTTTTGTATACTGTGATGGCGATTATATGGCCACCAATCCAAACTGGACCCATTCACTATCACACTGGAAATACAATTATAAAAACTGGATAGAAGAAGCTTTACCCGAAGCAGCTGTAAAGTTTGCTGCATTTTTCGATTGCAGGGCCATCTTTGGCGATTTGGCCATCATGGAAAGTTTAAGGTCGTTTGTTGATGAGGAACTGCAAAAGCCTATAGAAAAATTCTATGTATACCTGGCCAAAAATGCCTTGCTCTATGAGCCACCACTCACCTACTTCAGAAACATCAGAACCCAAAAAATCCATAAAAAGGAGGTCTTCGACATTAAAACGGCTATGACGCCAATTGTAGACCTGGCCAGGGTATACGCATTACAAAACCGGATTTTTCAAAAGGAAAATACAGGCGAACGTTTAAAAGCGCTGAAAGAACTGGGGGTTTTTAGCGAGGAGCAATTTAACGAACTCTCACAATCGTATTATTACCTGATGGGCTTGCGTTTAAAACACCAGGCCAATCTGATTATCAATGATCAGGCCGCACCAAACAACTTCATCGAAATTGATGCTTTAACCAAAATTGAAAAGGTAACCCTGATCGAAATCTTTAAAATTATCCAGAACTTTCAAAGCGGCATCCGCATGAAGTTTACCAACAGCTTAGGTTAAATTATCATTAATTCTTCCCTTTTGACATTGTTATTGGTGGCAAACTTTAATACCTTTAAGTAATTCTTATTGACCAGATTAATTAATATAGCTAACCAATATATTTAAATTAAAAATCAGACCCATGGGAAAATTTGTAATTACGAAAAGATCAAACGGAGAATTTCAGTTTAATCTAAAAGCCGGTAATGGCCAGACTATTTTAACGAGTGAAGGTTATTCATCCAAATCTGGTTGCGAAAATGGCATCGAATCTGTCAAGAAAAATGCAGCTGATGATTCAAGGTTCGAAAAGAAAACCTCAGCCAATGGAAAGCATCATTTCAGCTTAAAGGCGAGTAATGGTCAAATTATCGGTTCAAGTGAAATGTATGAAAGTACTGCTGCCAGAGACAATGGCATCGAATCGGTTAAAAAGAATGCAGCAATCGCCGACACTGACGATCAAAGTTAGTGATATCCGCCCAATGGAATTAAAAAACGTTTTCTTTCATCCAACCATCAATGACGGGTTTCAATAAAAAGCCTGCCATTGATGGTCACTTCACCGCTCAATTTTTTTCAGGGAATAATCTTAAACCCTGGATACCGGAAACGCGACACGCTTCAATAAAAAAACAACTTCCTGGTAAAAGTTCACCCCTAGCGGTTCAGTTTCGAAATGAACCTATTTTTAATCCATGCATGATCAATTATTAAAAAAGCACGGCCAAAAATTTTGTTTAACATTTAGGGTTGAGACGGAGCTGTGACCATAGCGCCCCAACAAAATCCGTAGCAAATCTGTAGATATTGTCTTTTAATAGTCAATCCTTTCTGTAACAATCTGCTTATACCGGTTAATTATACACCATTCATAATATTTCTAGCCTTATCGGCCAATTTTTCTCCCAGAGCACGATATCCAGTTTGTAAACATTCACATACCCCCAAATAAAAAGGCTAATACAAAGCAGGCAAACGTTTGCGTGTAGTATTATTAATTTCCATCAACATAAAGCCTTAAAGGTTTAAAACACAATCATAAACGCTTTGTAAACTGACATTTTGAATTTCTATAAGGCAATTTAAAACAAACGTTTGCGCGGTTATTAGTTGGTTTTAATGAATTGCATGTTTGTAACTTAAGGATTAGAATCACGAAAAAATCTTTTTCTATTCAGGTTTTGAAGAGCGGACAGGACGGCTAAATGATGATGGTGACTTCAATATCTCATCAGGATTAAAGACAAGTGGCTGAGATCAGCAAATATAACACGGCAGTATTAACCAATTGCAATATGATCAACCCTAACCCTAAAATTGTCTTATGAAAAAAAACAGTCTACTTTTAACAGGCCTGGTCTCTGCCTGTTTGTTTGTTCTATCCTGTAAAAAGGTCGAAACGCTAAAAACAGAAGAGAAAACGCCTACAATTAACCAAAAACTGGCCACCACCAACATCATCACCCAAAGCAGGAATGTAAACATTGTGTACTTTGTGCCTAACGATCTCGATACCCTTGCGGGTTACAGAAAAAGATTGGGCGATCTTTTGTTGTGGACCCAGGATTGGTACAAACAGGAGATGAACCGTAATGGTTATGGCAATAAAACCTTTGGCCTGGCAGACGATGGTGCGGGTGGCGTAAAAATCCTCACCATTAGGGGAACTTTGCCAAAAGCCAGCTATCCCTACTCTGGAGGTAATGGTGCAGTTGCCAGCGAAGTAAACGCTTATTTTGCTGCCCATCCGGCAGATAAAACCAGCGATCATACCTTGATTATTATCCCACGGTACTCCATCGGCTCAAATGGCACACCGAGTGGTGGTCCGTTTTATGGTACCGGCCGCTGGTGTTATGCCCTGGATTACGAAGAAATGGATATCGCCAACCTGGGTTTAAGCACCGACGTGGGCAACCAGTTTAGTGTTTGGTTTGGGGGCATGGTACATGAGCTTGGCCATGGATTAAATTTACCCCATAACAGACAAAAAGTTTCTGAAAACTCAACGCTTGGTATGGCCTTAATGTGGGCGGGTAATGGAACTTTAGGTAAAAGTCCTACCTTTTTAACAGCAGCCGATGCCGCTATTTTAAATACCAATCAGGTTTTTAATAACAATTCGAATACCTACTATGGTGCCGTAACCAGCAATATCAATAAGATATATGCCAGCTATTCGAGCACATTGGCATCGATAGTGGTGTCTGGAAAATTCACCTCAACCGGTAATGTAACCAGTATTCTATACTATAACGATCCGAATGTAAATAATGAAGGGACAGGTGTAAATCACGATTACAATGCCATTACATGGGAGTCGAAAAAGATTGGCACCGATAGTTTCAGAGTGGTGATGCCCATTGCAGATCTGCAGGAAAAATCCGATGGTATCCCTTACGAGCTAAAGGTTAAACTGGTGCATGATAATGGAACGGTAACCGAGCAGATTTATTCCTATACTTTTTCGGGAGGTTTACCTGTATTGACTTTCTCTACCAAAAACGAGCTCAGCAAAACGGGCTGGAGCGTGGCTTCGTTTAGCTCAGAAGAAACCAGTGGCGAAGGCGCTACCAACGGCAGGGCCGCCAGATTAATCGATGGCAATGCAAGCACCTATTGGCACTCGCGCTGGAGCAGTTCGGCAACCAGTTACCCGCATACAATCGTGATCAATTTGGGTGCTTCAAAAACCGCTACAGGTTTAAGTTTAACACAACGTAATGGTTTGAGCAGGGCCGTAAAAAACTTCCAGCTGCTCACCAGTACTGATGGCGTAAACTTTACTTCGGTTAACAATTATGTGGCTCAAAATGTAAATGGTGCACAGTACTTTGATTTTGGCAGTACCAAAACCTTCCAGTATTTTAAAGTGATTTTAAACTCGGCTCAGGATGGTTTACAATTTGCCAGCTTGGCGGAATTGGGATTGTATTAGAAATTCAAAAATCCAACAACAAAAAAGGTCCCGATTTGCATCGGGACCTTTTTTAAATATGATTATCGCCTAAGCGAGAATTTCTATTTTACTGCATCAATTACAGCTTTGAAAGCTTCAGGATGATTCATTGCTAAATCAGCCAATACTTTACGGTTTAAACCGATTTCTTTTGAAGCTAGTTTACCGATTAATTGAGAGTAAGAAATACCGTGTTGACGTGCACCAGCGTTGATACGTTGGATCCACAATCCGCGGAATTCTCTTTTCTTAACTTTACGGTCACGGTATGCATATTGCAAACCTTTTTCTACTGTGTTTTTAGCAACAGTATAAACCTTACTTCTTGCTCCCCAATAGCCTTTGGCTAGGTTAAGGATTTTCTTTCTTCTTCTTCTCGAAGCTACTGCGTTTACCGAACGT
>Ga0163161_10003708_pt1 | contig 10707 bp, 6 predicted proteins | sample S45metaG_FD_129847 | JGI IMG/M metagenome (GOLD analysis project Ga0163161, IMG submission 129847) | Switchgrass rhizosphere microbial communities from Kellogg Biological Station, Michigan, USA - S4-5 metaG | ecosystem: Host-associated > Plants > Roots > Rhizosphere > Soil | place: USA: Michigan... | reverse complement strand
CAAAAGTATAGTTTGTTATAAGCATAAGCTTTTGTTGGGGTATTAGTTTCATGGCAGGATTATTTTATTATTTTTTGATTAGCGTTTACCGCTGGGATGTTTTCCAATATTTTTGCTTTAAAAGTTCAATGAGCTCTTTCTTAATTTTGCTATATTCTGTATATAATTTCAAGGCAGAAAATCCATATAGTAGTAGCGAAAAGAAAATTAAAGCCGGTATAATTCCATCTGCGCTATTAATACCTGCTACGTTAATTCCTATAAGCATAATAGTTATTACGGGCATTATGCAGGTAAATAAGCTTAACATTTTACCATATTTAAAAGTCAAATGAATCTGCGTCTCTTTTGGTTCTAAACTAATATTTCCGGTTATTACTAAAGCAGGGTATTTAATTGTATGTATAAAGCTTCTGTAGGCATTTCTTCGTACTTTAAATTTATAATTTTCTACATAACCAAGGAATAAAGTTCCCGGGTTGCCAAAAATAAAACGCGGTGGCTTACCTGTTTGATCCTTAAGGATGTTTGCTGCCTGAACAGGTTTATATTTAGCAATAAAAGTGATTTTTTAGAAGGAAGAAAATTCATTGGTTTGGTTTAAGTTAGCTGCAGCTTATGTCAATAATTACGGTATTGCCTTCAATTTCTACATTTCCGCGAATGTGATTAATAGGATAAGTGCTTTTAAGGCCTTTTGTAGCATTAATTGCATGATGTTTTTCTTAATCTTAAAAGATGTACCCCTGCAACAGTAAGTACTACGAGGAAGAAAATTGTAAAAATGCTAAAGCCTATAAGCGAATATGCAAATTTCCAATGCTTATCTGTATTCTGATATTGCAGGCAATTATTAAAAACATTCCCAGAAATAATCGTTGCAATAAAAGATAAAGGCAAACTTATGAGAGCTATTCGTTTAAAATATTTTTCGGTATCCATATTTTTCGAAATAATTGTACTACAAATATATTCAATACTATTATATGAAGGTATTAGCTGTTTGCAGGTTAAAATAAAGAAATAACGATTTAGTAACACAGCCTTCGTAAACTATTGATTTTGTATATGATAGCATTGATGAATTTGATTGCCAATTTTTTGTTTCTAACAAAGTTATAAAGTATCTTTGCGCCTTTAAAATTCATTGCTTTTATGAACAAATTACTGATTGTGGGCTCGGTGGCTTTTGATGCTATAGAATCGCCTTTTGGCAAAACCGGAAAGATACTTGGTGGAGCCGGTATGTATATAGGCTTTTCGGCATCTTTTTTTAAAGTTCAGTCTGCCATAGTTTCAGTAGTGGGCGAGGACTTTCCTCAGGAATATATAGACCTTTTTACCGAAAGGAATATTGATATTTCGGCCCTTGAAGTGGTTAAAGGCGGAAAAACCTTTTTTTGGAGTGGGCGCTACCACAACGACCTTAACTCACGCGACACGCTTGTTACAGAATTAAACACCCTTGCCGATTTTCAGCCTAAAGTGCCTGAAAACTTTAAGGATGCGAATGTGGTTATGCTCGGCAACCTGCACCCAATGGTTCAGATAAGTGTTCTTGACCAGCTTAACGAAAAGCCTAAGCTTGTGGTGCTGGACACGATGAACTTCTGGATTGATTCTGCTCTTACAGATCTATTGGAGGTGATTAAACGCGTAGATGTAATTACGGTTAACGACGAAGAGGCACGCCAGCTTACAGGCGAATATTCGCTGGTTAAGGCAGCTGCAAAAATTCAGCAGATGGGTCCTAAATATGTAGTTATTAAAAAAGGTGAGCACGGTGCTTTGCTGTTTCATGAAAAGCAGGTATTCTTTGCTCCGGCGCTTCCGCTTGAAGAGGTGTTTGACCCAACAGGGGCAGGCGATACTTTTGCAGGTGGTTTTGCAGGCTATATTACCCAGAGCGAGAATGTTTCATTTGACAATTTAAAGAATGCAATCATATATGGTTCTAACATGGCTTCTTTCTGTGTAGAGAAGTTTGGCCCTGAACGAATGATAAACCTCCAGAAAGAGGAGGTGCTGGAACGATTACAGCAGTTTAAGGCGTTAACGCAGTTTGACATTGCGCTTGAAAACTAACGAATAACTAAGCCCAATTGCGGGCTTTTTTTAATAGGAATACAACAACAACACATACACACAACAAAGACTATGAGTGACGCTTTAAAACATGAATGCGGTATTGCGCTGTTAAGATTATTAAAGCCATTAGAATACTATAAAGAGAAGTATGGCACTGCTTTTTATGGTATACAAAAAATGTACCTGCTTATGGAAAAGCAGCACAACCGCGGACAGGACGGTGCTGGTTTTGCAAGCATTAAGCTGGATGTTAAACCGGGCCAGCGCTACATCAGCAGGGTGCGCTCTAACCAGCAGCAGCCTATACAGGATGTGTTCAAACAAATCAACGAAAGGATAAATGAAGAGCTTACAGAACATCCTGAGTATAACGACAGCGTTGCCGCCCAAAAAGAAAACCTGCCTTACATAGGTGAGGTGTATTTAGGGCACGTGCGTTACGGTACCTTCGGTAAAAACAGCATAGAGAGCGTTCACCCGTTCCTTCGCCAGAACAACTGGATGCACCGCAACCTTATTGTTGCCGGTAACTTTAACATGACTAATGTTAAGCAGCTTTTTGACAGCCTTGTAGAACTTGGCCAGCACCCAAAAGAACTTGCCGATACCGTTACCGTGATGGAAAAGATCGGTCATTTTCTTGATGGTGAGGTAGCCGACCTTTACCAGGATTGCAAAGCTGAAGGTTTTACAAAACAGGAAGCTTCTTCTATAATATCTGAACGATTAAATATTGCTAAAATACTTAAACGAGCTTCTAAACAATGGGATGGCGGTTATGCAATGGCAGGTCTTATAGGCCACGGCGACAGTTTTGTTTTCCGTGATCCTGCGGGTATCCGTCCGGCTTATTATTATCAGGATGATGAGATTGCTGTTGTGGCGTCAGAAAGGCCGGTTATCCAGACTGTGTTTAATGTTGCTTTTGAAGACGTTAAAGAGCTTGACCCGGGCCATGCGTTTATCGTTAAGAAAAGCGGAAAGGTTTCGGTAGAAGAAATTATTCCTGCATTGCCTAAAAAAGCATGTTCTTTTGAAAGAATATACTTCTCAAGAGGTAGTGATGCCGAAATTTATGAAGAGCGTAAAGAACTTGGTCGTTTAGTGCTTCCACAAGTGCTTGAAGCTATAGAAAATGATACAGATAACGCTGTGTTCTCTTATATTCCAAACACGGCAGAAACGTCGTTCTTTGGCCTTGTAGAGGCAGCTCAGGATTTCCTGAACCAGCGTAAGAACAAACATATCCTGGAACACAGGAATACGCTTAACGAAGAAACCCTTGAGGAGCTTCTTAAGGTTAAGATACGTACAGAGAAGATTGCTATCAAAGATGCCAAGCTTCGTACATTTATTACTGAGGACAGCAGCCGTGACGACTTAGTGGCGCACGTATATGATGTTACTTATGGTGTTATTAAGCCAGAAGATAACCTTGTTATTATAGATGACTCTATCGTTAGGGGTACTACTCTTAAAAAGAGCATCCTTAAGATGATGGACAGGCTTAATCCTAAACGTATTGTGGTAGTGTCATCTGCACCACAAATCAGGTATCCTGACTGTTACGGTATAGATATGGCTAAGCTTGAAGGGCTTATTGCATTCCAGGCGGCACATGAGCTGCTTAAAGAAAGGGGGTTAGCTAACATAGTAGATGAGGTATACGCAAAATGTAAAGCACAGGAGAACCTGCCTGACAGCGAAGTGATCAATCACGTGGTTGATTTCTATGCTCCGTTTACTGATCAGGAAATATCAGATAAGATTGCTCAGATGTTAAGCAGCGAAGGCATCAATGCTGAGGTTAAGATCATCTTCCAGAGCGTAGACAATCTTCATAAGGCATGCCCTAAGAACTTAGGAGACTGGTACTTTACGGGCGACTATCCTACACCGGGTGGTAACCGTGTTGTAAACCGTGCTTTCATCAATTTCTACGAAGGAAACGACGCAAGAGCATATTAAATGGGCATATTCGACGAGTTTTTTTACAGTTCATCGGAAAGGTTTGTAAGAAGAATTCTAACGTCATATATTCGCTCTAGAAAATAGCATTAGTAAAATTAATTTTACAGTATTTTTGGGGGCAGGGAAAGGGAAAACGGAAACGTTTTCCCTTTCCTATTTTATATACGTTTTGTAATTTACTGATAGTTAAAATATAAATGTTAAAAAATGCATTTGGTCGATAAATGATGCTTTTAATCGTCTTTGTGTGCATTTAGTCTAAAATGCTTGCGTAATATTCCATAAGACTATAAGTTTACCATAAGAAAATAGCATTAGTAAATTAATTTTTACGGTATTTTTGGGGGCAAAAAAAGGGAAAACTTCACTGTTTTCCCTTTTTTATTTGGAATTCTTACGGTTTATCCTGCAAGTAATCATATTCTAACTATACTATGCAGGCATATAAAGTGTTAAAGGCCTGAATATTACTTATTGAATCTTTTCCTCAAACGGAATTTCGCTGTTAAGTATTTCTAATATCAGCACAATAAGTTCCGATTTAAAATTTTCAAGCATTTCACTGTCTATTGCTTCTAACACCGCAACAGATTTATCTATTCCGTCTTTAAAGCTAAAATTCATAAAACCACTCTTCATATTCTTAAACGAAATGATTCCGGCTTCGGTTTCCAGTCCGTCATTGTGCGGTTCATACATAAAAGCATAGGTCAGCAGCTGTATGATCTTTTCGTTTTTCAGGTCGGTGGTCATCCCGTCCCATGTTTTTAGAATAAGGTTACCTTTTTCTACCTTACCGGTTTTGTAATCGGTAATCCTTATTTTTCCGTTGCGTATCTCTATACGGTCAATATTTCCTGATATTACAACAGGATAGGGCAGGCGTACATCATTTAACACCCTGCTGAATTTTTCCTCCAGCGCCAGTATCTTAACGGCATCGCCCTCGGCAAGTTTAGCCTTTTCCTGCTTTAGGAAATTATGTACATTTCGTTTGGCAACCTCAAAGGCAAGCAGGTTTCGCCCTTTTTTTATCTCTCCCTCTTTATATACCTCTTTAAATTGTTTCATTACCTCATCATCGGCAAGGGCAGCCATTCCTTCTATGTTGTTTGTCGCAAGAAAGGTATTTATGTATGGTCGGTACAGGTTTTCAAGCGCGCCGTGAATAATTGTTCCAAGTGTATTTAGTGCAATACTTTCTTCAACCTCTTCTGCTTCGCTTATGCGAAGCACCCTTTGGTAATAAAACTGCATTGGGTTGCGTATGTACCCCGTTAGTGCCGAAGGAGAAAAACCTTTTACCGTGGCAATTTCCTTAAGGCGTTCTAAAACCTTTTCTGTTTTAGGTATAACCATAGGCTGATAAGCCTTGGGAGGCAAAACGGCATTATATATTTCTGAAGTTAGCGTATGCTCAGGCTTTTTCTCTATTTCCAATTGTGTTAGGAAGCGGCTGCGTTCGCCTGCATCAAGACCTTCGCTTTCGGTGTTGTAAAGCAGGTATACGTTTTTAGCACGCATAAGCAGGTGGTAAAAATGATAGGTATAAATTGCATCCTTCTCTTTGTAGGTAGGCAGTCCCAGTTCGCGCTTTACATCATAGGGTATAAATGAATTCTGGCTCTTTCCTGCGGGAAATTTTCCTTCGTTCATAGAAGTTATAATTACGTTCTCAAAATCCAGCACACGGCTCTCTAAGACGCCCATGATCTGCAATCCTGATAGCGGCTCACCCTCAAAGGAAACCTCTGCCAGGTCTATAACCTGTTTATAAATGGTATAGAGTACAGAGAGGCTGTTCATGTGGGTATGCTGCTCATAATAATTGATCAGCTTATTGATGACTTTGAAAATTGAATAAAGAAATGCCTTAGTGATCTTATCTTCTTCATCATCATTGCTCATAAAGCCTTTTAGGGCAACAAGAATTTCAGACAGCCTGTTAAGGATGCTGCCTGCATCGCCATCCCAGCGGTCAAACAGTAATCTAAAAAACGGCGACGCATCTGTGTGCAGCTCATAAAGCCTGCTGTGCGAAAAGAAGGTAAAGTTGTTCTTGTTGATGGCTTCAACAAGTTCTTTGGCTTTTGCATAAGGCTCCACCAAAGGATGAGTAAGTATATCTAGCACTTCCCTGTAATACAGGGTGTAGCTTTTTTCGTTTCGGTTAATTGCATTGGTGTGCAGCTTGAACAGTTTTTGAAGTAACAGCTGTGCCGGGTTGTTCTTGCTGCTGTAACCCATGGTAATGTTAAGCGCGCCAACACTTTTAGGCAGGCTGTAGAGAAGAGGTATAAGCATGCTCTCTTCGCCCAGGACCAGCGCTGTCTTGTCAAGGCTGTAACCTTGTTCTGTTATCTGTTCAATGAGTTCACCTGCAATTTTGGCCTGTCCTACGCTCTTGGGCGTGCCGATGATGTTGATGTTCTTTGACTGGCTAAAGTTGTCTGTAATCCATTCAAATGGCTGCTGTGCATATTGTTTCCATTCTTTCTTAAAACGGCGTATAAACAAGCCTGCGTCATGGTAGGCGTCATTTAAGAAAGCTTCATCTATGTCCCAGTATATTTCTGCCTGCCCCAATGTAAGCAGATGCTGTATTATTTTTTCCTCGGCGGCGTTAAGCGCGTTAAAACCGGCAAATACCATTTGTCCTTTTGTATAGGAGTTAGAAAAATGGTGGATATTATTTACCGCCTCACGGTAAATAAGACCCTGGTATCCTGCGCCTTTTTCTAAAAGGTGGCTGTATAATGTTTTGTAGTATAGTGGCAGTAGTTTCCAGAATTCAAGATAGTTGTCTATCATTGTAGTCCGTTTTTCTACATCTACCGCCCAGTGCTCTATCTCCTGGATGTTTTCAAGGTAGTTAAGCACATAGTCAGGATTAAGAAGATAGCGGTCTATCTCGTTAAAATCCTGAAGGAGTGTTTTTGCCCAGTTAGCAAAAGTTTCAAAAGGCTGCTGTTTTTCCTTAGGGGTAAGGGTAAGGTATATGGTGTAAAAATCAAAAAGAAGTTCTATAGTGTCTATGGAGCGTATTGACGCAACATCCTGTACAAAATCTTCAATGCTTATTATCCTTGGTGCAAAGATCGTTTCACTTAGCTGTTTCTTAAGGGCTTCAAGAAGAAATATCCTTGCCCTTTTATTAGGTAGTACAACTGTTATGCTGGCAAGGTTAGTGCCGTGGTTGTTTATTAATTGTGTGCTTAGTTTGTCTAAAAAAGTTGCGTCTGCCATGGTATAAAAATAAAAAACGTCCCTGAATATTCAGGGACGCTTTTCAATTTATTTTGGAGTTTCCTTATTCTTTGATAAGTTTAACTTCTACCCTTCTGTTAAGAGCTTTACCTTTTGCAGTTTTGTTAGTTGCAATTGGTTTAGTTTCACCGAAACCTACAGATTTAAGTCTGTCAGAAGCAATACCGTTTTCAACTAGGTAAGCTTTAACTGCAGCAGCTCTGTTTTCAGACAATGTCTGGTTAAGCGCGTTGCTACCGTCACTGTCAGTGTGTCCTTCAAGAAGGAACTTAGAGTTAGGGTATTCTTTGAATATTTTGTTCATGTTTTGAAGAACTACATAAGTTTCTTCTTTGAAAGTAGCTTTACCACTGTTGAACAGGATAGTTCTAGCGTACTCATTAAGCCTTTTGATAACTTCTTCAGTTACTTCTGGACAACCACGGTTAGCAGCAGTACCTTTCACTTCAGGACATAGATCATCTTTATCTAATACTCCGTCACCGTCAGTATCTGGCCATGGGCAGCCTGCGTTTTCTTTAGGACCAGCAACATCTGGACATTTGTCATCTTTGTCAGCAACACCGTCACCGTCAGTATCAGGACAACCTTGTAGGCTGGCAGGACCAGCAACTTCTGGACAAGCATCATCTTTATCAGCGATACCATCACCATCAGTGTCAGGACATCCCTGGAACTGAGCTAGACCAGCAACTTCTGGACAAGCGTCATCTTTGTCTGGAATACCATCACCATCTGTGTCAGGACATCCCTGGAATTCTTTAAGACCAAATACTTCAGGACAAGCATCATCTTTGTCATAGATACCATCTTTATCTGTATCTTTTCCTCCAAATTTGAAAGTAAGACCAGCAAAGTGCTGTAGGTGTCTTGGTACTTTAGCTTCAGCTTGGTCTTCGAATGAATGTTTGTAAGTAGATTGTACTGTAAGACCAACATTTTCTGTAAACCAGAAGTTGAATCCAATACCTCCATTTAAAGTACCATTACCTTTTTCGTCTAACCATGTGTAACCTCCACCAATGTGGATGAATGGATTAAACCAGCTTTTTGGCATGATGCTGTACTTAACGATCGCGTCTGCACCGTAGTACGTGTAATCATCAACGTTAGTTATAACGTGAGTGTTAGAATACGGAAGACGGCTAACGATTTTATCAACTTTGTTAACAGATCCTGTTAAACCAACAGAGAAGTTGCTTCCGATGTTTCTTCCTACTGTGATGTAAGATACAGATGGAAGTACATTCCACTCGTCAGTTTGGAAAAATTTGTCAAACTGGTGAGGAAACTCAGATCCAGCTCCGAAACGGGTGTGAACCGCATTAACACCAAAGCCGATAGCCCATGGGTTGTCTTCGTCCTGTGCCTGCGCGTTAAGGCTTAAAGCCAAAACCCCAGCAAGGAATAGTTTGTTAAGATGTTTCATACTTTATTTAATTACAAAGGTTATATGATGACAAATTTACTTTGTTAAAACTGAACAGCAAAACGTTTTATTAAAATTTATCTTACGTTAAGGGCTAAATTGGCGTTAAATTATAGTTAATGCTTTCCCAACCTCTGTAAATGAAGCGATTGCATGGTCTAAATGTTCCTGTGTATGGGCTGCAGAAAGCTGTACTCTTATCCTCGCTTTATCCTTTGGAACCACAGGAAAGAAGAAACCGATTACATAAATGCCTTTTTTAAGCAATTCATCGGCCATTACCTGAGATAATTTTGCGTCATAAAGCATTACAGGCACGATTGCAGAGTCACCATCTATAATATCAAAGCCTGCTTTTTTCATACCTTCTTTAAAATAATTAGTGTTCCACTCCAGCTTATCCCTAAGGCTGGTGTCTTTTTTAAGAAGTTCAAATACTTTTAATGATGCACCAACGATTGATGGCGCAAGTGAGTTAGAGAAAAGGTATGGCCTTGAACGCTGCCTTAATATTTCTATCACTTCTTTTTTAGCGGTTGTGTAACCGCCCATGGCACCGCCAAGCGCTTTACCAAAGGTTCCTGTAATAATATCTACCCTGCCCATTACGCCTTTGGCTTCAAGTGTGCCTTTTCCGGTAGCGCCTATAAAACCTGCAGCATGGCACTCATCAACCATTACCATGGCATCATATTTATCGGCAAGGTCACATATTTTGTCAAGAGGAGCAACAAGCCCGTCCATAGAGAAAACACCATCAGTAACGATAAGTTTAAAGCGGCGGCCCTCTTCAGTAGCTTTTATAAGCTGTTCTTCAAGCTCTGCCATGTTGTTGTTTGTGTAGCGGTAACGTGCGGCTTTACAAAGGCGTACGCCATCTATAATAGAAGCATGGTTAAGGCTGTCTGATATGATACAGTCTTCTTCACCAAGAAGCGGTTCAAATACACCACCATTAGCATCAAAGGCTGCGGCATATAATATAGTATCTTCTGTTCCGTAAAAATCGGCAACTGCTTTTTCAAGCTCTTTGTGTATATCCTGGGTTCCGCAAATGAAACGTACAGACGACATACCAAAGCCATGACTGTCCAGCGCATCTTTTGCAGCCTGAATAACTTCCGGGTGGGATGACAGACCAAGGTAGTTGTTGGCGCAAAAGTTAAGCACTTTCTGGCCAGAATCTAATGTTATCTCTGCTCCCTGCGGCGAAGCGATGATACGTTCTTTTTTGTAAAGGCCGTTTTCTTTAATTGTTTCAAGTTCGGTCGTCAGGTGTTCTTTGATCTTTCCGTACATGTTTATGGTTTTGTAGTTTATATATTATTGTATTCTTAAAAAAGTCAGGTCAAATTTACCACATTTATATCTTCGCCTATATATACCAGTGTTTTTTTAATTACCATAAGCCCCATTTCTTCAAGAGCTGTTTGGTAGGCAGTAAGCTGTGCAGCATATTTTTGTTGGTGTGCCCCGGTTTTATAATCGAGTAATAGAGCGGTGTTTCCTTTTACTGCAACCCTGTCGGGTTTTATGGTTTGCACCTCATGTCGAATGATGCTTTGTTCATTATAAATAAGGTTGTCTTCGGCAAAGAAAACCATAAGTTCAGGATGGTATATAATAGCCCGTAATGTTTTTTCTACCTGATCCCGCTGACTTCTTATTATAAGCCCGTCTTCTACAGCCCTTACCAATGCCAGCGGGATATCATGTACTGTCCTTATAAATGATAATATCTCGTGCATTACATTACCAAATTCAATAGCCTGCAATCGGTTTGTGCCCCACATGAGCGATTCGCGCTGTGCGATCTTAACACCACGCGGACTGAACCTTTCGCCCACTACGGCAATAGATTTTTGATGGTCAAGGAATTCTTCAGTGTCAGAGATACGTTGAGGATTGCCGAACTCATATTGCGTTATGCGGTTATCAAACAGCTGTTTTTG
>Ga0163161_10003707_pt1 | contig 10707 bp, 12 predicted proteins | sample S45metaG_FD_129847 | JGI IMG/M metagenome (GOLD analysis project Ga0163161, IMG submission 129847) | Switchgrass rhizosphere microbial communities from Kellogg Biological Station, Michigan, USA - S4-5 metaG | ecosystem: Host-associated > Plants > Roots > Rhizosphere > Soil | place: USA... | reverse complement strand
GGCGTTCGACGCAGATCTGCATCCCCTGCCACGCGGCAGCCGGGGTCAGGCAGGCGTGCGCGGCCCCTCGCTGTTCCTGGGCTATGCGCAGGGCATGGGGGCGGGGCAGGAGCGCATGACGCCCGACGGCTTCTACCTGACCGGCGACGAGATCGTCCGCGATCAGGAGGGCTTCGTGCGCGTGGTCGGCCGCATCAAGGACCAGATCATTCGGGGCGGCTTCAACATCGACCCGGCCGAGGTGGAGGCAGCTTTGCTGCGCCATCCCGCCGTCGCGGAGGTGGCGGTGGTCGCGGTGCCCGAACGCAAGCTGGGCGAACAGGCCTGCGCCGTCTGCCGGCTGCGGACGGATGGCGGGAGCATCGACCTCTCCGCGCTGCTCGACCATCTCTTGCAGCAGGGCCTGTCCCGCAAGAAATGGCCCGAGCATCTGGTGCTGGTGGAGGCAATGGCCGTCACCGCTACCGGCAAGCTTGACAAGAAGGCGATGGCCGCCATCGCCGTAGAGGAGGTCGCCCGCAGGCGCGCGGCTCCTGCCGCCGGACAGGACGCGTGACATGAAGCAGACCGCAACCAGCATCGTCACCGACGGCGTCTCCCTGATCACGCTCGACAATCCGCCGGTGAACGCGCTCTCTGCATCCCTCCGCCGGGGATTGCAGGCCGAACTTGAAAAGGCATTTGACGATGAGGCGGTTGGCGCCATCGTCTTGCTCTGCGCGGGACGAACCTTCATTGCCGGCGCGGACATAACCGAATTCGGCCAGCCCTGGCAGCCGCCATCCTTGCCCGACCTGTGCGCCATGCTGGACGATGCGCCCAAGCCCCTCATTGCCGCCATTCATGGCACGGCGCTTGGCGGCGGGTTCGAACTGGCGCTCGCCTGTCACTATCGGTTAGCGGCGCGGAGCGCGAAGGTCGGCCTGCCGGAGGTCCATCTGGGCCTGCTTCCTGGCGCGGGCGGCACCCAGCGCGTGCCCCGGATCGTCGGGGCGGAGGCTGCGCTCGAGATCATCACTTCGGGGCGACAGATCAAGGCTGCCGAAGCCCTTTCGCTCGGCCTGGTCGACGCCGTAGTCGACGATGCGGTCTTGCGCGACGAGGCGCTGGCCTTCGCGCGCCGCGTCGTGGTGGACGGCAGCGCGAAGCCCCGCATACGCGACCGGGTCGACGCAATCGAGGGCGATCGAAATCGCCTGGAACTGTTCACCGCCTTTGCCGCGGCGAACGCGCGCCGCTTCAAGGGGTTCGTCGCGCCCGCCGCCATCATCGAGGCTGTAGAGGCGGCAGTGACTCTTCCCTTCGAGGATGGGCTGGCGAAGGAAACCGCCCTGTTCGAGCGACTGGTCGCCAGCCCCGAGTCCGCCGCCCAGCGCCATGTCTTCTTTGCAGAGCGCGAGGCGGCCCGCGTTCCTGACATCGGTCCCGACATATCGGTGATCGACATCCGGTCGGTGGGCGTCATCGGCGCGGGCACGATGGGCGGCGGCATCACGATGAACTTCCTGAATGCCGGTATTCCCGTCACGCTGGTGGAGACCAGCCAGGAAGCGCTGGATCGCGGCATCGCCACCATCCGCCGCAATTATGAGGCGACGGCTGCCAAGGGGCGGATGACAGTAGCGCAGGTGGAGCAGCGCATGGGCCTGATCTCGCCCAGCCTCGACCTCGCAGCGCTTGCCGGCGCCGATCTCATCATCGAAGCCGTCTATGAGAGCATGGACGTCAAGACGGACATTTTCGCCAAGCTCGACCGGATTGCCAGACAGGGGGCGATCCTGGCGTCCAATACTTCCTTCCTGGACCTCAATTGCATCGCGGCGGCGACCAGCAGGCCCGAATGGGTCGTGGGTCTCCACTTCTTCTCGCCCGCCAATGTCATGCGCTTGCTGGAGGTGGTGCGAGGCGCCGAAACGTCGAAGCCGGTGGTCGCCAGGGCGATGCGGCTCGCCAAGCGGATCGGCAAGGTGGCGGTGTTGAGCGGGGTATGCGACGGCTTCATCGCCAACCGGCTGCTGGCGCCGCGCGGCGCCCAGGCCGAAGCGATGATGCTGGAAGGCACGCCAATCGCGGAGATCGACCGAGCGCTCGTCGATTATGGCTTTGCCATGGGCCATTTCCAGATGATGGATCTGGTGGGGCTGGACGTCATCGGCAGGAACGCGAAGGAACGGACCGTGATGGGCGATCTGGTCGCCGCCGGTCGGCTGGGCCAGAAACGTGGCGCGGGCTATTATGATTATGACGAGAAGCGGCGTTCGCGTCCTTCGGACGTGACAGACGGCCTGATCAAGGAGGTCGCCGCGGCCCACGGCGTCGCGCATGCCCCCACATCGGGCGACGAGGCGCTGCTCGCGCGGCTGCTCTATCCGGTCGTCAACGAGGGGGCGAAGATCCTCGAAGAAGGCATCGCGCTGCGCGCCTCCGACATCGATATAGCGGCCGTGCTCGGCTATAACTGGCCAGTCTATCGCGGTGGGCCGCTCTTCTGGGCCGATCAGGTCGGGCTGGACAGGATCGTCGCGGACATGCGCCGGCTTGAGGCGGTGCATGGCGAAAGCTTTCGCCCTGCGCCGCTGCTCGTGCGGCTGGCCGCGGTGGGGCGGCGGTTCGGTGACAGGTGGTGACCCTCAACCGCTCCTGGGTGCTTGCGCACAGGCCTGAAGGCGCGGTGCGGACCAGCGACTTCGCCTATCGAGAGGAGGCATTCGATCCGCCCACGCTGCAGGAAGGAGAAATTCTCATCCACACGCAGATCATCTCCTGCGCGCCCACGATCCGCAACTGGCTGAACCCGCCCGGACGCAGCTATCGCGGCGCGATCGGCATCGGCGAGCCGATCCGGGGCATGGCGGCGGTCGAAGTGATGGCGTCTCGTCACGCGAGTTTCGCGGTGGGACAATGGTTGACGGCAGTCGCGCCATGGCAGGACTATGCGGTTCTGCGGCCGGATGCGGCGGCCGTGCCCGTCAAGGCTATAGAGGAGGGCATCGACCCGGTCGACGCGATGACGCTTTTTTCGCCCAACAGCCTGACCGCCTATTTCGGGCTCTTCGCGGTGGGGGAGCCAAAGCCCGGCATGACCGTGCTCGTTTCCGGTGCGGCGGGATCGGTGGGGGCGATGGTGTGCCAGATGGCCCGTATCGCGGGCTGCCGGGTCATTGCGGTGGCCGGCGGCCCGGACAAATGTCGTTGGCTGGAAGAAGAGGTCGGGGCGGAAGTCGCGATCGACTATCGCTCGGCGGACCTTTCGGCGGCTTTGGAGGATGCCAGTCCCGGCGGCATAAACATCTTTTTCGACAATGTGGGCGGGGATGTGTTGCAGGCTGCCGTCGACCGGATGGCGCCCCATGGCCGCATCGTGCTTTGCGGTCAGCTGGCCGCCTATGATTCAAATAGCCCGGCCGCTGGCCCCAGGGATATGATGAAGCTGGTCTACGGACGGATCCGGATGCAGGGCTTTGTCGTTGGGGATTATGCTGACGATTATGCATCCGCAATTGCATCGATACGCGGGTGGGAAGCTGAAGGGCGGCTGCGCAATCGTTATGATGTGCGGGACGGGTTCGAGCGCATCCCCGCTGCCTTCGTCGACATTTTCAACGGGCGCAATGCCGGAACACTGATCGTCCGGATATGAACGGCTGACGCATCGTAAGCAGTGAGAGTCCACGCTTCCTCGGGCCGCATCGTGCAATGTCAAGGCAAAGGTTCGCATCTAGTTTCTCGTTTGAAATCAAATCAGTAGGAATTGAGTCTGGCGTGTCTGCCCAGAATTTGCACAATTCGCCCACAGTTGAATTTCCTTCAGATTTTGCATCATCTTGGATGACTGCCTTGGACTCCTCAGATAGTCGATGTTCGTATCTGTTTCTACCCTGGTCCATAGCTGGAAAATGCTTGCGCGGCTTAAGCCATTTTCTTTCTCATACTATTCCAGGATACTGGCGGTCATCTTGGTCGCATCATAAGCGGCGAGGGTCACCGCGTAATGTCTCTTCCAGGAAGTCGCTGAGCGAGGCGTTCTTCGCCGCTGCCGCCTGAGCATGCGCCCCATAGATCTGCGGCACGCCGACCAGTTTCAGCTCGGCGCACAGGCCGGCGATGCGTTCATGCTGTAGGTCAGTCATGCCGTAACTCCCGCGAAGCGCTCATAAATCGACAGCGGTGCTGGAGGCCGACGATTGGGTGCGGCGCGACGATCACCGACCGCGGACTCTTGCCTCCATAAGGCGACGGCAGCGGCAATAGTTTCGACTCGTGGGGCACCGCCCCGGTCGTCGCGTGAACACGGGCGTTGGCGACCTCACGTAACCAGCGGCTGACTGCCGCATTTGCGATCTCACGATCGACCTCAAGCCCTTCCTGGCGAAGTCGGCTCGCAAGCGGCACCCAGAAGCTGCCGCGCACATAGCGGATGAACCGCTCAACCTTGCCCTTTGTTTGAGCCCGATACGGGCTGCATAGCCTCGGCCGGAAGCCAGCGTGCTTGGCAAAGTCAAAGAACGCCGGATTGAAGCGGTGCTTGCCATCGCCATAGGCATCGCGTTCGAGCACGACCGTCTTATATTATCGAACAGCACGTCCCGCGGTACGCCGCCGAAGGCAAGGAAGGCATGCTCGTGGCACGCGATCAGCGTCTCGACGCGCTCATCCTCAACAAACTCGATATAAGCGGCGCGGCTCCAGCCCAAGGTTGCAACGAACAGCGAGAGCCGGTTCTCACCACGCCGGATTGTCGCCCAGTCGACCTGCACCTGCTCGCCAGGTGCCGTCTCGAACCGCACCACGGGCTCGGGCACCACGACCGCCCGCAACGACGCGACATACGCCTTTACCATCGTATAGCCGCCGACATATCCTCGCTCACGGATCTCGCTCAGCAACACCTTGGCCGGAATTACATCGGATAGCGCCGATCGCAGCCGCTCGGCAATGTAATCATGATAGCCATCCAGCTTGGTCGCTCGCGATGGCCGCGATCGATAACGCGCCGCCGCCGGCTCCCGCAGATAACGGCGCACCGTATTACGCGAGCAGCCTAGCTCTCGCGCAATCTCCCGAACGCCTTTCCCGTGCCTGGCCAACACCCGGATCTCCATCGCCGTCTCTTCTCCAATCATCCGGGCCTCCTCGCAGGGAGACCACCTTACCAACTGGGTCAGTTTTCAATCGGCACATGGGTCAATTTTACTTCGGCACTCACACCGTGGTGGCATCGGGCACGCTACCTGCCAGCCCCACGCCCAGGAAGCGCTGGAATGAGAGCCGGTCCTTGATCTGGAACTCCGGCGCGTTGCCCGCGAACTGACGACGCTGATCGGCCTGCGAGGGAAGCCTCATATCGTCGTCAGCGACAACGTCCTATGTTGGGAAGCAGCGGCGGGAACAGGCGAGCAGATCTCGTTGCGCCGAGTGTGACCGGCGCTGATGATTTTATGATCCAGATGGCTTCCGTCGTCAAGGAAAGCGCTCTCGGCCATAGCAAACACAGGATCCATCGATCATCGGGATCGTGGTCCTCACCGTCCTTAAGATGAGATACGAATGCCAGATGGAAGGCCCGAACATTATCTACAGGGTCGCCGTAGCGCCCTCACGGCACAGCAGAGAGGGGTCCTTCCATCTGGTGTCCGCCCGTTCGACGAACGGAAGGTACTCGGTTCCCGTCTTGATGACGGCATGCGCGACGCGCGCCATCTTGGCGGTGAGCGCGGTCATCGCCTTGCGACGGCGATCAGGATCGTTGGGATGCCCGGCGACATAGCGCCCCATCTTATCGCGGAAGCTGTTGTCGCGCTGACGGATCGCGACCTGCGTCGCCATCCAGAATGTGCGCCGCAACCGGGCATTGCCATACTTTGACAGCTTCGTGCGCCCACGAACATCCCTGAATAGCAAGTGGCGAGATCGAGGCCGCAGAACTTGAGAAACTGGCGATGATGGCTGAAGCGACGTAGATCACCGGCCTCAGCGAGGATCGTCAGGGCATTGATCGGGCCGATCCCCGGGATCATCCGCAGGAGCTGATAATCGCGGTTCGCGGCTAGCGCGTCATGGGCGATCCGCTCAATCTCATTGCGTTGTTGGATCAGGGTACGAGCCTGAGCGACGACCATGCGGAACATCGTGATCGCAGTGGAATCCTCGTCAATCGGCAGCGCGATCGATGCAGAGGCGGTCTCGTAAATATCGTTGACCACCCGGGCTTTGGAGACCTTGCGACCGATCAGCGGCCAGGCCTGTTCAGTGAAGGCTTCGCGGCCGATCGAGATGATGCTGCTCGGCGTTGGGAAGCGTTCGATCAGCGCCAGGAACCAGTCAGACCGGCTGTTGCCGGCGAAACGCTCGATCTCCGGGAAATACAGCGGCAGGTAATGGGTTAGGATCCGATGCCAGGTCTGGGTCTTCGCCTTCGATATGGCTTCATGCGTCTTCGACATCTCCTGCAGATCGTTGATACCTGCTGCCAGCGGATCGACATAGCGCTGGGTCGCGCCGATCCTCAGCATGTGCAGGATCACCTGTGCGTCCTTGGAATCATTCTTGTCCCAGCCATTATGCAGCGCTTCGCGCGTCCGGGCCAAGGTGACCGACGAGATCAGCCGCAACTCGAACCCGGCGGACAGCAATCGATGCGCCAGCGTGCGGTGATAGTTGCCAGTCGCTTCGAATCCGACAATCACGGGCTTGCCAATGATGGTCAGATCGTCGGCCAGGCGATCATAGTCCGCCTTCGTCGCCATCACTGTCATGCGGCGCCGGCGGTCGCCCTCCGGTCGTTCAAGCAGAACTTCCTGGCGGTGCTTGAACATATCGATGGCTACCAGCACGGCGTCGGCGGGAGTAGAACTGCGCTTGGTCATGATCGGTCAGTCTCCAAAGGGTTGAGTCGACAACTTCACTTTAGAGACCTGCTGGCCGGTCATGGCCGCCTTGATGAAGTCTGCGGGCGCTACGCGCCCTTGCCTCCATCAAGGCAATCCGGCCTTCAACAGACCGCTTCCCAATGTGCTATGGCACCGAATTTACCAGTCGGGCGCTCGACCATTGGGCCTACATCAACCGCGTCACGCTGGACTTCAGCAGGCCTGGCAAGCCTACCGACAATGCCTTCGTCGAAAGCTTCAACGGCCGTCTGCGTGATGAATGCCTGAACACACACTGGTTCTTGTCTTTGGACGACGCCAGGAGCAAGATCGAGGCGTGGCGGACGGACTTCAACGAGATCCGACCTCACACATCCCTGGGGTTCATGACGCCTGCCGAATTTGCTTCATCGGCCGGGGTTAACCCCGGCCGATGAAAAGCCGGATCTCTCGTTCTGGCCGGTGGCACAACTGAGCCAAGCTCAAACGTCAATAGGATCATCAATTTAAGGCCATTGCACTCGAGCGCACTCGCACACTATGAAGGAAATCAACGTTCCTTAATTTCGCATCGCAACATCACGCGCCAGGAATGCAATGGCTTATAGCAAGCGAGGGTTTGTGCTCGAGGGAAAAAGAGTTTGGGTTGCTGGCCACAAAGGCATGGTGGGATCCGCCATTTCGCGCCGTCTTCGACCGGAGAACTGCGAAATTGTTACCGTCAGCAGAGATGAGTGCGATCTCACTAATCAGCAGCAGGTTACGAACTGGATCACGCATTCAAAACCACAGATTGTCGTAGTTGCAGCGGCGAAAGTCGGTGGTATTTTGGCGAATGACACCTACCCTGTTGACTTTCTCTACAATAATCTGGCCATTCAAAACAATATTATCAAAGCAAGCTTCGATGCTGGAATAGAAAAGCTTCTCTTTTTGGGCTCTTCGTGCATATATCCGAAGATGGCTCCTCAACCCATTGTGGAGAGCGCTCTACTGACAGGGCCCCTCGAACCGACGAATGAGTGGTATGCGGTAGCAAAAATTGCGGGCATCAAACTTTGCCAAGCATATATGAGGCAGTACGGCGCTCGTTTCGTTTCCGCGATGCCCACCAATCTATATGGCCCGTTTGATAATTTCGATCTTCATTCTTCACATGTGATTCCTGCCCTAATCCGCAAAGCCCATGCGGCGAAACTGCGTGGAGAGGTTGATTTGAACATTTGGGGAAGCGGGAGCCCACTACGAGAATTTCTGCACGTAGATGATCTAGCCGATGCCGCAGTATTTGTCCTGAAGCACTACGAGGACTATGAGCATATTAATATCGGCAGCGGTACAGATTTATCAATTGCTGATACTGCACGTTTGGTGATGGAGGTGGTAGGGCTCACTGGCCAGCTAACGTACGATACGAGTAAGCCGGATGGCACGCCAAGGAAGCTTATGGCAGCAGATAAGTTGAAGGGGATGGGATGGACACCCAAGATCACCCTCAAGGAGGGCTTACGCTCCACATACGAGTGGTTTCTTGAGAACGTAGAAATTTGAGTTGACAACACATTGACCCGCCAGACAAACCTCCCTGGGGGAGCATGCCTAGTAAACGGACCATACTTTTCAGATCAGCGTGGCTTTAGCTACGAAGCGTTTAACTGCTCTCTATATCAGATCGCTCCACTGCCTTTTTCCATTGCTCAAGAAAATATTGTCTACACCGCTAATTCTGGCACCATTCGGGGACTCCATTATCAGGTAGAGCCCTTTGCACAATCCAAGCTAGTGATGGTTATAAAAGGTCGAGCACAGTTTTTCTGGGTCAGTCTTGAAGAAACCGTCGAATCGCGGGTGGTGCATTCGATTTGCTTGGATGCTGATGGCACAGCGCTTTTGACACCGGCCATCTGTGCGCATGGCTTTTTGGCACTAGAAGATGATACGATCTTCTCGCTTAAGATGAGTGCGCCGATCAATCACGCAATGCGTGGCGAAATCTCTGTCTTTGCTGACGACTTAGAGATCAACTTCGCGATCCCACCCGCAATAAATTTGCTCACTGATCGAGATAGAAGCGCACCCAATTACGAAAATCGACGAAGATCGTGACAATGAGACGGCTCAGTTCAAGTTTGCTTTCTCATACACCTTCACTGTTTCATTAACACATCGTTCCCAAGTATAATCTTTCGCTACGTTTAGACCGGATACAATCTGTCGGTTGCGCCATTTCTGATCTTCTAGCGCACGCTCAATGCTATATATTAGCTCTGGAGTGTCTTCTGGATTAACTAATTCTGCCGCTCCACGGGTGACTTCAGCTAGGCATGGTATGTCAGCCACAATTGTCGGCACCCCACTGGACATCGCCTCTAAGGGAGGCAACCCAAACCCTTCGTAAACCGACGGATATGCAAATACCCTTGCTCCAGCATACAATGCCGTCAACTCGACTTCGGATACGTATCCCAAATTAATCAGCCAACCATCGCGCGCGGCGCCCTCCATGCGATTTAGAAGAGATAAATTATTCCAGCCTGAACCGCCGACCAGTACTAAAGGAAATCTATCTCGAATTTTTCTAGGTAAATCACACCAAGCTTCGAGTAAGAGATGAATTCTTTTTCGAGGTTCCAAAGTTGAAACGCAGAGTCCGTATTGAAATGGCTCTATATTAAAACGCTTAATTATCGGATATATCTCGTTATAATTTCGCGGCCTATAATCTTTATTTATGCCCAACGGAACGGCTGTTACCATCGAGCTAGGAACTCCTGTAAAGGATATTATTTCTTTCCGCACCGATTCACTATCAACGATAATATGGGCTGATTTATTAATCGAATTTAAAAAATTCTTCTCAAAATCAATCACCCTTTCAACCGGATGAGTATCTGGATATAGAAATACAGATAAGTCATGAGCGGTAATGACGCCACGCCTTGACCAACTTGGCAAAAAATAATTTGGACTATGGACTAAAAAACTGGATAGGCTCGATTTCATTTTAAGCGCTCTAAATCGCTTTATTACTTTTTTTAATTGCCTACTCCCATATCGGTTTTCGCAAAGAAACCCTGATTGGTTGAGTTTCACCGGCTCCGCATCGATAAAATAGCATACCTCCTTGATGTCTGAATGCATGGGTAGACCTACTGCAAGCTCTTTGCAGTAACGTCCTATTCCCGTTAATTTATGCGATAGTGCATCTACAGAGAGTGCTATTTTCAATTATTTTGCCTTTGTTGATGGTAATATCAGTTACCTAGACACAAACTGCTCAACTGAAAAAATTTTGCGGCAGCTCTTCGTGCTCTTGGCTGTTTTTCTAAGGAATTATATACCACGCGGAGAAAAAGCTGTAAATCTTTCGCTTAATGGAGCCTATCATAACCGAAAGCAGTGTGACATCGCCATGCATGCCTGGCTATCGGCGCGGGGCACCTACCCGCTCCTAGGCGCCATTCTCTACATGCTCGCACCCTATCATCTCTATAACTTCCATGTGCGAGGGGCGCTGGCGGAATTTGCCGCCCTCGTCTGGCTACCGCTGATCGCGCTCGGGATAGAACGGCTACCGCATCGACGCGGACTTCTCCTGCTGGCGCTGTCCTATGGCGGCCTTATCATCACCCATTTGCCGCTGGCGGTGCTGACCGGGGTGTTCCTGATCGGGCCGCTGATGCTCCGGCGCATCTGGCTGGAACCGAGGGCATTTCCACCCGGTGCTCTGGCAGTGACGCGCTCCCCTGATTGTTACCGGTCAAAGGTAGAGTCCGGCTCCTTCATGATGGCTGTTTGAGGTGATGGCAACGTGTCTGGGGGCATGCCCCCAGACACG
>Ga0163161_10003705_pt1 | contig 10708 bp, 13 predicted proteins | sample S45metaG_FD_129847 | JGI IMG/M metagenome (GOLD analysis project Ga0163161, IMG submission 129847) | Switchgrass rhizosphere microbial communities from Kellogg Biological Station, Michigan, USA - S4-5 metaG | ecosystem: Host-associated > Plants > Roots > Rhizosphere > Soil | place: USA... | reverse complement strand
GGCCAGGACGATATGGTGGCGGTTGCACGGCGACAGGTCGCTGCCGGTCTGGGCGATGCCGATGATCGGCTTGCCGCTGCGCAGCTCTTCAAGGGACAGGCCGAAATTCAGATAGCGCTCCAGATACAGCGCAGTCATGTCGATATTGTCTGGGTTGTCGAACCAGGCGCGGCTGCGCAGCTTGGGGGCAGGCTTGGATGAATCGCTCATTGGGGCATCCTGATGAAAATGGCGGGGCACGTTGACGCGCTTGCTTCTTCGATATACTCATACAAATACTATTTCAAGGATCGTCATGAACGATATGCGCATTTCGGCCGAAAATCGGCCAACGGAAGTCCTGTGAGCCGCTACGCCGTCATCGGTGACTGGGGCACCAGCCGCCTGCGCCTGTTCCGCGTGCAGGATGGCAGCATCACGGCGCGCCGCGACGGCCCCGGCATCGGAACGGTGGGCCGCGATGCCGAAGCGGCCTTTGCCGATTGCATGGCCCCCTGGCTGGAGGATGGCGCGCCGACGGACATCCGTCTTTGCGGCATGGTCGGCGCGCGCGATGGCTGGGTGGAGGCGCCCTATGCCGATTGCCCGGCCGACGCGAGCGCATGGCGGGCCGCTGTCGTGCGCTTCGACTGGCGCGGCGCCCCGCTCAGCATCATGGCGGGTCTCGCCTGCATGAGCGCCGATGGCGTCCCCGACGTGATGCGGGGCGAGGAAACGCAGATTTTCGGCGCCATCGCCCGCGACCCGGCGCTGGGTCGGGGAAGGTATCTGATCGTCCTGCCCGGCACGCACAATAAATGGTCGATGGTGGAGGATGGCCGCGTCCTCTCTTTCCGCACCATACCCACGGGCGAATTGTTCGCCCTGCTGCGCGACCAGTCGACCCTTGGCCCAAGGATCGAGGATGCCGACCCGGCGCAGGAGGCAGAGGGCTTTGCCGAAGGTCTGGCGCGGGGCGGGGAGGGGCGCCTCTTGTCCTCGCTGTTCGCCGCGCGGAGCATGCGCCTGCGCGCCGGGCGCCCGGTGGGCTGGGCGCCGGGTTATCTGTCGGGCCTTATCATCGGCTGTGAAATTGCCGAAATCCGCAGCGCGCTGGGATCGGTCGACGACATTGTGCTGATCGGCGACGCCCGCCTGTCGGCCCGCTATGCGCAGGCGCTTGCGGCGCAGGGTCTGTCCTCGCGCCTGCTCGACGGCGACGCCTGTTCGCTTGCCGGTCTTGGCTATCTGGAGAATTGAAATCATGACTCTCGACGATCTGCTTGCCGACGGCGCCCCGCCGGTCTGCGCGATCCTGCGCGGCCTGAAGCCCGAGGAGGCGGTCGATATGGCCGCCGGGCTGATCGAAGCGGGCATCCGCATCCTCGAAGTGCCCTTCAACTCGCCCGAACCGTTGAAAAGCATCGGCGCCATGCAGGCCGCGTTCGGCGACCGCGCCCTGATCGGCGGCGGCACGGTGCTGAGCGTCGAGGCGGTGGAAGGTCTCCACCGCGCGGGCGGTCGGATCATGGTCACGCCCAACACCGACCCGGCCGTCATTGCGCGGGGCGCTGAACTGGGTCTGGACCTGCTTCCCGGCTTCATGACCCCCAGCGAAGCCTTCGCCGCGATCAGGGCGGGCGCGCGCCGGATCAAGCTGTTCCCTGCCGCCCGGCTGGGCGCGGCCTATGTGAAGGCGATCAGGGACGTGCTGCCCAAACGGGTCGGCGTCTGGGCGGTCGGCGGCACCGGCGCTGGCACGATCGGCGAATGGCTGGCGGGTGGCTGCGAAGGCATAGGGGTCGGTGGCGCTCTCTATCGTCCGGGCGACGATGCCGCGCAGGTGCGGGAACGGGGCAGGGAACTGGTTGCGGCGTGGCAGGCGCTGGCCTGATCACCCTACCTGCCGTTCCTCCGCCCGGTCCAGCATCTCGCGCACCTTGGTCGCCAGTTCGGCATAGGTGAACGGCTTGGTCAGCAGCTCCACGCCCGGATCCAGCCTCCCATGGTGGATGATGGCGTTGCGGGCATAGCCGGTGGCGAACAGCACTCGCAGGCCGGGGTGGCGCGCCTTGGCCTCCCGGCTGATGTCGGCGCCCGTCATGCCGCCGGGCAGCACGACATCGGTGAACAACAGGTCGACCGGGGGCGAAGCGCGGTCCAGCGCCGCCAGCGCCGTCTCGCCATTTTCCGCCTCGATCACCTGATAGCCCAGTTCCCGCAGCACATCGACCGCATAGGCGCGGACCTTCTCGTCATCCTCGCACACCAGGATGATTTCATTGCCGTTCCCTTCGGGCGTGCAATGATGGACCGTGCCGGTGTCATTGTCCGGCAAGGGGCCGTGGAAACGGGGCAGATAGATTTTGACGCTCGTGCCGTGGTCCGGCTCCGAATAGACCCGGATATGGCCGCCCGACTGTTTGATGAAGCCATAGACCATGGACAGGCCAAGCCCCGTGCCGCGCCCGACATCCTTGGTGGTGAAAAAGGGTTCGATCGCGTGGCTCAGCGTGTCCGGGTCCATGCCGGTGCCGGTATCAGACATGCAGATCATGACATATTGGCCGGGCGTGACCTCCATTTCCTGCGCTGCATAGGCGTCATCGATATGGGTGTTGGCGACCTCGATGGTCAGCTTTCCCCCCTGCGGCATCGCATCGCGGGCATTGACCGCCAGATTGAGCAGCGCGTTTTCCATCTGGTTGACGTCGATCTCGATCGGCCACGCCCGCGCGCTCTGGATCGTTTCCACCTCGATCGTCTCGCCCAGCGCGCGGGTCAGCATGTCGGACATGGAACTGACCATCCGGTTCGGATCGACCCGTTCGGGCGCCAGCGGCTGGCGGCGAGAAAAGGCCAGCAGCCGCTGCGTCAGCAGCGCGGCGCGCTGGGCGCCCTGCATCGCATTGTCCGCCGCCCGGCGCATCCGCGCCTGATTGTCGCCCCGATCCTTGTCCAGCCCGCGCTGCACCAGCTCCAGATTGCCGGTGACGATCTGGAGCAGATTGTTGAAGTCATGCGCGACCCCGCCGGTCAGTTGGCCCAGCGTCTCCATCTTCTGCGCCTGCCGCAGCGCAGCCTCCGTTTCCGCCAGTGTCCGGGCGTGGGCGCGCTGCTCGGTCACATCGCGCACGACGCAATAGATGAAGTCGCCGTCGGGCACTGCGGTCCAGCTGAAATTGCGGTAGCTGCCGTCTTTTGCCCGAAAACGGTTCTCGAAACGCAGCGTCGACCGGCCGTCCGCCAGCGTGGCGAGCTCGCGACGCGTGCGCTCTATGTCGTCGGGATGCTCCATCCATTCGGACGTGCTGCCGACCAGTTCCTCGTCGCTCCAGCCCAGTATTTCGGTCCAGGCCGGGCTGGCGGCAAGCCAGACGCCGTTCAGGTCCGCGACCAGAAAGGGATCGCGGGCAAGGGTCCAGAGCCGTGCCCGGTCGGCCTGCATTTCCTGTTCGGCACGGACGCGCTTGGTCGTCTCGCTGACGATGCAGAGCGCCCCGCCGACGCCGCCGTCCGCTTCGAACACGGGCGAATAGCTGATATCGAAAAACACCTGCTCGCCCCGCCTGCTGCCGTCAGGCCCGGCGTCGCGCTCGATATAGAAGGGACGGTCCTTGGCGTGAATGGATTCGGCCCGTTCCATGACGGACAGCAGCAGCGGCTCCAGATCGTCCCACAACTCCGCCCAGCCCTCGCGCGCCGGGCGGCCCAGCGCATGAGGATGCTTGTCGCCGATGGTGGGCGAATAGGCTTCATTATAGAGCGCGCACAGGTCCGGACCCCAGAACAGCACGATCTCCGCCTTGGACGACAGCATCATCCTGACCGTGGAAACCAGCGCGGGGGACCAGCTCTCCACCGGACCCAGCGGTGAGGACGCATCGATGCGCGCCGTCAAGGCGCCCAGCGGGCCTTGGGTGGCGATCATCCCGGCAATGCCCGGCGCCGTGCTCACTGCTTATCCTCGATCAATCTTTTCATAAGGCCAGATACGCCTGTCCTCCAGATTGTATCCTTTCATGCACAAGGCGTTATGACCTTTTGTTCATGATGAAGCTGCCCCCTTGCAACAGTTTCGCCATGGGCGCATGCATCGGCGCCATGTTTGCGATGACCCTCAGCCGCCCCGCCATCGCCACGCCGCGACCCGCATCGGTTGCGCGCTGGCTGCTGACCGTGGCAGCGCTCGTCTTTTGCATGGTCGTGGTCGGCGGCATCACCCGTCTGACCGAGTCCGGCCTGTCGATCACCCAGTGGAAGCCGATCTCTGGCGCCATACCGCCGCTGACCCATGATCAGTGGATGGAGGCGTTTCGCGACTATCAGCGAATCCCGGAATATCAGCAGCTTCGCCAGGGCATGACGCTGGGTGATTTCCAGTTCATCTTTTTCTGGGAATGGGTGCATCGGCTGCTCGGGCGGCTGATCGGCCTGGCCTTTGCGCTGCCGCTGCTGTGGTTCGCGTGGGAACGGGCGATTCCGCGGGGCTATGGCGTTCGTTTGGTCGCGCTGCTGGCGCTGGGCGGATTGCAGGGCGCGATCGGATGGTGGATGGTGAAGTCGGGCCTGTCGGTGCGTACCGACGTCAGCCATTATCGGCTCGCCGTGCACCTGCTGACGGCCCTGTTCATCATGGGCGGTCTGATCTGGACCGCGCTCGATCTGCTCACCCGGTCGCGCACGCCCTTCGCCAAGCCCGCGATGCTGCATCCCTTTGCCGTGCTGGCGCTGCTGACGCTGCTGGTGCAGCTGATGTTCGGCGCGTTCACCGCCGGGCTGGACGCGGGCTATGTCTCCAGCACATGGCCGTTGATGAACGACCATCTGGTGCCGGAGGGAATACAGTGGCTCGGCTCGCTCTGGGCGACGGTGTCGAGCGACCCCTATCTCGTCCATTTCATCCACCGCTGGTGGGCGTGGGTTGCCGCGGCGATGCTCATTCTGCTTGCCCGCATGGCGAAGCAGAGCGGCGATCGCGGTCCTTCGATCGCGCTCAACGCGGCGGTGGGCACGCAAATCGCGCTGGGCATCGCGACCGTGATCAGCGGCATCGCGCTGCCGCTCGCCGTGCTGCATCAGGCCGTCGGCGCGCTGGTGGTGGCGTCCGCGACATGGGCAGCCCACTCGCTCGGGGAGCGGCGGGGATGAGCGCCGTGGCGATCGTCTACACGCTTTTCGGCTCGCGAGAGGCCGCGCTGCGCGTCGCGCGCCAGCTGATGGAGGAACGGCTGATCGCCTGCGCGAACCTGTTGGGGGAGGCGACCTCGCTCTACGAATGGAATGGCGTGGTGGAGGAGAATGCGGAAGTCCCCGTCCTCTTCAAGACGGCTCCGTCGCGGCGGGATGCGCTGATGGCGCGGATTGCGGAACTGCATGATTATGAGCTTCCTGCGATCCTCGCCCTGCCCGTCGACGCGGCCGACAGCGCCTTTGCGAGATGGATCGGCGACCAGCTCGCCAAGTGACGGGTATTATTTTACCTGTCAGCAAAGCCGCCGAATCTCTTGACTTATGCCCTCCCGCCCGTCATTAGCGCGCATCCTCTGAAGGCCGGAAACGGCAATCAGTTCACTGTTTCATTCTTGGAGTATTGGCACCATGAAGGCGCTGATGAAGACCACCAAGCCGGCAACCCCGGCCACGGTCGAAAAGAAGTGGATTTTGATCGACGCGGAAGGTCTCGTCGTCGGCCGCCTCGCCTCGACCGTCGCGAACATCCTTCGCGGCAAGCACAAGACGTCCTTCACCCCCCACGTTGATTGCGGTGACAACGTCATCATCATCAACGCGGACAAGGTGAAGTTCACCGGCCGCAAGCTGACCGACAAGGTTTACTACAAGCACACCGGCTATGCCGGCGGCATCAAGGAAACCACCCCCCAGAAGGTTCTGGAAGGCCGTTTCCCGGAGCGCGTGCTTGAAAAGGCCGTTGAGCGCATGATCCCCCGTGGCCCGCTCGGCCGCCAGCAGATGCGAAACCTGCGCATCTTCGCCGGCGCTGAACATTCGCACGCCGCGCAGAACCCCGAAGTGCTCGACTTCGCGTCGCGCAACCGCAAGAACAAGGTGGGTGCCTAATGTCCGATAACCGCCAGTCCCTGTCCGACCTCGCGTCGCTGACCGCCAACGCTCCGGCGCCTGCCGCTGCTGCAGAAACCGTCGCCGCCGACGCGCCGATCGCTCCGGTTCAGCCCTCGGCCCCGCTGCGTGCGCAGGAAATCGACAGCCTCGGCCGTGCCTATGCGACCGGCCGTCGTAAGGACGCCGTCGCCCGCGTCTGGGTAAAGCCCGGCACCGGCAAGATCACGGTCAACGGCCGCGATCAGGAAATCTACTTCGCCCGCCCGACCCTGCGTCTGGTGATCAACCAGCCCTTCGGCGTCACCGAGCGCGAAGGCCAGTATGACGTGATCGCCACCGTCAAGGGCGGCGGTCTGTCGGGTCAGGCCGGCGCGGTCAAGCACGGTATCGCCCAGGCTCTGTCGAAGTACGAACCGGCGCTGCGCAGCGCGGTCAAGGCCGAAGGCTTCCTGACCCGCGACAGCCGCGCCGTCGAGCGTAAGAAGTACGGCAAGGCCAAGGCCCGCCGCAGCTTCCAGTTCTCGAAGCGCTGATCGTTCGATCGGACCGAAATTTGGGAAAGGGCCGGATTTTCCGGCCCTTTTCTTTTGCGCGCGTGGCCCGATAGGACGGCTTTCCAGGCCGGAAGCGCTATGACCTTGGCATGGCTGTCGAGGGCGCCTTGGGAGGCAGGGGGAAGAGGCGGGCGAAGCGCTCGGCTACGCTCCTGTCGCCCTCGATCCTGAGCGCCTCCGCGACCGCATCGAACGGCACGCCGCCATAGAGGACCGCAACGAGCGCATTCTGGTCGCCGGTCAGGACCACGTCGGTGCCGGCCGCCTCGCCGCGATCCGCGCTGAAGTCGCCGTCCTTCAGGGTCAGGCGGAACTCTTCCTCCCCGAAGCGCAGGCCGATGGTCGCGTCCATGTCGCCAATGCGGCTGCGGTCGATCATCGTGCGCATGGAGAGGATCACCGACACATGGCTCATCGGCATGCCCGGCTCCATCGTGGGCGAACGGCAGGCCCAGCGGCCCAGCACCTGGAACACTATTTCCGACTCGCGACCCCAATCGGTCAGTTCGTAAATCTGGCTCGCGGCGGGCGGCGGCAGGCGGCGGCGGATAAGGATGCTGGCCGCCTCCAACTCCTCCAGCCTTTGCGTCAGCACATTGGCGCTGATTCCGGGCAGGCTGGCGCGCAGGTCGGTGAAGCGCTTGGGACCGAGGATCAATTCGCGCATGATCGGCATGGCCCAGCGATCCCCGATCAGATCCAGCGCATGAGCGACCGCGCAGCCATCCTGATAGGCCCGTTTCTTCACCTGAATGCACCCTTGGTTATTTTTTCTAACTTAACTGTTGTAGAAGATAATCTATCAGTTCATAAAGTTCAAGCCGGTGAGTCGCAGCATTGCCGCCGGACCAGATAATCCCAAGGAGATGCATGATGTCGAATGCCCCCGCTCCGAAGATGATTTTCGTCAATCTGCCGGTGAAGGATCTGCCCGCTGCGATCGCCTTTTACGAGGCGGTGGGCGCGGTCAGTAACAAGGATTTCGCCGATGACAGCGCCCAGATGCTCAGCTTCTCCGACACGATCCACGTGATGCTGCTGACGCATGAGCGGTTCAGCAACTTCACCCCGCGCAAGATCTCCGATGCCCATGAAACCGCGCAGGTCCTCCTTGCGTTGAGCGAAGCGAGCCGCGGGGACGTCGATGCGACCGTGGGCAAGGCGTTGGCGGCGGGTGGGACCGAGCCCAATCCGAGCCAGGATCATGGCTTCATGTATGGTCGCAGCTTCGCCGATCCTGACGGCCACATCTGGGAAGTGAGCTGGATGGACATGGAAGCGGCGCTGGCGACCAACAAGGTGGCGGCCGCCTGATCTGAACCCAAGGCTAAGGAGAGCAGTCATGGCCTATATGGACGGTTTCGTGATCCCCGTGCCCAAGGGCAACAAGGCGAAATATAAGGAAGTAGCGGCCTATGCCGCGCCGATCTTCATCGAATATGGCGCGTTACGCGTGGTCGAATGCTGGGCGGACGACATCAAGCTCGGCAAGGTCAATGATTTCCGCACCGCCGTCATTGCCGAGGAGGGAGAGGATGTCGTCTTTTCCTGGATCGAATGGCCGGACAGGGCAACCCGCGACGCAGGCGCGGAGAAGGTGATGAATGACCCCCGGATGCAGCCCAAGGAGGGAGAGGATATGCCCTTTTCCGGCGCGCGGCTGATCTATGGCGGCTTTGCCGTGCTGCTCGACGAGAAAGCGTGAGGGAGGCTCATATGACCGATCTGAACGGCAAATTCTTCTGGTATGAACTGATGACCAGCGATCCGGCGGCGGCCCTGGCCTTTTATGGCGATGTGGTCGGCTGGACGGCGCAGGCCTTTGGCGGCGGCCATGACTATCAGGTGATTTCCGGCAGCGCCGGCCCGACGGGCGGCGTCATGGCAATCCCGGCGGAAGCGAAGGATTGCGGCATGAAGCCCTGGTGGGGCGGCTATGTCGGATCGTCCGATGTCGACGCAGATGCGAAGCGGCTGGCGGAAGCGGGCGGCGCGGTAAAGAGGCCGCCCGAAGACATTCCCGGCGTCGGGCGCTTTGCGGTGATGAGCGATCCGGGCGGCGCGGTGTTCATGCTGCTCAAGGGTTCCAGCCCGGAGGGTATGGACGCGCCGCCGCCGATGGCCAACGGGCATGTCGGCTGGCATGAACTGTATAGCGGCAATTTCGACGCCGATCTCGCCTTCTACACCTCCCAGTTCGGATGGGGCAAGGGCGAGGCGATGGATATGGGCGAGATGGGCAGCTACCAGCTTTTCTCCCAAAGCGGGGCGACCGACTTCCAGAGCATGAGCGGCGGCATCATGGCGCTGCCCAAGGAAATGCATCAGCCCTTATGGCTTTTTTACTTCGCGGTGCCTGACATCGACGTTGCGACCGACAAGGTGAGGGCTGGCGGCGGCACCGTGCTGAACGGGCCGGTCGAGGTGCCGGGCGGGGCATGGATCATTCAGGCGACCGATCCGCAGGGAGCGATGTTCGCCCTGGTCGGCATGCGTGCGCCTGAACTGACTTAAGAGGAGAGGAAGCATGTCGAAAATTTCACCCTGCCTGTGGTTCAACGGGCAGGCCGAGGAAGCTGCGCATTATTATGCGTCGATCTTCGGCGGGTCGGTCGACCATGTCAGCTATTATCCCGAGGAAAATCCCTCGCCCTCGCCGCTGGCGGGCGGCAGCGTGCTGCTGGTCGAATTCACCCTGTTCGGTCAAAGCTATCAGGCGTTGAATGGCGGTCCCCAGTTCACCTTTGACGAGGCGGTGTCGCTGTCGGTGGGATGCGAGGATCAGGCGGAACTGGATCGCTATTATGACGCGCTGACTGCCGACGGCGGCAAGCCGGGGCCGTGCGGCTGGGTGACCGACAAATATGGCCTGTCCTGGCAATTGGTCACGCGCGCGATCATGGAAAATTATCATACGGGCGACAGGGTCGGCATCGCCCGCATGATGAAGGTGATGATGACCATGCAGAAGCTGGATACCGCCGCGATGCAGGCCGCGTTCGACGGAGAAGGCGCATGAGCGCCGCCGAGTTTGAGCTGTCGGTGACCTGTCATATCGCGGCACCGCGCGAGATCGTGTGGAAGGTTTGGACCGACCTGAAAGATGAATGGTTCTGCCCCAAGCCGTGGCGCGCCGAGGTGATCGAGGAGGATCTGCGGCCCGGCGGGCGCAGCGCCGTGCGCATGTTCGGTCCCGATGGCGAGGATACAGGGCCGATGGAGGGGGTGTTTCTGGAAGTCGTGCCGCAGGAGAAGGTGGTGACGACCGACGCTTATGCCTCGGGTTGGGTGCCGCAGACGCCCTTCATGACGGCGATCTGGCATTTCGCCGATGAGGGGGAGGGGACGCGCTTCACCGCGACCGCCCGGCACTGGAACGCGGAGACGCTGGAGAAGCACAAGGAAATGGGCTTCCACCCAGGCTGGGACCAGATGGCGGTGCAGTTCAAGGCCTTGTGCGAGACTTCGGCAGCGAGCGCCTGACGTCCCACGGCAAAAAGGGCGCCCGGACCGTGCCGGACGCCCTTGCCGGGGCCTGTTGGGAGGGGATCAGGCCTTGGTGACTTTATCCACGGCGGCGCGGAACTTCATCATGTCGTCCGCCGAACCGACGGTCACGCGCGACACCGTCGGCCAGATCGGCCAGTTCCGGCCGATCTGCACCTTTTCCGGCGTGGCGAGCAGCGCAGCCTGCATCTCCTTGGCGGGCTTCTTCCAGTCCACCATGAACATGTTCGCCTGGCTGCCCGGCTGGACGGGGATGCCCTTCCGGGTGAGCCAGGCGATGGTTTCCTCGCGGTTGGCGATCATTTCCTGACGGCGTGCCTTGATGAGGTCCGCCTGCGTATAGACCGCATTGCCGCAGGCCATGGCGGTGATCGACAGGCCGCCGGCCGTGGGGCCGAACAGGCCGATGCGCTTCTGCACTTCCGGGTCCGCGAAGGTGAGGCCGAGGCGCACGCCCGCCATGCCGAACAGCTTGGAGAAGGTCCGCATGACGATCAGGTCCTTGCGGCCCGCCACCAGCTTCGCCGCGCTAGGCGCTTCGGAAAAGTGGATATAGGCTTCGTCGACCAGCAGGATTGAATCCT
>Ga0163161_10003704_pt1 | contig 10709 bp, 10 predicted proteins | sample S45metaG_FD_129847 | JGI IMG/M metagenome (GOLD analysis project Ga0163161, IMG submission 129847) | Switchgrass rhizosphere microbial communities from Kellogg Biological Station, Michigan, USA - S4-5 metaG | ecosystem: Host-associated > Plants > Roots > Rhizosphere > Soil | place: USA... | reverse complement strand
GCCCGACGGCATCGTGGCCTTTCACGTGACCAACCGCTACCTCGAGCTGGCCCCCGTGGTGGCGCGCATTGCCGAACTGAAAGGCCTGCACGCGATGCTCGTCAGCGACGACGCGGAAGCCTCGAAGTGGCTCAACCCGACCGACTGGGTGCTGGTGGCGCGCGATGCGGCGGTGCTGTCACGCGGTCCGCTGCGCGGTGCGGCCTCGCCCGTGGCCACCGGCGCGGATGCACGGCCCTGGACCGACGACTTCAACAACCTGCTGGGCGCGCTCAAGTAGCGCGCAGCGCCCAAGAAAAAGCCCCGCCGGCGCCATGCGCGTGCGGGGCTCGTTCAGGGAGCGCTCAGGCGTTCAAGCGCTCAGGCATTCCTTCATGAAGGCCTTGCGGGCATCGCCCTTCAGGGTCTTGGCCTTCTGGTCGGCATTGCAGGTCTTCATCTTCTGCTGCTGGGTCTGCTTGGCGGCCACGACGGGCTTGGCGCTCAGGCAGCTCTTCATGAAGGCCTTGCGTTCGTCGCCCTTCTTGTCGCCGGCCTCCTGGTTGCAGGTGGTCATCTTGCTTTGCTGGGCGGTGGGGGCCTTGGCCGCCGGCATGGCCGGGGTCGCAGGCGTGGCGGGCGTTGCCGGAGCCTTGGCCGCCGGCATGGCGGGCGTTGCAGGGGTGGCGGGCGTCGCAGCCGGGGCGACCGCGGGCGCGGGGGCCTTGTCTTGCGCCTGGGCGGCGCCGAACGAGAGACAGGCGCCCAGGGCGACGAGGGAAAGGAGCTTCTTCATGGTGATATGTCCTTGCAGGGTTGGTTTGTGGCAGTGCCCCGCCCCGGGGCTGCCCCTCCTAACGGCCGACCTCGGCGGCCGGATGACCATCGCCGCGGCCGACCGGGTTTGCCCCCGGTAAAATCCGCAGATGCTATTGGTCAAACAGGAGCTGCTCGCGGCGCTCGCGAACACGCTCGAATCCCTCTCGCCCGGCGCCGGCTCCAAAGCCGCGTTCGAGTCGCCCAAGGTGGCTGCCCATGGCGACTTCGCCAGCACGGCCGCCATGCAACTCGCCAAGCCGCTCGGGCGCAAGCCGCGCGAACTGGCCGAGGCGCTCAGCGCCGCGCTGCTCGCCACCCCGGTTTTCGGCCAGTGGGTCGAAGCCATCGAGATCGCCGGTCCCGGTTTCCTCAACATCCGACTCAAGACCTCTGCCAAGCAGCAGATCGTGCGCGAGGTGCTCGACGCGGCCGGCAGCTTCGGCCGGCAGCCTGCCACGGGCGAGAAGGTGCTGGTCGAGTTCGTCTCGGCCAACCCGACCGGTCCGCTGCACGTCGGCCACGGCCGCCAGGCTGCGCTTGGCGACGCCATCTGCAACCTGCGCGCCTCGCAGGGCGACACCGTGTGGCGCGAGTTCTACTACAACGATGCCGGCGTGCAGATCCAGACGCTGGCCAACAGCACGCAGCTGCGCGCCCGCGGCTTCAAGCCCGGCGACCCCGAATGGCCGAGCGGCGAAAAGGCGCCGGCCTACAACGGCGACTACATCGCCGACATCGCCGAGGACTTCAAGGCGCGCAAGACCGTCAGGTCGGACGACCGCGAATACACCGCCAGCGGCGACATCGACGACCTCGATTCGATCCGCGAGTTCGCCGTGGCCTACCTGCGCCGCGAACAGGACCTGGACCTGCAGGCCTTCCGCGTCCGGTTCGACAACTACTACCTCGAGTCCAGCCTCTACACCAGCGGCCGCGTCGAGGCGGCGGTGCAGAAGCTCGTGGCCGCCGGCAAGACCTACGAGCAGGACGGCGCGCTGTGGCTCAGGTCGACCGACTACGGCGACGACAAGGACCGGGTGATGAAGAAGCAGGACGGCACGTACACGTACTTCGTGCCCGACGTCGCCTATCACATCGCCAAGTGGGAGCGCGGCTTCCACAAGGTGGTCAACATCCAGGGCACCGACCACCACGGCACCATCGCGCGCGTGCGCGCCGGCCTTCAGGCCGCGGGCGTCGGCATTCCCGCGGGCTACCCCGACTACGTGCTGCACACCATGGTGCGCGTGATGAAGGGCGGCGAAGAGGTCAAGATCAGCAAGCGCGCGGGCAGCTACGTCACTCTGCGCGACCTGATCGAGTGGACCAGCACCGACGCCGTGCGCTTCTTCCTCCTGAGCCGCAAGCCCGACACCGAATACACCTTCGACGTCGACCTGGCCGTGGCGAAGAACAACGACAACCCGGTGTACTACGTGCAGTACGCCCATGCGCGCATCTGCTCGGTGCTGGCCGGCTGGGGCGGAGATGCCGCCACGCTGAAGAACGTCGACCTGTCGCCGCTCGAAAGCCCGGCCGCGCAGGCGCTCATGCTGCTGCTGGCCAAGTACCCCGCCATGCTCACCGCCGCAGCGAAGGATTTCGCGCCGCACGATGTGACTTTCTACCTGCGCGAGCTCGCGGCCAGCTACCACAGCTACTACGATGCCGAGCGCATCCTGGTCGATGAAGAGCCGGTCAAGCTGGCGCGGCTGGCACTCGTCGCCGCCACCGCGCAGGTGCTGCACAATGGCCTCGCGATTCTCGGCGTCAGTGCGCCGAGCAAGATGTGAAACCACCATGAAGAAGACAACCAGACAACGCGGCAACATCGTCATCGGGCTCATCATCGGCCTGGTGCTGGGGTTGGGTGTCGCGCTCGGCATCGCGGTCTACGTGACCAAGGTGCCGATTCCTTTCGTGACCAAGACCCAGCGCGGCGGTGCCGAGCAGGACGAGGCCGAAGCCCGCAAGAACCGCGACTGGGACCCCAACGCACCGCTCGCGGGCAAGGCCGGGGCGCCCAAGCCGGCCGCCACGGGCCCGGTGGCGCCCGCCGGTGGCGACAACACGGCCGTGGCGCCGGGCGCTGCGCCGCCCGCACCGCCGGTGCCGGTGGTCGTGGCACCCGCCAAGCCCACGCGGCCGGCCCCGGTGCCGGCCGAGGCCAAGCCGCTGCCGCCTTCGAACGATCCGCTCGGCGACCTCGCCCGCGCGCGTGCCGGCGGCAACAGCGGCAGCACCACGACGGCCGCGGCGGCGCCCGGCAGCAACAGCAACGCCGCGGCGCCGGGCGCCGATCCGTTCATGTATTTCGTGCAGGCTGGCGCCTTCCGTACCACCGAGGACGCCGAAGCCCAGCGCGCCAAGCTGTCGCTGATGGGTGTCGAGGCGCGGGTCACCGAGCGCGAGCAGGCCGGCCGCACCGTCTACCGGGTGCGCGCGGGTCCGTTCAACAAGAAGGACGACGCCGACCGCCTCAAGGAGCGGCTCGACAGCGGCGGCCTCGAATCGGCGCTCGTGCGCGTGCAGCGCTGACACCGCCGCTCGGCAGGCCAAGGCCTGCGCGAGCGGCCGTCACGAATATTCTTTAAGCTTCGGCGCGCGGCAAGGGCCGCCGCCCCCAGGATGGGCCTGGCCAGCCGCAAGCGGGAACTCCGCGCGGCGCGCAGGCTCAGTACTGCCGTACCCACAGGAGAACTCTTTCAATGAAACGTCGTGACTTTTCGCTGGCCGCCACCTCGCTCGGGCTGCTTTCCCTGGCTGGCAACACCGCGCACGCCCAGGCGCGCGTGCCCAAGGCCGGTACCGAGTACCTCGTGCTCGACAAGCGCGTGCCGGTCGATGCGCCGGCCGGCAAGATCGAGGTGGTCGAGTTCTTCTCGTACAACTGCCCGCACTGCAACGATTTCGAGCCGCAGCTCGAAGCCTGGCTCAAGACAGCGCCAAAGGAAGTCGCGTTCCGCCGCGTGCCCGTGCCTTTCGTGGGCAACGACGTCGAGGCCAAGCAGCGCCTCTACTACGCGCTCGAGGCGCTCGGCAAGGTCGACGAATTCCAGCCCAAGGTGTTCGACGCGATCCACAAGCAGCGCCAGAACGTGAACGGCGAGGCCAACATCCTCGCGTGGGCCGGTGCCAACGGACTGGACGGCGCCAAGTTCAAGGATGTTTTCTCGTCCTTCGGCGTGGCCAGCAAGGCCAAGCGCGCCTCCCAGTTGACCGAGGCCTACAAGGTCGCGGGCGTTCCGGCGCTGGCCGTGGCCGGCCGCTGGTATGTGGATGGCGAACTGGCCGGCAACATGACCAAGGCGCTCCAGGTCACCAACTACCTGATCGGCGAAGCCAGGAAGGGCTGACCCCCTTTTTCAGGGGCCGACACGCGGGGCCGGCAGCGCCGGTTCCGCGGCGCTTCCGGACCGGATGTCAAGCCCGCTTTCGGCGGGCTTTTTCGTTGGTGCGGGCGGGGCTCGCGCCATCTGCCGCATACAATGCACAGCAAGTTTCGTGCCTCTATGACATTGCACTCCTACACCCACACCCCCTCCCTCCTGCGTCGCATCGGCCGCCTGGCCCGGCTGAACATCGGCCTGCTGTTGCTGGCCGGCGCCGCCTCCGGCGCGCTGGCCGAGACCGCCGACCGCACCAAGCCGATGAACATCGAATCGGATGCGATGCGCTATGACGACCTCAAGCAGACCAGCGTGTTCACCGGGAACGTGCTGGTCACGAAGGGCACGATCATCATCCGGGGCGCGCGCATCGACGTGCGCCAGGACGCCGAGGGCTACCAGTACGGCGTGGTCACGGCGGCGCCCGGCAAGCGCGCCTACTACAAGCAGAAGCGCAACGCGCCCGACGAGTGGATCGAGGGCGAGTCGGAAGTCATCGAATACGACAGCCGCGCCGACAACGTCAAGTTCATCCGCAATGCCGTCATGCGGCGCCTGCTCGGCGCCACGCCGAACGACGAAAGCAGCGGCGCGCTGATCGTCTACGACCAGAGCAACGACACCTACACGGTCAACGGTTCCACCGTGCCGCCGAACACGGCGGTGAATGCACCGGCGGGCGGCGGGCGCGTGCGCACCATCCTCACGCCCAAGAGCGCCGCGGCGGCCGCGCCCGGCGCGCCAGCGGCGCCCGGCCAGCGCGCCGCCCCGGCCGCGCCCCAGCCCGCACCCGGTGCGGGCCTGCGCCCGAGCACCACGCTCGGCGGCAGCGAAGGGGAAGGGCGCAAGTGATCGAAACCGCTGGAAGCCAGAACGCCGATGGCACGCCGGGCAGCCGCCTGGTGGTGCGCGGCCTGCAAAAAAGCTACGGCAGCCGCAAGGTCGTCAAGGACGTCTCGCTCGATGTGCAGAAGGGCGAGGTCGTGGGACTGCTCGGCCCCAACGGCGCCGGCAAGACGACGTCGTTCTACATGATCGTGGGCCTGGTGCGGGCCGACGCCGGCGAGATCACCATCGACGGCGAACCCATCGCCCACATGCCGATCCACCGCCGCGCCCGCATGGGCCTGAGCTACCTGCCGCAGGAAGCCTCGATCTTCCGCAAGCTCACGGTGGAGGAAAACGTGCGCGCCGTGCTCGAGCTGCAACGCGAGCCCGACGGCAACGGCAAGCCCGCGCCCCTTTCCAGACAGCGCATCGAGGAGCGGCTCTCCGGGCTGCTGGCCGACCTGCGGGTGGACCACCTTCGCGATTCGCCCGCGCTCGCGCTCTCGGGCGGCGAACGGCGCCGGGTCGAGATCGCCCGCGCGCTGGCCACGCAGCCGCGCTTCATCCTGCTGGACGAGCCCTTTGCCGGCATCGACCCGATCGCGGTGATCGAGATCCAGCGGATCATCAGCTTCCTGAAGGAGCGCGGCATCGGCGTGCTCATCACCGACCACAATGTGCGTGAGACGCTGGGCATCTGCGATCACGCCTTCATCATCAGCGACGGGCATGTGCTGGCACAAGGCACGCCCTCGGAGATCGTCGACAACGCCGAAGTACGCAGGGTGTACCTCGGCGAGCACTTCCGGATGTAAGGGAGGAGTCGGTCTCCATGAAGCAAGGGTTGTCCCTTCGCGTCTCGCAGCATCTGGCGCTCACGCCCCAGCTGCAGCAGTCGATCCGTCTGCTGCAGCTCTCCACGCTCGAACTGAGCCAGGAGGTCGAGCAGATGCTCGACGAGAACCCGTTCCTCGAACGCACCGCGGAAGAAGCGGCGCGCGAGGAATTCGGGCTCGATGCCATCGACACCCCGGTGCCGCGCGATGATGCGGGCGAAGCCGGCGAGAGCGACTTCGCCGCGCCCCCGGCCAGCAGCGCAACCACCACGTCCACCGAAACCGCCGCACCGGCCGAGAGCGAGGTTCCCGCCGCCGATGCCGCCGAGCGAGAGCCCGACTGGGAAGGCGACGGCACCATCGACATGGCGCCGGACGACAGCGAGTGGGGCGGCGATGCCCCGGCGCGCCAGAACAACCTGGGCGACGACGAGCGCGCCGACGCCACCGAGCTCGCGCGCAGCCAGGAGTCGCTGCAATCCTTTTTGCACCGGCAGGCGCTGAGCCTGCGGCTCAACGAGAACGACTGCGCCGCGCTGCGCTTCCTGATCGAGTCGCTCAACGACGACGGCTACCTCGAGGACTCGCTGCCCGCGCTGGCCTCGGGCCTCGCCGGCGATGACAACGACCAGTTCGACGAACTGGTGCACCACTTCCAGGTGGCGCTCGGCCTGCTGCAGAGCCTGGAGCCCGCCGGCGTCGGCGCGCGCGACCTGGGCGAATGCCTGGGCATCCAGCTGCGCGGCCTCGCCCGGGAAGACGAGACCGACGAAGAGGCCCTGGTCCGCAAGACCGCCATCGCCATCTGCAAGCAGCCGATGGAACTGCTCGCGCGGCGCGACTTCAAGCGCCTGGCCACGCTCACGCGCACCAACGAAGAGCTGGTGCGCTCGGCGCTGCAGGTCATCTCGCGGCTCGAACCCAAGCCGGGCCGCCGCTTCGTCGACGTCGAGCGCAACATCGTGGTCCCCGACGTGATCGTCACCAAGATCGGCCGCGGCACCAACGTCAAGTTCCGCGTCATGCTCAACCCCGAGGTGATGCCGCGGCTGCGCGTGCACGACATCTACGCCGGCGCGCTCAAGTCGCACAAGGGCGAGGGCAGCCAGGCGCTGTCGCAGCGGCTGCAGGAGGCGCGCTGGTTCATCAAGAACATCCAGCAGCGCTTCGACACCATCCTGCGCGTCTCCAACGCCATCGTCGAGCGGCAGAAGAGCTACTTCGTGCACGGCGAGCTTGCGATGCGCCCGCTGGTGCTGCGCGAGATCGCCGACGAGCTCGGCCTGCACGAGTCGACCATCTCGCGCGTGACCACCGCCAAGTACATGGCCACGCCCTTCGGCACCGTCGAGCTCAAGTACTTCTTCGGCTCGGCGCTCGGCACCGAGACCGGCGGCAACGCCTCGAGCACCGCGGTGCGCGCGCTGATCAAGCAGTTCGTGAGCTCCGAGAGCATCAAGAAGCCGCTGTCGGACAGCCAGATCTCCGAGATGCTGAAAGAGCAGGGCATCGAGTGCGCGCGCCGCACCGTGGCCAAGTACCGCGAGGCGCTGCGCATCGCGCCCGCCAACCTTCGCAAGGCCCTGTAGAAAGCCACCGATGACCCGTCGCCTGCTGTCGCTTTCGCGTTGTGGGCATTGGGTTTTCGTCATGGCGGCGGTCTTGCTGTTCGCAGGCTGCGCCACATTGCCCGACGAGGCGCCGCGCCCGCCCACCAAGGCCATGGCCGTGTCAGCCGACACCGCGCTCGGCAAGATCGCGCTGGCCTCGCAGCCCGACCCCGACCTGAGCGGCTTTCGCCTCATGCCCGGCGGCGACTTCGCCTTCGACACCCGTATCCAGCTGGCCCGTCGCGCGCAGCGCACGCTCGACGTGCAGTACTACCAGATCGAGAACGACGAGACCGGCCGCTACCTGATGCGCACCCTGCGCGACGCCGCCCAGCGCGGCGTGCGCGTGCGGCTGCTGATGGACGACCTCTACACCTCCGGCGAGGACGAGCTGCTGCTCGGCCTGGCCGCCACGCCCAACGTGGAGCTGCGCCTGTTCAACCCGTTCCCGGCCGGGCGCGGCAGCCTGCTGAAGCGCTTCAGCGCCTCGCTCTTCGACTTCAGCCGCGTGAACCGCCGCATGCACAACAAGCTGTTCATCGCCGACGGCGCGATGGCGGTGGCGGGCGGGCGCAACATCGGCAACCAGTATTTCAGGCGCACGGCGGGCGAGAACTTTCTAGACCTCGACACCTTCGTCACCGGCGCGCTGATCCCGCGGCTGGGCAGCCTGTTCGACCAGTACTGGAACAGCATCTACGTGCGGCCGATCCAGTCGGTGGTGAGCAGCGACCTGTCGCGCGAGGAGCTGCAGAAGCGCTTCGACGTCGCCACCGGCCCCGACACAACGCCACCGCCGCCGCCGCCCGCGCCCAACGACCTGCTTGGCTACAGCCCGATGGCGGAAGACCTGAACGCCGGCAAGCTCGGACTGATCTGGGCCACCGCAGAGGCCTACGCCGATTCGCCCGAGCGCGTGATCGGCAAGACCACCTCCTACGGCGGCGTGCCGCTGCTGGACGTCGACAGCGTGCGCTACAACGTGGTCGAGCAGATGCGCCGTGCGCGCTCCGAGGTGACCATCGTCTCGCCCTACCTCATTCCGGGCGCCTCGGGGCTGGAGGTGATGCGCGAGATCCGCGGCCGCAACGTGAAGATCAGCGTCGTCACCAATTCGCTGGCCGCCACCGACGAGCCGCTGGTGCACACCGCCTACCGCCGCTACCGGCCCGACATGCTCAAGCTCGGCGCCGACCTCTACGAACTGAGCTCCACGCGCACCCGGCGCAGCGTGCGGCTCGGCCTGTTCGGCACCTCGGTGGGCAGGCTGCACGCCAAGTCGGCGGTGATCGACCGGCGCATTCTTTTCGTCGGCTCGATGAATTTCGATCCGCGCTCGGAGACGCACAACACCGAGATCGGCCTCTTCATCCGCAGCCCCGAGATGGCGCAGCAGGCACTCAAGCTCATCGACGTGCTCAAGCAGCAGGGCGCCTACCGGCTGCGCTTTACCGAGGGCAGCAACGAGTCGCGCATCGAATGGGTCAGCGACGACGCCGGCAAGCTCACCGTGCTGAGCGAGGAGCCCGACTCCGGCTTCTGGGACCGGACCATGCTCGAATTGCTGGCGCCGCTGACGCCGGAGAGCCTGTTGTAGCGTCGGCTCAGTTGCCGCGCACGGCCGACCAGATCAGCCGCAGGCCCAGCAGCCCCATCACGCCGCCGGCGGCCCGGTCGATCCAGACCTTGTAGCGCAGGTAGGCCGAGCGCGGCGCTGCCGAGGAAAGCGCCAGCGCCACGATGGCGTACCAGCCCGTCTCGATGCAGAAGATGACCGCCGGCACCGCCAGTGCGAGCGCCAGCGGCACCTCGCGCGGCAGGAAGGCCGCGAAGATGCTGGCGTAGACCACGGCAGTCTTCGGGTTGCTGACCTGCGTGGCCAGGCCCAGCAGGAAGGTGCGGCCGCTACGGCCCTGCTGGCGCGGCGACCCGTCCGTCTCCTGCGCCGCCACGGCCAGCGGCTGCCGCGCGCCGCTCCAGATGCGAAAGCCCAGGTAGACGAGGTAGGCGCCTCCCAGGCCCTTGATGGCCACGTACAGCGCCGGCACGGCCAGGAACGCCGCCTGCAGCCCGGCCAGCGCGGCAATCGCGAAGACCAGCCCGCCGGCACCCATGCCCAGCGCTGCGGCCAGTCCGTCGGTGCGCGAGGTCACGGCGGTGCGGGCCACCATCACGAAGCTGGGGCCAGGGCTCATCGCGCCCACAGTCATGGCGCCGGCGATGCCGAGCAGCGAAAGGGTGGTGTCCATCATGGCCTTGCCTTCTCCGGTGTCACTGCACGTTGACCGCTTCGACCTGCACCAGCAGCTTCACCTTGTTCTCGAAGCCGAAGTTCAGCCCCCAGGTGATGCCCCAGTCGCTGCGCTCCACGGTCGTCTCGAAGTCGCCGCCGCACACCTGGCGGTTGATCAGCGGGCTCAGGTAGCAGTTGAAGCGCACGGCCTTCAGCGTCACCGGCTTGGTCTGGCCCATCAGCGTGAGCGTGCCGGGCACGTCGACCACCTTGCCGCCGCTGAAGTCGATGCGGTCGGCCACGAAGCGGCCGGTCGGAAACTCGGCCACGTTGAAGAAGTCCTTGCTCTGCACGTGGCGGTTGAGCAGGTCGACGCCGGTGTTGATGGAGCTGATGTCCATCGTGATGTCGACCTTGCCGCTGGCGCCGGTACCGTCGATTTGCACGGAGCCGTCCTTGGTGCTGAAGCGGCCCCGGTTGGTGGTGGTGCCGTAGTGGCCCATTTCGTACATCACGAAGGTGTGCGTCGGGTCGACCACGTAGTTGGCGTTTTTCACCGGCCCGCCCGCGGGCTTGGCGGCCACGGCCGGCGCGGTGTATTCGGGCCCTTGTGGTTGCTGCTGTGCCGTGGCGCCGGTGAACGCGGCGGCCGACAGGGCCGCGGCGAGAAGGAGCTTTTTCATGGCGTTGGTTGTGTGGGTCATGAAAGAGAAAAGTGAGTGAGGGGAGGGCAGGCCCATTCGGCCGTTCACAGCGGCCCGAGGCCTGTGAGCGTGAACTTGAAGCGCACCTGCACCTCGTTGCCGACCATCGAGGTGTCGGTCCATTCGCCGTCGCCCACCTTGTAGTCGAGCCGCTGGATCGTAAAGCTTCCGGTGGCCACCGCGTAGTTGCCGCCGGCCGCCGCGATGCTGACGGGCACCGTCACGTACTTGGCCGTGCCCTTGATGGTGAGCTTGCCCGCCATCTCGAACTTGCCGTCGCCCAGCGCCTTGATGGCGCTCGACTGGAAGCT
>Ga0163161_10003702_pt1 | contig 10710 bp, 7 predicted proteins | sample S45metaG_FD_129847 | JGI IMG/M metagenome (GOLD analysis project Ga0163161, IMG submission 129847) | Switchgrass rhizosphere microbial communities from Kellogg Biological Station, Michigan, USA - S4-5 metaG | ecosystem: Host-associated > Plants > Roots > Rhizosphere > Soil | place: USA: Michigan... | reverse complement strand
GTATACGTCGCGCCGACGTCAGTCGAGCGTATCACGCCGATATCGGTGCCCGCGTACGGGTTCTGCGTATTAGTCGGGTCAATGGCGCTCGAATCGACCGGCGTGTCACGCATGCCGCTGCCGGCGGCCGTCCACGTGATCGATGCAGGATCGCCCAAAAGATTCGTGGTCTTCATTACGTGGTTATTGGTCAGGCCAAAACCGTTCAGGCAGACATAAGCGACATTGGGATTGATCGGATCGATCGCCACGCGCCCGACGTACCTGGCAGGTATCTGGCCGTTTGCGACGCTGGTCATGGTAGTCGCGCCTGCCGTGGTCGAGAGGTACACTTGGCCGCCGGTGGTGCCGACGAACCGTATATCGTCATTTGGCGCGGGGCCGGGGCCCTGGGCGACCGCGATCGCGCTGACAACGGGCAAGGTGCCGCTGACGTCGGTCATGGTCCCTCCTTGATTTATCGATCGGTAGAGACGGTTCGTTCCGAAATACAACGAATTCCCATTGCTGCCCGCGGCACTCGGCCCGACCACCATCGGCGCGTAGAACAGTGTGCTGTCCGCGCAGTTGATGCCGTTCGCCGTCCCGCCGCAGCCAAGCAGGCCACCCCAATTCGGATCGCCCGGGGGCACTGTCGTCGTCGCGCGGGAAAATCCGATCTGGCTGTTCGTCTGGTTGTAATAGGTGTGATAGGCGACGACATTTGTCGTATTCGGCGAGGTCTGGTCGATGGCCGCAAAGCCGCCGTCGCCGCCGTCCGAGTTGATCCACTGCCGGCCGTCCGGTGCCAGGAATTCGGTGCCGTTGTCCTGTGTTCCGCCGAGCGTATAATTACGGTCGATGGGATGCAGGGCGAGCCCCATGAACTGAGTCGCGCTGTAGGTCGAGTTGTTGCGCGAGTTCCACGCGATGGGGGTGTTGTTGACGTTTGTCGTTCTCCAACAGCCGCCATCGCTTCCGAAATAGACGATCGCAGGATTAGAGGGAGCGGGCGTGATCGCATGCGAATCGACGTGAAGCCCTGATGAAGAGCTTACAAAGGTCGCCCCGCCATCAGTCGATTTTCCAAAGACACGGGCAGGCGAACCGGCCAGATAGACCTTGTTGGCGTCATTCGGGTCGACCGCCACAGCAATGTCGTAAAAACATTGCGGGTTACAAAAACCTCCTCCTCCTGCCACCGCTGTGAAGGGAGCGGCATCGACGGACTTATATACGGTCCCGGTGCCCTGCCCCGACGCCGCATACACCGTCACAACGCCGGCGACCTTGTTCGCTGCCAGCTCGACCCGCGAATTGCTGCCCCCCAGGCTTGTGGTCAGCGGGTGGGTCCACGTCGGTGTCGCCGCCAAAGCGTTATCGGAATAATACACGCCGCCGTCCGTGCTCGAGACACCGACGACGCCCGCCCAAATGTGGTTGGGTTCGCCGGGCTCCATCACGATGTCCGTGACGTTCCGCTGAGAGATGCCCAACGGCAGCAGTTCGAACGTCGGCGACCCCGACATCGCGTTCGTGCTGCGATAAACGCCGCGGACCGGCAGCGTTAGGCCGGTCGTGGTCGCGCCGATGCCTGCGACGCCGCTCGTCGTCGACACAAAGATCGTGTTCGGGTCCGTCGGGTGCACAAGCACCTCGCTGACGGCTCGGCCGGTGAATACGTCGTTATTGGACGCGTCTCGATTCATCACCGGCGAGAGGACCGGATTGGTATCGGCATTCGTGATGCGGTATACCCCGACGCCGATAAAGCAGCCGCTCCCGCATTGTGTCGACTCGCCGGTGCCGACATAAACGATGGTCGGATCCGAAGGAGCGATAGCCACCGCCCCGATCGCGAGCGTCAAAGCGCTGTCCATCAGCGGCGTCCATGTCAGGCCGCCGTTAAGCGTCCGGTAAAGCCCGCCCTGGGCCGTGCCGACGTACGCAATGTCGGGATCGGTCGGGTGAACGGCGATGGCGGATGTCCGGCCGCTCCAGCCCGTACCGGCAGGAATGGGCGCCGGGCCGAGCGGTACCCACGACGCGGCCTCGGGCCGGTACGCGGATCCCTGCTGCGCTCTTAACGCCTGTTCACTGCGTTCCATTTCCCTGATGGAATTGGTCCTCGACTGCTGTGTAGCAGTGTCGTAGCCCTGCCGCATGTCGAAGTACTCCAGACGAGCCTTGATATATTCCTCGCGGTCGATCTCTGCGCCGCCGACCCGCATGTCGGGGTCGTCCTCGGCAAATAATTTGCCCACATAATTATTGGACGCGATGAACCAGGTCGATGCCGCCAAGACGCCGACAATAACGAACAAAAACAGAAATCTATACTTTTTCACGTTACTCTCCCAGAAATTAAAGAAAGAAATCAAACGAGTGGAAATGCAACCGACTGCATTTTTAAGAGGCATTCTAACGTACTTCGCTAGTATTTGCTAGACGACGCGGATATCGACGGCACATTTTGAATCGTCGGCGTCCCGGGCAGCATCAAGCACACGCTGGACCCGAAGGCCGTCCTCAAAGGTCGCGGCATCCTCGACGCGGTCAGCACCGTTGCGGATCGCGTTAACAAGCTTAGGCGCAAAGGCCATAAACGCGGCCGCAAAGCCCGTATCCATTACGCCCGGAATGAGCGGAGCCATCTCAACGTCAACCGCGGTCCAGTCATCCTCGCCGCGTTTGGCGGTGAAGACCTGGCCCGTTGCCTCGATCCGCATTGCACCGTCCGTGCCGTAAAGATAGAGCGAATTCTTATATTTCGGCCCCTCGACCATCGAAATTGACACAAGGCCGCTCGCGTCCTTCGTCAAAGGCCCGTCGGCAAACCGCAGCAGCATATTCGACTCGTCATCGCTCGTAACTGGCCGAATCTCGCCCGAAGCGTTCCGCCGCTCCTTGATGTTCGTATGCAGTTGGCAATAAACGCTGGAAATATCGGCGTCGAGGAACCAGTGGAACGAATCGATGATATGCGACGCTATCGCTCCAAGCGCGCCGCCGCCCTGATTCGAGTCCGACCACCAATTCCACGGCAGATTGGGGTCGCCGCGATGAGGCGCACGAAATATCCATTTTGCGTGCCGCACCTTGCCGATAATGTCTTCGCGCAACAGGCCGCGGGCCGTTCGCCAGCCAGGTTGAAACCGCATTTCGTGATCGATCAACGCGATTAGCGGCCTGCCCCTTGCTGCCGAAGCCATTTCCTCAGCCTCAGCGACAGTCATCGCCATTGGCTTTTCGCAGAGGACATGCTTTCCGTGCTCGATGGCAAAAACCACCATTTCGCGGTGCAGAATGGGCGGTGTCGTGATGCAGACGAGATCGACCTCGGGATGCATGACGGTCTCGTGCCAATCGGCCGTAAAATGGCCGATGCCGAATTCGTCCGCGGTTTCTTGAGCATTCTCAAAACTGCCGCTCGCCACCGACGCGATCCAAGCACCCTCGCACGCCCGGAACGCCGGCATCTGCACGCGCCGTGCAAAACCAGTGCCGATGATGCCGATGCCAACCTTGTCCGCCATAGCTCTATCCTACAAACAAAAAAAGCGTAAGGAAATTTTCCCTACCCTTTCTGCATCGGAAAGTCTATGTTTTTCAGTCTGCGCTCAGTTCAAATCCGGCAGCGCCTCTCTTGGGTTTGCGATTTCCATTTCGCAGAAAGGCGTCGTAATTCTCGCGATCTTGCCCCGACAGGTCCAAAATATGTGCGCCTACGAGGAAACGCTCGGTCGAGACGTGGATGCCTACCTTTTCGTATCGTTTGCCGAGCACACGCATATAGACCTTGCCGGTTGGCAGATCGATCTCGACATTGAGGTCGCGCTCGTGACCGACGAGGTATTTTTCCTTCACGCGGATCGATGGCACCAGAAATCCGATGCCCGTGCGGCTGATATCGACCGTTTCGCCGTAGATGCAGGCGGCGCGGGCTTGTTCTCGGGAACGTTCAGTGTCGAGCTCCGGGTCAAACCAGATTTTTATCGGTGCCGTGTGGCTGCGGCGCGGAGCGACCATGCGCTCGGACAGAGACCGATTGAATTTGTTGATCAGCTCACGCAGCATCAGTTCTAAAGCCTAAGAAATGCGAGGAAATATAATGTATATCCATCTTTGAAAAATATCAACAGCCTGTGGAAACTTTTTAAATATTTTTCTACTTGTTCAATACCTTCCCACCAATGTCCTTGCTCGTGAGGTGGCCTATGCCCTTTGCGTCGAGTTGCAGGAGGAACGATAACTTACCGCTTTTGCCGTAGGTTGCGGGCGTTGCGGTGGCGGAATATCGCTTCTTGTCGCCAGTCACGGATATCGTATAGTTATATCCCGTCGAGTCGCTCGTCTTGATATCGTCGGGCAGAAGGCCGGCAGTGACAAGCGTCGGCATATCGGCGTATAAGCCGTTATTCTGCAGGCTGTGGGCAAGCTCAGCCTTTGCGATACGGTCGAGCATCTTGCGGGCCTCCTGCTCGTGTGTCTCGATACGAAGGGCATAAAAGTAATTCTTGCCTTCCTGCTTTATCTTCTTTTCTGCTTCGTCGTCGGCGGAACGGATGATCCAAATGCCATTCTCGCGTCGCAATTTGATGGTTTGGATATCTTTCTTGTCGCCGTCGGCGGTTGGCAGATTTGCCGTGACGGTCGCCTGGTCGCCGGTGATGATCTCGCCGTTGATCTCGATCTCGGCCGGCACATCGCCCGCGATGGCCTCGAAATCGAGTGCAAAATCCTTCATTTCCATGTCCGTCAGCCCCTCGATGGCCGGCCGCAGGTTGGTCAGGAAAATCGCCTCGCGGAACTTCTTTTCACGCAATAGTTTATAGAATACGCGGACGGTGTCCGCCGGGCCGTTCGGGTCGATCGGAATGGTCGCCCCTTTGGGCTCGGAGCTGTTGGCCGCTGATTGGCTCGCCGGCTGCTTAAGGTCCGCCGAATTCTTCGACTCGGCGACTGAGCACGCGCTCACAAGTAACAATGACATCAAGACCGTCATCGTTACGCGTGTGATGGAAAGAGCTCTCATCTCGGCAAGTTGTCTATATTTTCGAAGAAACGAAGGAGTACGGGAAGCAAAAAGCGACACGTCTAAATTGGATTATAACGTGTCGCTTACCAATTTGTAAAACATTTTTTAGCGGGAGCCGTCAGGCCGCTTTCTTTCCCTTCAGCAGCCATTCGCGGCCGACCAAATAAAGGACAACTGAAAGAATAACAAACGGCACCATGCCGAGTGCGGCCGAGTGGTCACCCGCAAAGAATGGATTATTGTCGCCGGACCAGGCCTTTGATGCATCCTGAAGATCCTTCAGCCACGGCACGACCGCAAATAACGCGATCAGAATACCGGCGATCGCCGCCCCCGCAATGTAGCCGGAAGCCATCAGAACGCCGTTGGATTTATCCGTTTCGGCAACTATCTGCTCCTCGGTCAGGTTTTGCGAGGCGAGTTTGCGTTTGAGATACATATCCACCAGCTTGCGAACCATACCGCCGACGAAAATCGGGGCCGATGTAGCGATAGGCAGGTAGATACCAACCGCAAATGCGAGCGAAGGGATGCCGACGAGTTCGAGTATGATGGCGATCATCGCGCCGATCAAAACCAGTCCCCACGGTAGTTCCTGACTCAGAATACCTTTGATGATATAGCTCATCAATGTGGCCTTCGGAGCCGCGTATTTCGTAACGTCCGAAAGATCGGGCCGCTGTTTGAGGTGGCCGTTGACGCCGGGATCGACCAGATATTTGATCTCGCCGTTCGAATCCACAAGGTATTTGCCCGGCTCTATGCCGCCCTCGTTGTTTGTTTTATGCCAACCGCGATAGGTGCTGGTGTCCGTGAGTGCCTGAACGCCCGATATCTTTTCTTCCGGCCCAAACTCGGTTCCGGGAGGCGCGTGTGCGCCTGGAGGAAAATTCTGCTCGATCTTCAGTGCGGCCTTGCCGGTCGGATCGACCAGGTACGTGCCGGTCGAAAGAGCTTTGACCTCCGGTTTCCTTGCGCCCGCTGGGACTTTATTTTCAAATACTCGGAATTCACCGGCTATCGGCGGCTTGACCTCGCCCGTATACAACGGACGATCGGCCGGCGGCAGCATAACATCCTTATCGTCCTTGTCCTTAGCCTTTGTAAACGTCGTCGCGGGAGCATAGACGGTGCTGTTGTTATTTAGCACTAGCAGGATCGGACCCAAAACCAAGGCCGACGCGAGTGCGCCGAAAATGATCGCGATCTGCTGATTACGCGGTGTCGAGCCGACGAGGAAGCCGGTCTTCAGATCCTGCGACGTTGTCCCACCGTTTGATGCAGCAATACAAACTATACCGCCGATCGAGAGCGCCGTGATGAAATACGGATTAGGCGCCGTCCAGCCGAGAAGCAGGAATACCAGACAAGTGATCAGCAAAGTGGCGACCGTCATACCCGAAATAGGATTTGACGATGAGCCGACCTCTCCGGTCAGCCTCGACGAGACAGTCACAAAAAGAAAACCGAGAATGATGATCAGGATGGCACCCAGAAGCGACACGACCGGGGATTTGAAGACGCTAAGCCCAAGCTGCGGGAACAACATTATCGCCGCGATCAAACCGATCACGCCGATCACGACCCATTTCATCGAGAGGTCCTTATCTATTCGCTCGGTCGTTTGGCCTTCGACATGCGAGCTTCCAAAAAGGTCGGCGAGGCCGGATTTCAACCCGCTCCAGATAGTCGGCAGGCTGCGCGCCAAGGAGATCATGCCGCCCATCGCGACCGCACCCGCACCGATATATAAAATGTAAGCGCCGCGGACGTCGTCCGGCCCCATATCCGATATCAGTCCGCTCGTCGCCGGCGGCACAACTTCGGTCATCCCGTCACCGAAGAATTTGATCATCGGTATCAGCACGAGATACGACAGCACGCCGCCGCCAAACATGATGGCCGAGATATATGGCCCTATTATGTAGCCAACGCCGAGCAGTGCCGGGTTGTTTTCAAGGGCGACCGAGCCGCCTTTCAAAAAACCGTCGGGAAGCTCTTTGGTCGGCTCGGGATTCCACGTCTTGAATACGTCCATTACCGACTTGTAAATAAAGCCGACCACGAACCCGATCGAAATGATCTTTCCGCCCTGCAAAGCCGAATCGCTGCTGCTGGCCGTGTCGCCGTCATGCGAGGCCTCACGCGACTCTTTCGAGGCCCCGGCGATCAGCACCTGCGCACAGGCAGTGCCTTCCGGGTATTTCAAAAACCCGTGCTGGTCGCGAATCAATGCCCGCCTGAGCGGGATCATCATCAGAATACCCAGCACGCCGCCAAGCACCGCAACCAGAGTAACTCGCCAAACGTCCAGATCGAATCCGAGGATCAGTATGGCAGGCATCGTCACACCAAGGCCGAACGCGATCGATTCGCCCGCCGAGCCCGCCGTCTGCATCACGTTCGACTCGAGGATGGTCGCATCGCGAATCCCAAATTTTGAGATCAGGCGGAACAGCGTGATCGCGATCACGGCCACAGGGATCGACGCCGAGACGGTCAAACCGGTTTTGAGCACAAGATAAAGCGACGATGCTCCGAAGATAATGCCGAGCAGTGTTCCGATGATCAGCGGAAACGGCGTCAGTTCGCGCAAATTCGACGACGAAGGAATATACGGCCGGAAATTTTCTAGAAAAGGATTCTTCATCCTGTTTTAGGCCTCCTGATGGCTAGACTCTGTGGTCGGGAAAGTTCTGCATTGCAATTTACCCTGCAATGCGAAAAAACGCAATGGCGTGTTAGTCTCTATGTTTTCTTCAAGATGAAGCTGGATATTAAAGAAGCACGCCTCGACAATGGGATGGTCGTCCTCACCGACCGGATGCCCGCGGTGCGTTCGGCCACGCTGGGGTTCTTTTTCCGCACCGGAGCGCGGCATGAGCCGATCGAACTGCACGGCATTTCACATTTTATCGAACATGCCGTTTTTAAGGGCACAGCCCGCCGGTCGACGCTCGACATCGCCATCGAGCAGGATCGTCTGGGCGGTAACCTCGACGCGTTCACGACGCACGAAGAGGTCGGATTTGCGATCAAGGTCATTGACAGCGAGTTGCCCGCTGCCTTCGATCTGATCGCCGATATGCTCACCACCCCACGGTTCGACCAGGCCGACCTCGAGGCCGAGCAGCGAGTGATCATCGAGGAGATGAAGATGATCGATGACTCGCCCGAGGATTACCTTGGCGAGATCTTCACCGAGGGATTTTTTCCGGACCATCCTCTCGGCCGCTCGATCGTGGGAACGTCTGAAACGGTCAAAAGATTTGACCGCGAAACGACACGAAAGCATCATGCTGAGCATTTCACGCCCGATAATCTCGTCATCGTGGCCGCCGGAAATATTGACCATGACGCGGTCGAGCAGCTCGTTTTGAGTTCCACCTTTACTTGGCCCGCGACAGCCGAACGCCAGCTGAAGCTGGAACTCAAAACGCCGGAGGCCGCTGCGCCCATCACTATCAAACAACGCGACGATCTCGAACAAGCCCATCTCATCATCGCGACGCCCTTCGTCGCCGCGCCTGATGATCGCCGTTACGCTGCCGATCTGCTTGCCAACATCATCGGCGGTGGCACGTCGAGCAGATTGTTCCAAAAGGTCCGCGAGGAACGCGGCCTTGCGTATTCGGTCGGCGCAAGCACCGTCATGTACCAGGATTGTGGACTGTTCTCGATCGGGGCCGCGATGTCGCCCGAACACGTTCGCGAGGTCGTCGATCTTTCCGTCGCCGAAATGCGCGACGTCGTTCGGAACGGTGTGACAAATGACGAGTTAGATCTCGTCAAACAACAATCGATCTCATCCGTCCTTCTCAGCCTCGAGGATTCGTCATCGCGTGCTGCCGACCTCGCCCAGTCCGAAATGGTCCACGGCCGTCAGATCAGCGTCGATGAAACACTTGCCGGCATCAACGCCGTCACGGTCGACGATTGCAGATCGCTCGCCGACGAATTCTTTAAGACTGAAAATATCGCCTTTGTTGCATTAGGCGACCTTCATAGCGTGGCCATCAGCCGCGCGGACCTCAACGGTTCAAGAGATTAGTATCGTTCTATTTTTGACGAGGCTTATATGCTTTATCCGCAGCCTCACGCGCGCTCAGGTTGGCTTTCGGCGTCGAGGCGTCAATGGTTTGGTCGACGTCATACCCAACAAGTCCCGTTACTTTCAACTGCCAGCCGATCACTTTGCCGAAATACTCGCCCGGCGCTGGGTCGCCATAGACGGGTTGTCGCATGATGACGGCGAATGGCTTGCCGTTGGCGAGGCGCCATTCGAGCTTTGTCTTGCGGTCGTCGAATGCGAGATCAAGTGTGGCGAGCGACGCACTGTGATCCGAGCCGCGGGGCTCCGCGTTTATCTGCATCGTCGCTGCCGAGTAATAAACCCGCACCTTGTAACCGCCAGGCCCGGGACATAAGAACGCATCGTCAGTCCCGTGGCTGCCGTGAAGAGTTTTGCACCCCTTATTTAGCCCCGAATAAACGGAAGTGAATCTCACGGGTTTTTGGGCCAACGTCACGCCGCTCATACCCAAACAAATTGCGGCCGTCCATAGGATCATCTTGAGTTTCATTCCTGGCCTCCTTTTTCAAATCGCATACGCTATGGGATCGGCCACGCCCGCCTGTTCAAAACCGCGCAGCCGCAACGCGCACGAATCGCATGTGCCACAGGCGAGGTCTTCGCTTCGGTAGCATGACCATGTGAGATTGAGCGGTGCGTCAAGTTCGATCCCCTTTTTCACGATCTCGGCTTTTGTTAGGTGAATGATCGGGGTCCGCAACTCGACGTGCGTTTCCGGTTTGGTGCCCTCGTCGATCGCCTTTTGAAAGGCCGCATAGAACTCGGGCCTGCAATCGGGATAGCCGCTCGAATCTTCGGCGACGGCCCCAATGTACATAGCGGCCGCTCCGATGACCTCGGCCCAGCTAACGGCGATCGAGAGCATGTTGGCGTTGCGAAACGGAACGTAGCTGGTCGGTATAGCGTTCGAGGTAAGATCGGCTTCGCTGACGCCGATCTTCTGGTCAGTCAACGACGAGCCGCCGATCTTTGCTAAGTGCTCGATGGATATATCAAGCCTTTGATCGACACAGTAATGATCCGCAATGTCGTTGTATGCCTGCCGCTCACGCGCTTCGGTCCGCTGTCCGTATGAGACGTGCAGAAATCCCAGATCATCGTTCTCGCCAGCTGCGATCGCCGCCGTGACACACGAATCCATCCCGCCGGACACCAGGCAAATTGCTTTTCTCAGCTCACCCATCGAAATCACGAACCGCCGCGATCAGTCCGGCGTATAATGTAATATGTTTTGCCCGAACTGCGCTGCACAAAATAATGACGCCCAGCATTACTGCCGAACCTGCGGGCTGAAACTCGATGCCATCTTGCGCGAAGTTGCGGAACAGTTTCCCTCCGAAGAATATGCGGTCCTGGCTCGCCGCAAGCGGGCGTTTGAGGTCGTCGGAATGTTCTCGCTCTCCGTATCTGCCCTCATCGGTGTGATGCTCCTGCTGGGGAAGGTCTTTTATTACAAGCTTATTCTGTTTGGTCCCGACGTCTTGTTTTACTCGGCGTTTGGGGCGTTGATCTTGTTCGGACTTTTGTCGGTTTTCTTTTTCAATTACCCGACCCTTTTCATGAAATTCGACAAGGTGAATCCGCGACAGCTTACCGTTCC
>Ga0163161_10003701_pt1 | contig 10711 bp, 8 predicted proteins | sample S45metaG_FD_129847 | JGI IMG/M metagenome (GOLD analysis project Ga0163161, IMG submission 129847) | Switchgrass rhizosphere microbial communities from Kellogg Biological Station, Michigan, USA - S4-5 metaG | ecosystem: Host-associated > Plants > Roots > Rhizosphere > Soil | place: USA: Michigan... | reverse complement strand
CGCACGAGCTGGCCTCGGGCCACACCAACGTGGTGGGCATGGCGCCGGGCTACCTGTTCCAGATGACGCATTGCCCGCGCGAGGCCGACAACCGCGAGTATCTGGTCACCGAAACGCGCTACGACCTGCAGGAGCCCGAGTACTCCACCGGCGGCAGCGCCGAGTCGTTGTGCGAGTTCGACTTCACCGTGCTGCCCTCCACCGTGGCCTACCGCCCCGCGCGCAAGACGCCCAAGCCGCGCACCAACGGCCCGCAGACCGCCACCGTCGTCGGGCCCGAGGAGATCTGGACCGACCGCTTCGGTCGCGTGAAGCTGCAGTTCCGCTGGGACCGCTATGGACAGTCCGACGAGAACAGCTCCTGCTGGGTGCGCGTGTCGAGCAACTGGGCCGGCGCCAACTACGGCACCATGCACATGCCGCGCGTGGGCCAGGAAGTGATCGTCGATTTCATCGGTGGCGAACCCGATCGCCCCATCATCACCGGCCGCGTCTACAACAGCGACCAGATGCCGCCCTGGGAACTGCCCGCCAACGCCACGGCCAGCGGCATCCTTACGCGCTCGAGCACCGGCGGCGCGGCCAACCAGGCCAACATGCTGCGCTTCGAAGACCGCACGGGCGCCGAACAGATCCTGCTGCACGCCGAGCGCAACCTCGACGTGGAAGTCGAAGCCGACGAGACCCACACCACCGGCGGCACCCGCACCACCCTGATCAAGGGCCATGAGTCGGCCACCTACCAGAACGGCGAGACGCGCGACATCACCGCGGGCGCGAAGGAAACCATCACCGGCGGCGACACCCGCGACGTGAAGGGAGGCTTCGGCGAGACCATCAGTGGCGGCGTGAACCAGACGATCTCCGGCGGCAAGACGCGCATGCTCAGCGGCGGGCTGAACGACACCATCACCGGCGGCGTCAAGCTCGCCATCACCGGCGGCTTCAACGGCACCATCGACGGGCAGGAAATCCGCTTCGTGAGCGCGGGCCGCAACGACACGATCGACGCCTCGAACACGGTGCTGGTCAACGGCCCCTCGACCACCACGGTCACCGGCCCGACGGTGCACACCTCGCCGGACGTGACCTTCAACACCACCAACCACATCCACAACACGACGCAGCACGTCATCAACACGACGACCTACAACACGACGTCGACCACCTACAACAACCTGACCGTCAACTACACCAACAACTCCGCCACCTACATCAACAACTACGCCAAGAGCAGCGACTGGCGGCTGTTCCGCGCCGGCGGGGTGGGCCTTCGCATCAGCCTGGTGGGCATGTCGTTCGACGTGTGGGGCGCGCGCCTGCAGTACTACGCCGGGCTCAATGCGCAGATCGCGACCGTGAAGATCGACACGGCCGTCTTCTCGCTGAAGAACAAGCCGCTCGAAGTCAGCGCCAAGGGCCTGGCCATTGCGAACAAGGGCATGCTCATCGCCACCGGCGGCCTGGCCGCGAAGTTCAAGGTGCTGACCCTTGTGGTTTGAAACGCTGCTCTGGATCGTCTTCGCCGTCGTGATGAGCGCGGTGATCGTGACGGCCGTGTCGGTGGCGATCGTCGCCTCGCGCGAGAACCGCATCTATTCGGCCGAAGAGAAAACCTGGAAGCGCCTGGCGCAGCACGGCGTTCCGGCGGAGGCCATCGTCGAATCGGTCAAGCGCTCGGAGCACGAACTCACGCGCGGCGGCTCGCAGGGGCAGACGGTGCTGGCGGTCGAGATGTCGCTGAAGGTACTCGACGGTGCGGGCGGCTCGAACCCGGTCGTCGTGCGCACGCTGGTCGACGAAGCCCTGCTGCCGCAGTTCTGCATTGCGGGCACACGGGTGCACCTGCTGCGCGACCCTCACGATGCATCCAGCCTGGCCATCGACCGCACGCGCACGCCGCTCGAAATTGCGCGCGCCGCGGGTTGATGCAAGCCCTGCCGTGAAGACCGTCAAACCCCTGCGCCTGAGCATCATCACGCGCCCGTTCCTGCGCGCCGCCCACCAGCGGCTGGGCGTGACTTGCATGGGCATGGTCGCCATGGACGAAACGCCCGTGCTGCTGCCCGAGCCCGAGTTCTGGAAGGCGGTCTCCAACGAACTGGGTCCCGCGGGGGTGCTAGATCTCGGCATGCCCAAGGCCTCTGCCGAATTCCTTGCGACCGGCCATGCGTACACGCATCACCAGAAGGAAAAGACCGCTTGCGCCGTCGCGCTGAACGTCGGCGCGCTGAGCCGGCAGCTCGTGGTGTTCGGCGACCGCTTCCGGCTCGATGGCCGGGCGACCGCGCCGCAGCCCTTCCAATCGATGCGCCTGGACTGGACCCGCGCCTTCGGCGGCCCCGCCTTCGCCGACAACCCCCTGGGCATCGGCCATGCGCCCGAACTGGTGAACGGCCTGCTGGTGCAGCGCCTGCCCAATGTCGAGCATCCGCAGCGCCGCATCGACCGGCCCTCGCGGCAGCCGGAGCCCGCGTGCTTCGGCGCGATGGACGTGAGCTGGCCCAGCCGCATGCGCCTGATCGGCAAGCACTACGACGCGCACTGGCGCGAGAACCTCTTCCCCGGCTTTTCGGAGGACATGGACTGGCGCCTCTTCAACGCCGCATCGCCCGAGCAGCGCTGGCCGGACCACGACCGCATTCCGGGCGGCACGCCCTACGAGGTGTGGAACATGCACCCCACCCTGCCGGTACAGCGCGGCCGCTTGCCTGACTGGCGCGCACGCGCCTTCATCGCACGCAAGGGCGCCTCGGGCCAGGCCGAGCCCGAGCGCTTCGAAGAGGTGGCGCTGCGGCTCACCACGGCGTGGTTCTTTCCGCACCTGGCGCAGGTCGCGCTGATCTGGCATGGCGAAACCGCCATCGCCGAGGACGACGCGGCCGACATCACGCACGTGATGCCGGCAATCGAGTCCGCCGCCGAAATCGTGCGGCCACTCGAACACTACTTCGCGATCCTGCAGCGCCGCTGCGATCCCGAGACCGGCGGCCTCTACATGTTCCGCGACGACGAACTGCTGCCCGCCGAAGCCATCGGCCCGTGGGTCGACCAGATGGAAGAGGAAGAGTCCGTGCTCGTGCGCAACATGCGCGAGCGAGGCAACGCACTGCGGCAAGACCTCACGCAGCAGGCGCTGGACCTCGGCCACAAGCCGCGCCATTTCAAGGAGCGCGCGTCGCCCGAGCCCTTCACCAAGATGCCGACGCTGAACGAGCTGCCCGAGTTCATCCAGCGCACCAAGGTCTACGAGCGCGAACAGCAACAGAAGCTCGACGCCGCGCGCCGCGAACTCGCGCGGATGGCCGAGGCCAATGCGGTGGAGTCGCGCAAGGTGGGTTTCGACAGCCGCGCGCTCGTGGCCGATGCGAACGGCGGCCAGGTCAAAGGTCCGCCCACGTTCGATGCCAGGACGCTGATGCAGGGCATGCGGGGCATCGCCCCGGCCACGCGAACCGCGCCCATGTCAGCGGCCCAGGAGGCCGATCTTGCGAAGACCGCCGATAGCGGCCGTCGCGGCCTGATCGACATGTACCGGCTCGGCGCGCAGCACCAGTCTGCGGCCGATGCCATGACCGTCGAACGCGCCGGTGAAGCACGCGTACGCGTACAGGCGCTCATGTCCACCACCCGCGATCTCTCTGGCATGGACCTGACAGGCGCCGACCTTTCGCACATGGACCTGCGCAGCGCCCGCCTGCACCGCACGCTGCTCGAAAGTGCGGACCTGTGCGGCGCACGGCTCGACGATGCCGACGCCACCGAAGCCGTGCTGGTCCGCGCGCGGCTGGCAGGTGCGTCGCTCGCCGGCTGCGTGCTGCGCGGCGCCAACCTGAGCCTTGCGCATTGCGCGCACACCTCGTTCGCGCGCGCGCAGTTCGATGAAACGACGATCGAGAAAACCCGCTTCGACGGCTGCGACTTCTCGGATGCGCGCCTGTCGCACCTGAACCTCTTCGGCATGCACTTCCAGAACTGCCGCTTCGACCGCGCGCACTTCGACTACGTGACACTGCTCGAGCAGAGCCGGCTGATCGACTGCAGCTTTCGCGCGGCGCGCCTGCACAAGTTCGGCCTGATCTCCTCCGTGGTCGAGCGCCTGGATTTTTCGCAGGCGCATCTCGAGGCCTGCGCCTGGGTTCACACTGCCGGCGACCACGGCATCACCTTCGCCGCGGCCACGCTGAAGACCACCTGCTTCGTCGGCACCAGCAGCCTGCGCACCATCGACTTCCAGGACGCAACGCTCCTGCAGTGCAGCCTGCGCGACATGGTGCTAGACGGCGCGCGCCTGGGCCGCGCGACGCTGGACACCTGCGACCTCTCGGGCTGCAGCCTCGTGGGCGCGGACCTGAGCCTTGTCGATGCGCCGGAGAGCCTGTTCATCCGCGCCGACCTGACCCACGCGTCGCTGCGCGGCGCCAACCTCATGAACGCAAGCCTCCAGAAAGCGACGCTCGCCGGCGTCGACCTGCGCGACGCCAATCTCTTTCGCGCCGACGTGTCGCAAGCGCTGATCGACACCGTCACCGAAACCCGCGGCGCGTACATCGAACAGGCCAAGACCGTCCCGCGGCGTGCGGCGGAACCGGCGCGATGACGCCGCATTCGTTGGCACAGAAGGTGCGCGGCGGCGAATTCATCAAGGGCCAGGATTTCAAGGGCATGCGCCTCGATCACCTCGACCTGCGCGGCGGCACCTTCGGCGAATGCGATTTCTCGCAGGCGAGCCTCGGAGGCACGCAACTGGCCGAGTCGATGTTCGACACCTGCCGCTTCGACGGTGCGCGGCTCGACGCCGCCGACCTGCAGCGCGCGGCCTTCCACAAGTGCAGCCTCTCGCAGGCAAGCCTGCGGGGCGCGACGATGACGCGCGTGGCCTTCAGCGAATCGACCTTGCAGGGCGCCGACTTCGCGACGGCACGCCTGGACCTCGCGGCCTTCCACAAGAGCACGCTGGATGCCGCGCGCTTCGACCGCGCCGACCTCACCAAGACCGTGTTCGGCGAATCGACGCTCGACGGGGCGCACTTCGACGACGTGCGGCTCGACACCACCGTCTACTACCGCGCCGGGCTGCGCGGCGCGAGCTTCAAGGCCGCGAGCTTTCACAACGTGATCTTCAGCGAGGCCGACCTGGCGGCGCAGGACTTCTCGGCGCAGCAGTTCCACCTCTGCCAGTTCATCGACGCGGACCTCGCGGGCTGCAACTTCGACCGCGCGCGGCTCACGCAATGCAACTTCAAGGGCGCGAAGCTGGAACGCGCGGTGCTCGCGGGCGTGCATGCGCCCCAATGTCTTTTTCCGGAGGCGGATCTGCGCGGCGCCGACTGCCGGGGCGGACACTTCGCGCAGAGCATCTGGGTCGATGCGCTGCTGGCCGATGCGGACCTCTCGGACGCACAGCTCGTGCAATGCGTGTTCCACCGCGCGCGCTGCCACCGCGCGTCGTTCGCGCGCAGCCAGCTGGTCTACGCGGACTTCTCCTATGCCGACCTGCGCGGTGCCGACATGCGCGGCGCCACCTTCCAGCGCACGCAATTGCACCGCGCCGTCGAAGACGACGCGCGCTGGAGCGACCGCCTCGGCGTGCTCGACAGCGATCCCGCGCTGTTCGAGGCCGAGCGCTTCTCGGCCGCCCGCGCGAGCCGGCCGCACCGTGCCGGCCGCGACACCTTCGGGCGGCCCTTGCCGCCCGACCCGAAAGACACCGCTCCATGACCCACCGCGCCATTCGCGAATCCGCCCGGGCCGTCGTCGGCGTTGCAGCCGGCGACGACACGCCCTCTCCCGACATGCACGCGCTGCTGCGCAAGCCGCTGCCCTCCTCCGCGACAGCCGTCTCGCCATGGACGGGCAGCGCGCTCGGCACGGTGGTTCAAGCGCTGGCCGACGGCGGCTTTCTCGTCGCGCCGCAGGAAGGCGTCGAACGCTGGCACTGTCCTCGCGCCGCAAGCTGCCTGCTGCAGCCCTGCCCGGGCGACACCGTGCTGGTGGCCGGGCCACACCGCGACCAGCTCTACCTGATCGCGGTCGTCACGCAGGCGGATGCGAGCCAGTCGCGCATCGTCACCGACGGCGACCTCACCATCAGCTCGCGCCAGGGACGCATCGCACTGGATGCGCCCACGCTGACGCTGCAGGCGCAGAAGGCGCGTCTGGACATCGCCGATATGGACTACCGCGGCGCCGAAGTGCGCGTGACCACGCTGGTCGCGCGCTTCGTGGGCCGCACGCTGGAGACTGTGCTCGACCGGCTGAGCGTGCTCACGCGTTCGAGCTTTCGCCTGACCGAGGAGATCGAGCAGGTGCGCGCCGGCCAGATCGACATGCAGGCGAGCGAAACACTGCGCCTGCACGCGAAGAACACCTTGGTAACCAGCAAGGCGCTGGTCAAGGTCGATGCGGAACAGATCCACATGGGCTGACCCCTGCCACTGAGCATCAACGACGAATCAAGGAGCCTTTGCCATGTTTGCCAATGCACAGATGATGGGCGTGGATCTCGCCTTTCCGGATGTCTGCAAGACGCCGCCTGCACTTCCTATTCCCTACCCCAACTTCGCGCTCGGGCCGACGGCCATTCCCAACGCCTGGAACATCCTCTACGGCGGCACGCCCGCGCACAACATGGCGACCATCACGCCGATCACCAACGGCGACAACGCGGGCGTGCTGATGGGCGTGGTGTCGCAGACGGTGATGGGCCCGTCGCGCCACATCACCGGCGCGTTCACCGTGCTGCTGAAGGGCACGCCCTGCACCCGCATGACCAGCCTTGCCGTGCAAAACCGCTGCAACATCGTCGGCATGCGGATCGTGCCGAGTCAGTTCAAGGTGCTGGTGTTGGCAGCTTGAGCCGCTGGCCGACCGGCTGAGTGCGGCGGATCATTCCCACTCGATCGTCGCCGGCGGCTTGCTCGACACGTCGTAAGTCACCCGGTTGATCCCGCGCACCTCGTTGATGATCCGCCCCGACACCTTCTTGAGCAGCGCGTACGGCAGCTCAGCCCAGTCGGCCGTCATGAAGTCGCTTGTCTGCACGGCGCGCAGCGCGACGACGTAGTCGTAGGTGCGGCCATCGCCCATCACGCCCACGCTCTTGACGGGCAGGAACACGGTGAAGGCCTGGCTCGTGAGGTCGTACCAGGTCTTGCCGGTTTCGTCCTTGAAGTTGCGCAGTTCCTCGATGAAGATCGCATCGGCTCGGCGCAGCAGATCGGCGTATTCCTTCTTCACTTCGCCCAGGATGCGCACGCCCAGGCCCGGGCCGGGGAACGGATGGCGGTAGACCATCTCGGGCGGCAGGCCGAGCGCCACGCCGAGTTCGCGCACTTCGTCCTTGAACAGGTCGCGCAGCGGTTCGAGCAGCTTCAGGCCCAGTTGCTCTGGCAGGCCACCCACGTTGTGGTGGCTCTTGATGGTGACGGCCTTCTTGCTCTTGGCGCCGCCCGACTCGATGACGTCAGGGTAGATCGTGCCTTGCGCCAGGAAGGTCGCGCCCTTGTGGCCGCCATCTCCCGCCTTGAGCTTTGCAGCCTCCTGCTTGAACACCGTGACGAATTCGCCGCCGATGATCTTGCGCTTGGCTTCGGGCTCGCTCACACCCGCGAGCTTGCCGAGGAACAGATCGCTCGCATCCACGCGAATCACCTTCGCATGCAGCTTGCCTTCGAACATCTCCATGACCATGTCGCCTTCGTTCAGGCGCAAGAGGCCGTGGTCGACGAACACGCAGGTCAGCTGGTCGCCGATGGCGCGGTGGATGAGCGCGGCGGCCACGCTCGAATCGACGCCGCCCGAAAGGCCGAGGATGACTTCCTCGTCGCCCACCTGCTCGCGGATCTTCTGGACGGCTTCGGCGATGTGGTCGCGCATGACCCAGTCGGGCTTTGCGTCGCAGATGCCGAGCACGAAGCGCTCGATGATCGCCTTGCCTTGCACCGTGTGCGTGACTTCGGGGTGGAACTGCAGCGCGTAGTAGCGGCGCGCCTCGTCGGCCATGCCGGCGATGGGGCAGCTGTCGGTGCTGGCCATGAGCTTGAAGCCCGGGGGCAGTTCGGTAACCTTGTCGCCGTGGCTCATCCACACGTTGAGCATGCCGTGGCCTTCGGGCGTTGTGAAGTCGGCGATGTCTTTCAGCAGCGCGGTGTGGCCATGGGCGCGCACGGCCGCGAAGCCGAACTCGCGCTTGTGGCCGCCTTCGACCTTGCCGCCGAGCTGGTGCGCCATGGTCTGCATGCCGTAGCAGATGCCCAGCACCGGCACGCCGAGATCGAACACGGCCTGCGGGGCCTTGTCGGTGGTCTCTTCGTACACGCTCGCGTGGCTGCCCGAGAGGATCACGCCCTTGAGGTGGCCGTCGGCCGCGTATTCGCGCACCCATTCGTCGGTGACGTCGCAGGGATGCACTTCGCTCAGCACATGCGCCTCGCGCACGCGGCGTGCGATGAGCTGGGTGACTTGCGAGCCGAAGTCGAGGATGAGGATCTTGTCGTGTTGCATGGCGAGAGGACTCAGAGCGTTGAAATGTCGAACAGCTTCACGCCCGCCTTGGGCGCTGCCTGGATGAGGTGCTCGTCGAAGGTGGCGAGCGGGAGATTGAGCGACTTGGCGAGCCAGAGATAGCCCGCGTCGTAGATCGAGATGCCGGCGTCGATGGCGACCGCGAGCACGGCCTTGTGCTGGGCCGGCGCGAGCTCGTGCAGCTCGACACGGTGGCGGATGGCGTCGAGCACGCTCCACAACCCTTCGACGGCGGAGGTCGGAATGCGGCCGCTGCGCACGCCGTTCGCGAGGATGTTGGCGCACTCCCATTGCCAGGCGTTGGGTGCCTGCGGCTCGACCTCGTCGCGGCGGATGGCGGCGTAGAGCTTGCGGGTGTGTTCGCTGGCCCGGTCGGGCAGCAACCAGGCGGCGGTGACGGAGGCATCCATGACGAAGGCTGTCACGATTGGCGCCCTTCGTCGAGCAATGCGCGAAGAGAAAGGCCGGGCTGTATGGCGGCGTGCAGCGCGTCGATCTGGCCGAGTTCGCGCGCGATCTGCTCGTCGGTGATGACGGGCTTGCGGCGCACCGGCAGCATGCGTACGACTTCCTTGCCGTGGCGGGTGATGCGAACCTCCTCGCCTTTTTCGACCAGGTCGATCAGGGCCGAGAAGTTGTTCTTGGCTTCAGCGATACCGATGGATTGCATTTGGGCCAGAAAAATTGAATCTGGCCCAAATTCTAAATCGAGTCTGGCCTGACTTTCAAGATCTGGCCAGAACAGGCTTATTCGGCGCGGTAGTTCGGCGCTTCCTTGGTGATCTGCACGTCGTGCACGTGGCTCTCACGGATGCCGGCTGTGGTGATCTCGACGAACTCGGCCTTGTTCTGCATGTCCGCGATGGTCGCGCAGCCGCAGTAGCCCATGCTGGCGCGTACGCCGCCGGCCATCTGGTAGACGATCGAGACGATCGAGCCCTTGTAGGGCACGCGGCCTTCGATGCCTTCGGGCACGAGCTTGTCGGTGTTGGGATTGCCGGTGGTCGATTCCTGAAAGTACCGGTCGGCGCTGCCCTGCTGCATCGCGCCGATGGAGCCCATCCCGCGGTAGCTCTTGTAGCTGCGGCCCTGGTACAGCACGATCTCGCCGGGCGCCTCTTCGGTGCCGGCGAACATGCTGCCCATCATCACGGTGCTGGCGCCTGCAGCGATCGCCTTGGCGATGTCGCCCGAGTAGCGCACGCCGCCGTCGGAGATCAGCGGAATGCCGGTGCCCTGCAGCGCGGTGGCCACGCTGTCGACCGCCATGATCTGCGGCACGCCCACGCCCGCCACGATGCGGGTGGTGCAGATGGAGCCCGGGCCGATGCCGACCTTGACCGCGTCGGCGCCGACATCGGCCAGCGCACGCGCCGCGTCGCCGGTGGCGATGTTGCCGCCGATGACGTCGACCTGCGGGTAGTTGCGCTTGACCCAGCGCACGCGCTCGATCACGCCGGCGCTGTGGCCGTGCGCGGTATCGACCACGATGGCATCGACGCCAGCCTTCACGAGCGCTTCGACCCGCTCCTCGGTGCCGTCGCCCACGCCTACCGCCGCGCCCACGCGCAGGCGGCCGTTGGCGTCGCGTGCGGCATTCGGGAAGCTGGTCTGCTTGGTGATGTCCTTGACGGTGATGAGGCCCTTGAGCTCCCAGTCGCCGTTGATGACCAGCAGGCGCTCGAGCTTGTACTTGTTGAGCAGCGCCTTGGCTTCGGCCAGCGTGGTGCCATCGGGCACGGTGATGAGCTTGTCGCGCTGCGTCATGATTTCGCTGACGGGGACGTCGTAGCGGTTCTCGAAGCGCAGGTCACGGCCGGTGACGATGCCGACCACCTTGCCCGCGTCGACCACCGGAAAGCCGGAGATGCCGAGCTGGTCCGACAGCGCCATCACCTGGCGCACCGAGTGCGTCGGCGTGATCACCACCGGGTCGCGCAGCACGCCCGATTCGTAGCGCTTCACGCGGGCCACTTCGGCGCCCTGCTGTTGCGCGGTGAGGTTCTTGTGAACGATCCCGATGCCGCCCTCCTGCGCGATGGCGATCGCGAGGCGGGCTTCTGTCACGGTGTCCATGGCCGCCGAGACGAGCGGCAGGTTCAGCGTGATGTTGCGGGAGAGTTTGGTGGCGAGGGAGGTGTCCTTGGGCAGGACCTGGGAGAACGCTGGCACCAACAACACGTCG
>Ga0163161_10003700_pt1 | contig 10712 bp, 8 predicted proteins | sample S45metaG_FD_129847 | JGI IMG/M metagenome (GOLD analysis project Ga0163161, IMG submission 129847) | Switchgrass rhizosphere microbial communities from Kellogg Biological Station, Michigan, USA - S4-5 metaG | ecosystem: Host-associated > Plants > Roots > Rhizosphere > Soil | place: USA: Michigan... | reverse complement strand
TGATGATGATAAACTGGTTTTGTTTATTCATAAAATAATGATTGAAGATTGCCGCCCGGTTTGGGATACTGATTATTTTCCTGATGCTAAATCTGCGTTAGATTATATAAATGCTCAAGCCTCAAAAGAAATCGATTTTATCATTTTTCTAGATATTAGTATGCCCGGGTTAAATGGATGGGAAATGCTTGATGAATTAGAAAAAAATCCGTTTTACAGCCAAATGTTTGTAGTGCTGGTTACAGCATTTAATAGCGCTGAAGATAAAATTAAATCGGCAAGATATAGACAAGTTAAGGCTCATGTGGCAAAACCATTTAAAACAAATGATTTTAACATGTTAAAAGCTAATGAAGCGTTGGCGCCATTTTTTGAAAACAGCGTATCAACAGAAAATATTAGCTAACTTAAATACATTAAAAGTTTTACCTAAATCGTTTGTAAGTTATTACATAAAGCAATAGATTTGGAATAGAATTTTGCAAACAGTTGGCTATATGTCTGCTGCTCCATTAAATGCTAACCGCAGTGTCTTGAATAAAACTTCATTTTTTATAAAAGTCGATTTTATTTAACTAAAGCCTATGGTTGTGTTTATTGAATATAATGGTGAAGATGATTGCTCTTTTCTAAATTTAGAAACCGACTGCATCCTCACGAACTTTAAGCCCATTGTGTCAATGGGCTTTTTTATTTTATGCTTAATACATCAATTTTATAACTTGATTCATAGTTAAATATTCTATTACATTATTGTTATTTATGATTTAAAATCTTACTTTAATCAACCTTTAAATTACTAATCATCTTAAAATAATTTATGTTGCTATTAGGGATAGATGTTGGAACTTCATCAATAAAAGTTGCTGCTGTAGATGCACAATCGCAGAAACGAATAGCATCAGTTCAATATCCTGATACAGAAACAGAGATAAAATCTTTAAAAACAGGTTGGGCAGAACAATCTCCTGAAGAATGGTGGACAAACGTTCAGAAAGCTATTTTAAAACTTAATGCAACAAACTTATTCAATCCCACAGAGGTAAAAGCCATTGGTATTTCTTACCAAATGCACGGTTTGGTTGTGGTAGATAAAAATCAAAAAGTTTTAAGGGATAGTATTATCTGGTGTGACAGCAGAGCTGTTGAAATTGGGAATAAAGCTTTTGATGCTATCGGACATGAAAAGTCTTTACAACACTTACTAAATTCTCCAGGTAATTTTACCGCCTCAAAACTCGCATGGGTAAAACAAAGTGAGCCTGAAATTTATGAGCAAATAGATAAAGTTATGCTTCCCGGAGATTTTATTGCTATGAAACTTACAGGAGAAATAACTACAAGCATTTCAGCTTTATCTGAAGGCATTTTCTGGGATTTTAAGAACGATGAATTATCTGCTGATTTGCTAAATTACTATGGAATTGCCAGAAGCTTGATTCCTGAAATAAAGCCTTTGTTTTCTATTCATGGACTTTTGAAGACCGAGGTAGCCAAATTTCTGGGTCTAAATGCTGAAATACCAATCTCGTATAAATCAGGAGACCAACCTAACAATGCCTTATCACTAAATGTTTTAAAACCTGGGGAAGTTGCCGCAACTGCAGGTACGTCTGGCGTAATATATGGTGTTAGTGAATCGGCTGTTTACGACCCTCAATCCAGAATAAATAGCTTTGCACACATAACCTATGCTCCAGCAAGCAAACATACAGGTGTTTTATTGTGTATAAACGGAACCGGGAGCATGTACAGATGGGCAAAGCATAACTTTGCACCTTCACTTTCATATAATGATATAAATAAACTTTCTCAATCATCACCAATTGGAAGCAATGGATTAAAGGTTTTGCCTTTTGGTAATGGTGCCGAACGTATGCTTAATAATAAATATACAGGAGCTCAATTAACATCAGTTGATCTGAATTTACATAATCAGGCTGATATTTTTAGAGCTGTTCAAGAAGGAATTGCATGTTCTTTTCGCTACGGTTTAGATATTATGCGTGAGATTGGTATGAAGCCATCAATTATTAGAGCCGGTAAAGCAAATCTTTTTCTCAGTGAGGTTTTTGCCCAAATTTTTGTTGATGTTACAGGCGTACCCGTTGAGCTTTTTGAAAATGATGGAAGCGTAGGTGCGGCTTTAGGTGCCGGAATTGGATCTGGAATTTATAAAACCTATCAGGAAGCATTTACCAACCAGGAAAAAATAGCGTTACTGGAGCCAAAAAACAGTAACAAATATGAAATAGTTTACAACGAATGGAATAACTTATTATCTAAGGAATTAACTAAATACGATGACAAAAGTAGTAACAGGTAGTACCGAATTTTTCAAAGGTATTAATCAGATTAAGTTTGAAGGGTTGCAAAGCGATAATCCATTAGCTTTTAGATGGTACGATGCTAACCGAATTGTAGCAGGCAAAACAATGAACGAACATTTTAAGTTTGCCTGTGCTTACTGGCATTCTTTTAATGGTAACGGTAGCGATCCTTTTGGTGGGCCAACACATATTTTCCCTTGGGATGAAAAGAAAGATGTTGTAGAAAGAGCAAAAGATAAAATGGATGCTGCTTTTGAATTTATTACCAAAATGCAGATTCCTTATTATTGTTTCCATGATGTTGATGTTGTAGATTATGGCAATGATATTGTAGAGAACGAGCGCCGCTTGACTGCTTTAGTAGATTATGCTAAACAGAAGCAGACAGAAAGCGGGGTTAAATTATTGTGGGGCACGGCGAACTTATTCAGTCATAAACGCTACATGAATGGTGCAGCAACTAATCCGGATTTTCATGTTTTGGCCCATGGTGCCGCTCAGGTTAAAGCCGCTTTAGACGCAACAATTGCGCTCGGTGGCGAAAATTATGTTTTCTGGGGAGGAAGAGAAGGCTACATGAGTTTGCTAAACACAAATATGAAAAGGGAGCAGGAACATTTGGCCAAATTTTTACATACCGCCAAAGATTACGCTCGTAAACAGGGTTTTAAAGGAACATTTTTCATCGAGCCAAAACCTTGCGAACCTTCAAAGCATCAGTATGATTATGATGCTGCCACAGTAAAAGGGTTTTTACAGCAGTATGATTTATTGGAAGATTTTAAGTTAAATCTCGAAGTTAACCATGCAACTCTTGCAGGTCATACCTTTCAGCACGAACTTCAAGTTGCTGTTGATAACGGTTTGTTAGGTTCTATTGACGCGAACAGAGGCGATTACCAAAATGGTTGGGATACAGATCAGTTTCCAAATGATATAAATGAATTAACTGAAACCATGCTCATCATTTTAGAAGGCGGTGGTTTTAAGGGTGGTGGTGTAAATTTTGATGCGAAAATCCGGAGAAACTCAACTGACCCTAAAGATTTGTTTTATGCACACATTGGTGGCATGGATATTTTCGCAAGGGCTTTAATAACAGCAGATTCGATTTTGCAAAAATCAGATTATAAAGAAATCCGAACAAACAGATATAGTTCATTCGATAGTGGAAAAGGAGCAGCATTTGAAAAAGGTGACTTGACACTTGAGGATTTAAGAGATTTCGCAGTTCAAAATGGAGAACCAGAAGTAATTAGCGGAAAACAAGAATATCTTGAAAATTTAATTAATAGATATATATAAAACAGGTGTTTTTATAAGAATTTTGAAATTCTTTACTTATAAAGGAGGCTAAATTATTTAGCCTCCTTTTTTAGAATTTATCTTTCATTCCAAAAATGCCCATCAATCCACCGGTTTTTAAGGTTAAAATTTTATCTTCAGGTTTAAAATAATTGTTTTTTTGCAAGTCGATTATGGCATAAAACATTTTAGCGGTATAAACAGGGTCTAAAAGTAAACCCGTTTTTGCAGTAAAATCTTTAATAAAGCTTATAAGTTCTGGAGTTGTTTTGGCATATCCACCAAAATGGTAATTGTTATGCAATACTAAGTTTTCTATGTTTGATGAGTATTTCGAAATCTCATCCTTAATAAAATCTCCACCCTTTAAAACCGGGATAACGTTAAGCTTGGTTTTAAGTTTACGGTTATTAATTCCGTTTAATAAACCTGCCGCGGTTGTTCCGGTTCCGGCAGCACAAAAAATGTGTGTGTAATTATCTGTTAGCTCATTAATAACTTCTGCGCAACCCAAGCTCGCTTCTAAAGAGGCTCCACCTTCATTAATAAAATAGACGTTTTTATCTTCTCCGAAGTGATTATCAAATAGATTCTTTTTGTCTTTGTAAGATTCCCTGTCGGTGAAAATTAGATTCATCCCAAATAAGCTACAAAGTAGAAGTATCTCATTCTGAACTTGCTCTCCTCTAACAAAGGCTGTGGCTTTTAATCCGGCTTTTGCAGCAGCAGTAGCGGTAGCCAAAAGATGGTTAGAATAAGCTCCTCCAAATGTTACTAAATGATTTTTATTTTCTTCAGCAGCTTTTTGGAGTATATACTTAAGCTTGCGCCATTTATTTCCTGAAATAAAAGGATCAATTAAATCATCTCGTTTAACAAAAAGATTATTAAACGAAGCAATTTCTAATTTTTGTATCGGACTGTATATTTTTTCAAACACGTGTAAAAATAAAAAACACCTGCTAATTGCAAGTGTTTCTTTTGTTTTTCAGGTTGATGATTATTTAAAATATATCTTCCTTACTAGGTAAGGGAAGAAATTAAGAACAATCTTCACGTTTTGGGTAAAATTTTTCATAGGACTCTGTTTTTACTGATTAGTTAAGAGCAAATAATAAGCCAAACATTAAAGCTTAGCAAATTGTTTTTAAAAAGTTAATATAAATTTAATGTGTGAAATCGCTTTTGGTTTGTGTCTTTCCGAAATGGACGCAGAAAATGCGAAGATTACTATTTATAAGGTTACCTACAACTTATTGTAAGTGTTGCGATTGTAGCGAATTGGAGCGTTTTTTTCATAATTACGTTAATTAGTGAGAGTTAAATTATTACAAATATACTAGTGTTTATCGAAAACTAAAATTTTAGTATTTTATATATGCTGTAAAAAAACTAATACAAATTAGTAATCATTTGTATAGTAAAATGTAAGTGCCTCAATTGTGGTTTACTATCCCATTAATTATTCAATAGCCAACTTAATAATACCATGTTTTATCTGCTTCGGCCATTTGCATGCCGATTTGCTTTAACTGAAATCATTCCGAAAATTTTTGCTGTTAAAAGCATATTTTTGCGCTATGGAAAATATTGCCGAATTACAGGAATCAGAAGAGCAGGAATTATACGAACATTTAAAGATTATTGTTGATAAGGGGCAATCTCTGCTACGAATTGATAAATTTTTAATGGTACGTGTGGAGAATGCTTCCCGTAATCGCATTCAAAATGCTATTGATGCAGGCAATGTTTTAGTAAATAAAAAGCAAATTAAATCGAGTTATAAGGTTAAGCCACTTGATGAAATTTCTGTTGTTTTACCACATCCGCCTCGCGATACTGAAGTTTATCCTGAAGATATTCCACTTGATATTATATACGAAGATAGCGACCTGCTTGTTGTAAATAAGGTTGCAGGCATGGTTGTTCACCCAGGCTTTAATAATTACACAGGCACACTAGTTAATGCTTTGGCTTTCCACTTTGAGCAATTACCACAATTACCTGGTAATGATGGCCGGCCAGGTTTGGTACACCGGATTGATAAAGATACAAGTGGTTTATTACTGATAAGCAAAAACGAAAAATCAATCACCCATTTGGCTCGCCAGTTTTTCGATCATAGCATCACCAGAAAATATATTGCTTTGGTTTGGGGCGATATTGAGAATAATGGCACGGTTACTGGTTACATTGGCCGAAGCGCAAAAGACAGGAGGGTTATGGACATTTATGATGATGAAGAGAAGGGCAAGTGGTCGGTAACTCATTATACCGTTTTAAAACGACTGGGTTACGTAACTTTAATCAGTTGCGAATTAGAAACAGGGCGAACACACCAGATACGGGCACACATGCAACACATTGGGCACCCGTTATTTAACGATGCAATGTACGGAGGCGATAAGATTTTGAAAGGTACAACGTTTAATAAATACAAACAGTTTGTAGATAATTGTTTCGAATTATTACCGCGACAAGCATTACATGCCCAAAGTTTAGGTTTCATTCATCCAACAACAAAAGAATATATGTTTTTTGAATCGCCATTGCCTGCCGATTTTAAAGCAGCATTAAATAAATGGGAAAATTATATCGCGGCATCTTAAAATATGGCTCAACAATACATACTCTTTAATGATGAATTTCAAGCTGCTGATGCGCCTGTTTTAACAGCTTCTAACCGAAGTTTTAAATTCGGCGATGGCTTGTTTGAAAGCATGCGCATGATAAACAACAAACTTCAGTTTGCAGAATTACATGCAGATAGGTTAGTAGCAGGCATGAAAGCACTCAAAATTGATGGGCATGCATTGATGGATGAGTATTTTATCAAACAGAAAACCGCCGAACTTTGCAAGCGTAACAAGTGGAACGGAAATGTTCGGTTCAGGCTTTCAGTTTACAGAGATGGTGCTGGAGTTTATACGCCAGAAATAAATAAGGCAGGTTATATTTTAGAAGGTATTCCTTTAAAAAGCAACCATTACGAACTAAACACAAAGGGCTTAATTATCGATGTGTTTGATGAAATGACAAAGCCAATTAACCGCTTATCGAACTATAAAACAGCAAATGCTTTATTATACGTTATGGCCGGGATTTTTAAAACCCAAAACCGATTAGATGAAGCGATGATTTTGAACCAAAATGGTTTTTTATGCGAAAGTATAAGCGCTAATGTTTTTGTTGTTTACGATAACCAGATTTATACCCCAGCTTTAACCGAAGGTTGCGTAAGCGGCGTAATGCGAACGGCCATTATGCAAATTGCAATGATGCATGATATGACCTTTGTTGAAGCGCAAATTAACCCTGAAATATTAAATGAAGCCGAAGAAGTTTTTATTACCAATGCAACTCAGGGCATTCAATGGGTAATGGGTTATGGTCGCAAACGTTACTTTAACGAGGTTTCTAAGTTTTTAATCGAGAAATTGAATAATAATTAATAGAAAAGCAAAGGCAGAAGTACATCGGTTACTTCAGTCCTGCTTTTCCTACAATCTTTTTTAACTTCTGTCATTCTGAGGAACGAAGAATCTGTTCCATCGCTTGCAGATGCTTCGTTCCTCAGCAAGACAAATATTTTAAGTTTCTGCAAAAAAAAGTATTTCCGTTCAATCAGGTTTAATTTACTTAGTGCAGCGTTACATCGGTTAGTTTTACAGCCTCATTCCCCTTAAAAAATCTTCAATTAACATTCGTTTTTTGCCTTCGTATTGAATATCCAAAAGCTTGATGAAACCATCTTTTGTTGCAAATTTTAAAAAGGTTTTACCATCGGTTAAAAATCCACCGGCAACAATTGCCGATTCTTTTTCTTCAACTTCAGCTTTAAAAACTTTTAAGGTTTTATCATTTAATAAAGTAAACGCAGTAGGGTATGGGCTTAAGCCACGAATCAAATTAAAAACTTCTTCCGAGGTTTTATTCCAGTCGATTTTACAATCTTCTTTAAAAATCTTTGGAGCATGTTTTAAAACATCACTTTGTGGTTGTGGCTGCTCTTTATAATTTCCCTCAGCAATTGCGGTAACGGTTTTCACCAATAAATCTGCACCAACATTCATCAACTTATCATGCAAATCACCTGCGGTTTCATCATTTGTAATCTCAACGCTTGCACTTTGAATAATATCGCCGGTATCAATTTCGTGGGTTAAGAAAAATGTAGTAACACCGCTTTCTTTTTCTCCATTAATTATGGCGTGGTTTATTGGTGCAGCTCCACGATATTGCGGTAACAAAGAACCGTGTAGATTTATAGTTCCTTTCTCAGGCATCGCCCAAACAACTTCTGGCAACATTCTAAATGCAACCACAACTTGTAAATCGGCATTGTACGATTTTAGCTCGGCTAAAAACTCAGGGTTTTTTAGTTTTTCGGGCTGTAAAACCGGAATGCCTTTTTCTACGGCATACTTTTTAACAGCACTTTCATTCAGTTTTTGTCCGCGTCCGGCAGGTTTATCGGCTGCTGTTACAACGGCAACAACATCAAAATTTGCTTCTACTAAAGCATTTAAAGAAGCAACGGCAAAATCGGGCGTACCCATAAAAACTATTTTCATCTGAGATATGTTGTGTTTGTAAATTAACGTGAAATGCTCCCGTTAGGTTTTGCAAAATAACTAAAAAATAAACCATAGTTTATAGTTAAAATGATACAAGGTAAAGATGTAGTAAAGGCCAGCGGACTTGTTTATGTTACCGACTCGATGCCTGGTATTTATAGAAAAGGTAAGCCTGGTAAATTTCATTATGAAGATAAGAACGGAGAAAAAATTAAGGATGAAAAGCATCTTGATAGAATTAAAGCTCTGGTAATTCCGCCTGCATGGCAAAGTGTTTGGATATGCAATAAACCCAACGGATACCTACAAGTAACCGGAACTGATGCTGCCGGAAGAAAACAATATAAGTATCATGCAAAATGGACTTCCCGCCGCTCTGATGATAAGTATTTTAGATTATACGAATTTGGAAAGGCTTTGCCTGAAGCCAGAAAAAGATTAGCGAAAGATTTGAAGCGTAAAGATTTAGATGAACGTAAAGTGCTCGCCATTTCTGTTGATGTGCTGCAAAAAACCTTAATCCGTATCGGTAATGAAAATTATAAACACTTGTATGGTTCTTTTGGTTTAACAACTTTAAGAGATAAACACGTTAAAATTAATGGCAGTAAAATCAGCATGGATTTTATCGGTAAAAAAGGGGTGAAGCAAAATGTAGAACTTAACGATCGTTCTTTAGCTAAACTGGTAAAAAAGTGCAGAGATATTCCCGGACAAGAACTTTTTCAGTTTTACTCGAATGGAAAAGAACATAAAAGCATTGATTCGGGCAAAATAAATAATTACATAAGGGAAATTACCGGAAGCGATTTTACTGCAAAAGATTTCAGAACCTGGGGCGGTACTTTAGAAGCATTAAGGCAGTTTTCTCAATGCAGAAGTGATAAAAGCGTTGTACTAAATACGAAAAAAACTATCGTTAACGTTTTAGATTGTGTTGCGAAAAAATTGGGAAATACCCGTGCAGTTTGCAAAAGTTCTTACGTTTATCCTTTGCTGCTTACAGCTTTTGAAGAAGACAAACTTGAAAAGTTTTTGAAGAAGATGAACAATAATAATTCAATTGGTAAATTAGGTTTAGAACATGATGAAAAAGTATTGCTGTCTTTTCTAAAAGCTACCAATAGCAATTAAAATATATTAAGTAAATACGAAATGTTTTTGCAAAATCAGCTGTTATCTTGAGCATTTCGAAGGACTATCTTAAAACAAAAAAAGCTTTCACTGCAAACAGTGAAAGCTTTTTTTATTCTTTAGGTTCTTCTTTTATCGGATGAACTGGTTGTTCTTCATTTTCCCGTTTCTTTGCCGGATTATTCGTTTTGGGCGGCTTCGGTGAACTAGTGTCGTTCGGTTTCCTAACCGTTTTATTATCTACCGGTTCTCTGCCTTTGGGTACTTCTTCCTCGTAATTACTTCCGGGTTTATCACTTTTTTCTTTCGGACCGTTCATAGTTGTAATGATTGAATGAATGAATTTTGATGGATTGAATAAATACAATCGCTAATAAAATAACAAAGTTTAATAAGCTATTGTTTCATTAATTCAATATTCAATAAATCAATCACTCAAAATCCAATCATTCACTAACTCACTCATTCTGAACTCAATCATTCAAAATTCAATCATTCACTAATTGTAAAGCAAGTATTTCTTACGCATCGCTTTGTAAGCACCCAATCCTGGTTCCCACGAAGTTCTGATTTCTGCCTCACTTTTACCATCAATAATTTGCTGTCTGAAATCGCCAACGCCTATTAATTTCTCTATGGGCATGGTTTGATTACTCAATTTAGAATTAAAGAAATCTTCTTTTTTAGGCGATGCTTTGTATAGTTGAATAACCCAACCAATGTTTATTTGTCTACTTTTTCTTAAAATAGATGTATCATAGTTTCTCAAATCAATACCAAAACATTCCTCATCCTTAAAAATTGGCGTTTCTGCCATTCCTTTTATCCCGGTAGGTGTATAAGAAAATTTAAAAATTCCTTTTAGGTAAGGTGCACCAATAATTGTAAAAGGAAACTGCGTACCACGACCATGATTTAAATAAATCCCTTCAAATAAACAGGTTGATGGATAAAGTAAAATAGATTGTTGTGTATTTAAATTTGGCGACGGTTTAACAGGCAAAGTATATTCCATATCGTGATTATAATTTGCATTTTTAATCACCGTTACTTTACATTTTACCTTGTTTTTTAACCAGCCTTCGCCATTTAGCATTTGCGCATATTCGCCAACGGTTAAGCCATGAGCAATTGGAATCGGCTGAATACCAATACCAGATTTAAATTTTGGGTCTAAAATTGGGCCATCGATTAAATAACCATTTGGGTTTGGTCTATCTAAAATTAAAAGCGGTTTGTTATTTTCAGCACAAGCCTCCATTACATGTTGCAAAGTATTTATGTAAGTGTAAAAACGTACACCAACATCCTGAATATCGAAAACCATAACATCAATATCAGCTAAATCTTCTTTAGTCGGCGTACT
>Ga0163161_10003699_pt1 | contig 10715 bp, 10 predicted proteins | sample S45metaG_FD_129847 | JGI IMG/M metagenome (GOLD analysis project Ga0163161, IMG submission 129847) | Switchgrass rhizosphere microbial communities from Kellogg Biological Station, Michigan, USA - S4-5 metaG | ecosystem: Host-associated > Plants > Roots > Rhizosphere > Soil | place: USA... | reverse complement strand
TCACTCCCTTGGCCTTGCCGTCTGGCACTGCATAACGCAGGGCCACATCTCGTTCCCAATGATGAGCATCCTTTCCCGAAGCATTGTAAATGTATCCATAGCCCGGGTTCGCGGGGTCAACCCCAGTCAGGTCCGCTTCGCCTCGGGTATAGGACGTGCTGAGCTGCATGTTTGAAGGCCGCTCGCCCGGCAGTGCAGGTCTGCTCGCCATAGGCGTGGGTAAAAGAGGTGCCCTCTCTCGCAATACGGTCGATGCTGGGCGTTTCGTAACCCATCAGCCCTTGGTTATAGGCGCTGATATTGCTCACCCCGACATCGTCGCCAAAGATCACCAGGATATTCGGCTGCGCAGCACTGGCAAGTGGAAGACCCGCACAAAGCGGGACCACGAGCGCCAGGCGAGTAAACCACTGTCGTGCATTGAGCATTTCTTATTCTCCGATCATCGTGGCGACAGTGCGGCAACTCAGTGAGACAAGGACAAAAGGTGTCCTTGTCTGATTGTCACCACGCTCATTTGCACACCACTGTTATTCACAATGGAAGAATGATTGGAAGCACCATCAGACAAATTGTATTCATTGCCTCTGCTATAAATTTTCGTGATGACCGCTTATTGGACACTGATCTGGAAAGAGGTCCGCCAGATGTAGCTACAAAGTTAAATCCATCGTCGAATGCAAATAACATAAGCTTTGTATGAGCGATCCCTTAGGGCGATTGCGGCCCCTCATGACAGCCAGAAACCGGCCGTTAGATGCACAAAAAATAGGCGCCCCTATGGGCGCCCAAAACCGCCTCCCAACCAAGGAAGCAAAAAGGAAGCGGTAACTCAATGGTTAGCGTACGCGTTGGACAGAGTCCGCTAGCATCATACCTATCGGTTCAGAAGTGCCACTCAAGATGCACTGTCGGTGCGTAGGTGTCAGTACCCGGTTTGTGGATCGCTCCATATTTGTGTTTCCAGTACTCGTAGCCCGGTCCGATCAGCAGTTTGTTTTTACTGCCAAAGGCTATCTGCCCCACATCGACCATTAACGACGCGCGAACCAGGCTTTCCTCGGCCGTGTCCTGTTTAAAATAATCCTTGCCCTTCTGCGTCTTGTAACTGGCGAACCCTTGGAATTTGAGCGGCACACTGCCCAGTTGAAATGGGAAACCCCACACCATGTGCAGCACGTAATACGGATCGAACTGAATGTTCTCGGTCTGGCAAGCGTTCAACCCACAATGGTTCCATTCCATGGCGTAAAGCAGGCTGATATCCAGGTACCCGGGCACGTCGAACTTGAGTGTCGGGCCCACCACCAACATGCGCTTACGGGTCGCGAATTCGGTGTTCTTGTAGTTGAGTTCGACCCCACTGCTCAGCGCCACTTCCTTGACCGGACCGAAAGCCATTGAACGGTCAAAGACCTTGCTCAGAAACAGTTGATGGCGATAGACCAGATAGGCTTCTGTCGCGCCGGAGTTACTGTCCTTCTTCGGGTCATTGCTGTCGGACTTCAGGACGTCCAGATTGAAGAAGTTGGAACCCGTGTCATTGCCGCTGACATGACCCAGTTGGTAGATCTCCTTCTGGACCTTACCCCGCACGCTGGGCTCGGTGAAGTCGGTGCCATAGCGAAACCCGACAAAGGTATCGCTCCATTCCTTGGCGTTTACGCTGGTCGTGGCCAGGCTCATTACGCCAGCAGCCAGAAGTGCCTTGAAATACGTTTTTTGTAGTTGTTGTACGTACATAGTCAAGATTCCAATAAGTTCAGCCATGTGTTAGCCGTATGAACAGTGTTTCAGCGCTATGGATTTCAGGCGTGAGAACCCCGCGCCCGCTTAGTCATAACGACCGGGATCAAACGATCAAATGCACTGCTAGTGACTGAAAACGGTCCGACGCAGACGGTGAAACGCTTGCGCACTTAAAATCAACTTCAACCTCTAGAATATCGCGTGGACTGCCAGGCCATTATTTGCCAACCCGCGTCGCCCTCTCTCCAGACGCTGATATAACGCGAGTTCAACAGCATGGGCTCACCCCGAATAATCACATCCATGTCGATCAGCCCGGTGATGACGGCGCAGGTTCCTACCATACGTATGCGCTCTTGCTGACTGTCGAAACTTCGATAGTGCCAGATCCCTGCGCGCATTCCCTGCAGATAGTCACTCTTGCTATCGCTCTTACCATCGGAGTGGCTATAAGTAAGATCGTCGGTATAGATGCCTTCCAGAAAGTCCATGTCCAAGTCGATCATCGCCTGACGACGGCGTACTTCAAGGGCTTCAATGTGTTGTTTTGTCTGTTGCTCTAACATGCTTAAAACTCCGTGCTTGGCGGTTGATCGCATCCGCGATTAGCGGAATAACCGAATGAGTACTCTCATCTACGAATGGCGGGTTTCCAGTGGCGCGCTTTGCGCAGAATTTACCTCGGGGATTTCTGCATGGGGCATGAAAAACATGGTGATCGTTGCCAAGGCAAAGAAGCCTGCGCAGACCAGCAACCCCAACGCCAAGCTGTAATGGGTGGCAATACCACTCAACAGTAACGGGGCAAACGCCGCCAGGCCGCGGCCGAAGTTGAAGCAGAAGCCGGCACCGATCGTGCGCACCCGGGTGGGGTAAAGGGCGCTGAAGTACGACGCGAACAGACTGGCAAAGGCATAGAAGAAGGCATAGACCGGCCCCAGCCAGAACAGGATGGCGTTCTGTGTGGTCAGGGCATAAATCGACAGCATGACGGCACTGCCCAGCAGTGAAAGCAACGTAGCGTTTCTTTTGCCGATGTGGTCGGCAATGAAGCCAAATGCGTTAATCCCGATGAACGCGCCGATGTTCAGGATTGCCATGAAATTGGCCATCATGCCCATGTTTAGACCACGCTCTTGCACCAGGTAGGTCGGCAACCAAGTGCTCGCGCCCCAGAAGCCGATGACTGCACAACTGGCTGCCAGGGTACCCAACAGGGTCAGCCGCAGCAGTTCAGGAGCAAAGATTTCGCTGACCGAGACGCGCATCTGAAGCTTGGGGTTGGCAAGGCTCTTGGCCTTCTGCTCTTGCCATTCCCGGGATTCGGGCACAAAGAAAAAGAGGTACGCCACTGGGATCAGCGTCGAGATACCCGCCACCAGAAATAGCATCTTCCAGTCCGGCAGGTAGTTTGCCGCGGCCATTGCCGCGATGGCGGCGCCGATCGGGAAGGAACTCAGCACAAAACCGGTCGCTCTTGCACGCTGATGCGCAGGCCAGGTCTCCGTCACATAGGCAGAGACAATTCCCCAGACACCACCCAGCCCCAACCCAGAAAGGAAGCGAAGCAACAGGAGCAAGGCCCAACTGTGGGTAGTCGCAACCAGGGTGGTCAGCACACCAAACACAATCAACGATATGAGCAGTGCCTTGCGTCGACCAAAGTTATCGGAGTACCAGCCGGTGGTGATGCTGCTAAAACCGATACCCAGCAGGGTCGCCGAAGCGAGCATACCGGCCTCGTTGAAGCTCAGGCCGAGATCCTGGCGGATCACCGGCAGCGCGATAGTCAGCAGGATGATTTCCATGGCATCGAACAGATACGCCAGGAAGCCGCCGACAAGCACATGCCACTTCGAAAGAGATTTCATCGTGGTTTTCCTTATTTTTGTTGTTGTGCCAGTCCGATGGATCGGGCGCGATCAGCCAAAGCGCGCAATCAGTCGGGCTGGGGGATTTACTTTTTTTACGGAGGGCGTAGTCAGTTAGAGGAGCAGGCAGGCTTCCTCAAATTCGAGACGCGGGCTGCGTGCAAATAACTTGGCGGTATCGCCATAACCGAGGTTGCATAAGAAGTTTGATTTGATCTGCATGCTGGCAAAGGCAGGCGGCCGGTCGGTGTCAGGGGTGAAAAAAGCTTGATCAACCCACTGATGATCAAACCCGGACATGGGACCGCAGTCGAGCCCCAAGGCGCGCGCCGCGAGGATGAAGTAGCCGCCTTGCATCGAACTGTTGCGTAGCGCCGTTGACTCGATCAACTCCGGCTGCCCAGCAAACCAATCGCGCACGCCGGGATTGTGCGGAAACAGCTTGGGCAATTGCTCGTGGAATAGCGTGTCGTAACCGATGATGGCAGTCACCGGTGCACTTATTGTCTTTTCAACGTTGCCAGCGCTCAGTGCCGGAAGCAGGCGCTGTTTAGCCTCGGCGCTACGCACAAACACGATACGTGCCGGACAACCGTTAGCACTCGTCGGCCCCCAACGCATCAGGCCATAAAGGTTTTTGAGTGTGTCATCGCTCACTGTTTGATCGAGCCAGCCGTTCTGGCTTCGGGCCTGGCGAAACAGCAGGTCAAGCCCCTGCTCGGTCATTGCTTTACTCATGGCATCGGTCCTTTTGAGAGAGATCAACTGTGCCGCTGGCGGGACGTCGCAGACCGAGGTTCGGTCTGTTGCGTTTCACACTTGCCACCAAGGAAATACTCCACCGACATCGGTGGCCCCCACTGATAGAGGCTATCGTCACAGGCTTGGGTGAAGCCTGACGGTGAGTCCTGGTTGAACAAGTCACCGTCCGTGAAATGCTCGATGAGGTTGCCGGACGGGTCGCTCCAGTAATCGAAGATCTGGCTGCCCAACACATGTCGGCCCACCCCCCAAAATGGCGACCAGCCTTGCTGGGTCATCCAAGCATGTCCCAGGCACTGCGCGTCGAAGTCTTGAACCTCGTAGGAAACGTGATGGACGAAGTCTTTTTCCGCCTGGAACAGTGCAATGGTGTGATGGTCAGTCCATGCACTCCCACGGTTCAATCGCAGGAAGGCCGCCGCCGGGCAGTCCCGATTGGGCTCTTCAACCACCAGATCGGAGGGCAGCATGCCAAGCACCTGCTTGTACCAGTCCAGATGCGCGACCATGTCCTGTACGCCGATTGCCGCATGGCCGAGACGCAACACTTGCGCAGCACCTTTATTGGGGCGTTGCACATCGCCGAAGCGCTGTTTTTCTTGCGCCGAGTTAATGGTCAACGCCGCGCGAAGGTCTAGAGAACCCACCGGTTCAATGCCGTGGACCAACTCAATCCGGCGGCCGGACGGATCGTGCAGCACGACACATTGCCCACCTCCGGGCCCCTCTAGTGCGTGGATGGCTGACGCACCCGACAGCTGAGTGGCCTGGTGCAGGTCGTCGAGACTCTCGACGGCGAATGCAATGGCGCCAAAGCTGCTGTGTTCGGCCTTTTCGGCGATATACACATAAGGCAGCGAACAGGCCCCACGCAGGTAAAGCCGCTGTTCGGTCCGGTGCATAACGACCAGGCCGAAATCGGTCAGGAAGCGTTCGATCACCGCGAGATCGGGATGACAGTAGACGACGTGGTTGATGTCTTTTATCTGCAACACGAAAGTGCCTCCTTGGCCGCTTTCAGAGCGGTGCTCTAGAAGCGGGCCATCGACAAAACTCAAGGCTGCCCGGTTGGATTTGTTCGGGCACACCCTTCAATGAGCGGAACAACAGGTCCGTCGATTTCAGGGCAGCAGGGTCTGCGAACGGCAAAGTCGTTCGGCAAACATGTGACAGCCATGGATCGATGGGTCAGCCGTCGGCCACGTGCAGCCGGATCGGTTGTTCCGCTATCTCGAAAGTGAATCTGACGCGTGGCTTCAGACCGATGAAGGCTCGTCGGCAATCAAATTGCTCAGCGTGCCGAGTCCTTCGATTTCTACGGTGCACAGATCGCCAGGCTTCATGAACAGCGGTGGACGGCGCGCCCAGCCGATCCCCGCAGGCGTGCCGGTGACGATGACATCACCGGGCTCCAGAGTGACTGCTTCACTGAGGGTGGAAATCAGGTCGACGACGCTGAAGATCATATCCGCGGTGTTGCCCTGCTGCACGATCGCCCCATTGAGGCGAGTCACCAGTTTCAGGCCGCTGGCGCCTGGTGGCAGTTCGTCGGCACTGACGAAGGTCGGGCCAAACGCGCCCGTAGCATCGAAGTTCTTGCCAATCGTCCATTGCGGCGATTTGAACTGGTAATCGCGGATTGAGGCTTCATTGAAGATCGCATAACCCGCAACATGTTCCAGAGCGCGATCCTTGGTGATGTGTCGGCCACCGGTACCAATGACGACCGCCAGTTCACCTTCGAAATCCAGTTGCTCGGAGACACGGGGACGAATGATGGGTTCGCCATGGCCAATCAGGCTCGAGGCGAAACGAGGAAAAAACGTTGGGTAGGTCGGCTGCTCGTATGGGCTTTCCTTGGTGTGATCGGCATAGTTCAAGCCGACACAGACAATCTTGCCTGGACGCTCGAGAGGTGGCAGGTAACGAATTTTCGACGGATCCAGCAAACGCGCATCGCTCAAACGCTCGTGGGCGGATTTCAATGCGCCCTCACCTGCCTGGAGCAGGTCATGGAGCGAACCCGGGTAGCCGGCTTCGTTTTCGTTCAAACCGCGCAGGACGCCCGCTTGCTCAATACCCAGCCCTTTGGAAGTGCCTTCTACGAATCGTACAAAACGCATGATCTGTGCCTCTATTATTCTTATGTATTTTCGAAATGGTACGGTACGTTACCGTACCCTTGAGACGAAAGGTGCACCCAAACGAAAAGCGGGTCAAGAGTGCTGAACACCTTTTTTGTAATTTTTTTTGGCTTACTTAAACGTTCGATGCATGCCTGTCCGGCTGGAACGCATACCTAGAGCCGCGTACGCTATGGCAAACTTCGCAGCGTACTTTTTAGGAATACCCGAGCGCCACATGGAAACCCCTACCCCCAAACAGGCAGCAAAGCGGCAAAGCATTCTCAAAGTGGCAACCGACATGTTCCTCACCGATGGGTACTCCGGGGTCAGTGTCGACGGGCTTATTGCGAAAACCGGTGGATCAAAGCGCACGATCTACAGCTACTTTGGCGGCAAGGAAGGGTTGTTTTCGGCGATTATCGAGCAGCTCTGTGCGGAGAATGTCAGCCCCCTCACCCACATGGATCTCAAGCAACAGCCCTTGCAAGACGCCCTGTCGACCATCGCGAAGATCTTTCTGGATGTGGTGCTTTCACCTCGCACCATCGCCCTGCACCGCTTGATTGTTGCCGAAGCGCTTCGAGCTCCGGAGGCGGCGCGGTCGTTCTTTGACGCCGCACCGGCGACGGCTTACAACTGCCTGGCCGAGTACTTCAAATGGGCCGAAGAAGCCGAACTGATCACCTCAGGCAACGCCCATATCCGCGCAAAGATTTTCCTCGATGCCCTGACCGGTGATCTGCAATTGCGTTGCTTGCTCGGGCTTGGCAAGTGCCCTTCGACATCGGAAAGGGAACACCTGATCACAGAGACCATCTCCATTTTCATCAACGGCGTGTCACCCAAGCAGTGTTAGGCCGTGGGATTGCTTTAACTGATCAATGAGTCGATTGCGAAGCTAATGGAATCGCCTTTCAACGCGCCAGTCGATATTTGGATTAAGGCTTCTGCTGGACCTTTAACATTCGCAACAGCGTGAATCCCTAATTTCGTGGTGCCCACCTAGGCATCTCAACCATAATGGTTAGAGATACCTAAGGAGTCAGATGCTATTTGATAGCACTTCAAGACGACCCATTAGCAGCCTTTGGTTTGCATCCGCCATCTCACGTAAGAAACTCCAGGTCGCCTTCATCCGAGCAATGTCCTTGAACTCAATTGGCATCAACATCCAGAACGTCCTGGTGAACTCGATCTGCTCACCCAGCACTCGTTTTAAACATGGATCCGCATCTGCAGAGAATGATGGAAGAATGGCAATGCCCGCCCCGGCTGCGGCGGCCTGTTGCTGCGCGAGAATGCTGGTACTCCGTAGCACAATGTGACGGGGCTGACCTATTTCATCGAGATAAAGCAGTTCTTTGCTGTACATCAAGTCTTCGATATAACTGACGAAATTGTGTTTACTCAGATCTTCGCGGCTTTCAATTGACGGATGCTGCGCCAAATAACTGCTCGAGGCATAGAGCTTGAGCACGTAATCAGTGAGTTTAGTAATGATGAACGGGCCACGTACCGGCCGCTCTAAGGTAATTACGATATCGGCCTCATGTCTCGACAGTTGCACCATGCGCGGTACCGCCAATAAATCGATACGTAGATTTGGATAGCGCTTGGTTAGCGCAACCAATTGCGGAGCGAGCATGGTGGATCCGTAACCCTCAGTCACACCGATCCGCACCTGCCCGGAAAGACTCTCTCCCTGCCCAGCTTTGGATTGTACGATTGCCGAGCATGCGTTTTCCATCGCCTCTGCGTGTGGCAACAGATTCCGTCCCGCTTCAGTCAAGCTATAGCCCGTAGTTGCTCGAAGAAACAACTGAGTATCCATGCTTTTTTCCAAAGCCTGTACACGGCGTGAAACCGTCGTGTGGTCAACCCCTAATCTACGCGCAGCCACCGTCAACTTGCTTGCACGGGAAAGTTCTAGGAAGTAGCGCAAATTGTCCCAATCCATGAAACACACCTCATAGCCGTGCAAAAACGCAGAATAACCCTGCGCCAAGCCACATTGCTACAAGCAAAAATGCACTGCTAGGATCAATGCCAGGGTTCTCATCGCATCGCGGTGAGATCAGCCACCGAAACTTCTTTTGAAAGGCTCGATTGATCATGGCAGCGCAAATCAACGAACGTACAGTACCAACCGTCAAACTGATGATCGGCGGCAAGCTGATCGAATCCACCACCAACCAATGGAGCGATGTGGTCAACCCGGCCACCCAGGAAGTCCTAGCCCGCGTACCCTTCGCCACAAGCGAGGAAATGAATGCTGCTGTGGCAAGCGCGAAGGAAGCCTTCAAAACTTGGCGCAAAACCTCCATCGGCACACGCGCGCGGATCTTCCTCAAGTATCAGCAATTAATCCGCGAGAACATCAAGGAGCTTGCGGCGATTCTTACTGCTGAACAGGGTAAGACCCTGCCCGACGCCGAGGGAGACGTCTTCCGCGGCCTTGAAGTGGTCGAGCACGCGGCCAACATCGGCAATCTGCAAATGGGGGAGTTGGCCAACAACGTGGCCGGCGGCATCGACACTTATACCCTGCTGCAACCGTTGGGTGTATGTGCCGGCATAACTCCATTCAACTTCCCGGCGATGATCCCGCTGTGGATGTTCCCGATGGCCATCGCCACCGGCAACACCTTCGTCCTAAAACCCTCCGAGCAGGATCCTATGGTCACCATGCGTTTGGTCGAATTAGCGATGGAAGCCGGAGTTCCGCCGGGTGTACTCAACGTGATTCACGGTGGAGTCGATGCAGTTAATCTGATTTGTGATCACCCGGACATCAAGGCGGTGTCTTTTGTTGGTTCGACTAAGGTTGGGACCCATGTCTATAACCGCGCCATTCTTAATGGCAAGCGTGCACAGTGCATGATGGGTGCAAAGAACCATGCCATCGTCATGCCGGACGCGAACAAGCAACAGACGCTCAATAACTTGCTTGGCGCCGCTTTCGGTGCGGCCGGTCAACGTTGCATGGCACTGCCTGTGGTCATCCTGGTAGCCGAAGCACAGAACTGGCTGCCGGAACTTATTGATAAGACCAAAACCCTAAAAATCGGTGCCGGAGACGAAGCGGGCACTGACATCGGCCCCGTAATTTCTAGTGCTGCGTTAGATCGCATCAGTAGCCTGATCGCCATGGGCATCAAGGAAGGTGCGGAGCTGGAGTTGGATGGACGTAACCCGCAGGTGAGTGGCTACGCTACAGGCAACTTCGTCGGCCCAACGATCTTCTCCAACGTCACCTCCGAGATGAGCATTTACCGAGAGGAAATCTTCGGGCCAGTGCTCTGTGTGATGTCCGCAGCTACGCTCGACGAAGCGATCGCCCTGATAAATGCCAATCCGAACGGCAACGGCACTGCCCTCTTCACTCGCTCCGGTGCTGCGGCTCGCCACTTCCAGGAAGAGATCGATATCGGTCAGGTCGGCATCAATGTGCCCATCCCGGTACCAGTTCCATTGTTCTCCTTCACTGGCTCGCGCGCGTCTAAACTCGGCGACTTGGGTCCATATGGCAAGCAGGTGGTGCAGTTCTACACTCAGACCAAGACAGTTACCCAGCGTTGGTTTGATGAAGACGAGGTGGGTGGCCCAGTGAACACTACTATCACCCTTAAGTGATCTACGCGTGCCCTAGTCAATCTCTGACTACGGCACGTGACCGCTGAATGTTTTCTGTTGAGCGTCACCATTACACGAAGCGTTGTTGATGATAGCGCATGCGTTTGTTGGGCAACTCCGATGGTTTTGAAAACCAACATTCTTCGATGACGGGATGTCCGAAAAGCGACAAGTACACACGTCCCTGCTGCGTCTGAGCCTCAAACAGCAGCCTTGCCGAGTGCTGCACCGGGCAGCGTTCATGTCCAAACAGCAAGTTTTTTGGAGGCCTTCACTGATGACTTGCAACTCAGAAGTCTATTCGGATAGCTGCCTGCATCCCTACAAACGAGACAGAGCGCCTAATCTAACAAATCGCATCCATTGCTTAGACGCCAACAACCGGCTGAGCCCGCCACTCGTGTAATCAAACGCAAGATCGCCCCCTTCTAAATCAGTGAACAATCGACTTTCCATACTGAAGGCCTTTAACTCTGGAGCAAGCCATGCAAGATCTCGATCCCGTCGAAACTCAGGAATGGCTGGACGCCCTGGAATCGGTTCTCGACAAAGAAGGCGAAGACCGTGCTCACTA
>Ga0163161_10003697_pt1 | contig 10721 bp, 6 predicted proteins | sample S45metaG_FD_129847 | JGI IMG/M metagenome (GOLD analysis project Ga0163161, IMG submission 129847) | Switchgrass rhizosphere microbial communities from Kellogg Biological Station, Michigan, USA - S4-5 metaG | ecosystem: Host-associated > Plants > Roots > Rhizosphere > Soil | place: USA: Michigan... | reverse complement strand
GGGGTATTTAGATCAAGATCCTCGATGCCTTCAAGACGAACATGTTTCCCGGTTAAATCATTTTGTAGATAATCGAGAATTTTGTATGCAGAATACAGGACTTGAAAGTTTATTCCACGTAAATTGATCGCACCGCCTGTTCTTTTTTTTGCTAAATGTTCAAGGTAATTTAATGATAGTTCATTTTGCTCATTTTTTTTCTTCATGGTGGTCTAGAGAGGCGTAGGCCGTTGATCAAACGGATTTTTTTTTGAAATGCTAAACTAACAAAATATCGCGAGAGTTCAGAATGATCAAAACTGTAACAACTCTCCAATCTGCTCCCCATAAACCCTTTTTTTTTGTGCCCAATTTTGGTCCAATGGAAATCATTGAGCCATGAACGATTACTCAACAGCACTGGGTTGCAAGTTTAACGGCAAACACTATCCAAAAATCACAAGGATAATCAGCACTCCCCGCAAAAAGATCCTCTCCAGACAAAGGGAATTTCTGTCCCTGAATGTGGAAGCCGTGTTTGAAAGCCTGTCCAAATACCAGCCGATATCTAAGCGAAGTTTCGGTCTAAGTCTGGGCATTTAATACACCAATTGTGTCACCATTTAACCAACAGAATCTTGATGGAAGGGGAGCTCTCCGCCTGTTTTTTGGCGGAGCGAAATATGTGTTTGTGATACAAACGGATTTCAGCTCCCTGTCTCGGAACTCTGGTACTGGAAAACCGCTTATAAGCACTTAAGTATCTATGTAAGGAAAATATTGCTGGACAAAACCTGTTACCACAATTTTGAGGAACCAGTCGCTGGATGAGTTCATCCAGAAAATGGTAATGTTAAAAAACGAGTTGAGCGCGATAGGAAATAACCTGAATCAGATTGCCGAAAAAATGAACAGTTACACTTCAATGCCTGGAGCGAAGCTGATGATGAAGGGGTATAGGCTAGTGAAGACCGATGTTGATACATAGATCCGGGCGATAAGGAATAAGTTGAACGAGTTTTCGTACAAATGGTTGCAAGGATCACAAGCGGAAGGAGTATATGGGTGCTTTAAACGAGGATAAGATAACTGACGGAAAGGCCGTTTTTCTCTCTGCTGAAAACTATCTGAAGGAATCTGGTAAGTTAAGCCTAGTAGAAAAACTTTTTGTATTAAAAGACCATGCAGGAAGGAACGAAAGGATAAAGACCAATTGCGTGCACGTCTCGCTGGTGAGGTAACGCAGTCTTTGTCTGCTTATGTCTTTGTTTATCCGCTATTTTAGATTGAACTCTAATCATTTATATCTTTAAAATTAGCAGTGAGTCTGTCGTAGATTTTGCCCAGCATGGCAACATTAGCATCGTATCAATATAATTCCACAATTTAAAACATGTAGATTTTTCCTAAAAGTCAAGCCAATCTTCATCCATGAAATCATCGAATTCAAATGGATCTGGCTGTGCCCAGAACGTCCTGGAAATAAAAATCCCAATAACATCAACATTTGGGAATGCTTCCCTGATCGTGTTTTTGCAGGCGAGAAAATGTCCACCGGAGGTTAGTACATCATCAAATAATATTATCGTCCCCCTAAGGTCGGCGGCAAGTTCAGGATCAATTGTCATGTTTGCCTGCAATTCCTGCGGTGTCGGCCTATTGTCCGGGTTGTCATGTGCTGAGCGAATGTTTTCAATGTTTACTAAAAGTTCTCTTATGTCGGCATTTCCCGGGAAACTTTTTGTTAAAAGCTGGTGCATCCTACCATCATATTCAGCATCAGTCTTACATTTTGAGGGGGGTACGGGAACAAGGGTCACGTTGTCGATAGAAACCTGGGGTACTACCGAGTTTTGGAAAAGCGCTGCAAGTTTAGCAATAGCCTGAACCTTGTATTGCCACTGATTGGTGTGTCTGGTAGAAAGCTTCTTTTTGAAATTGATAATCAGCTGTTTTTCCTGATTGTCGAAGCCATCTTCTTTTTTGTACTCCATCAAATAGTAGCAATTATCATCAGCACTAAGATGATAATGTCTTTCTATAGTGAGTTCATCGATTTTGATGAGACGGTATTGATTTTGGAGCAGTTTCTTTACCACAATTATCCTTTTGAGTTCAACCCTCCAATGATGTCTTCATAATCTTTTACACGAATGGCACCCTGTTCTTCGAACTTTGCTGGCCAGGTAATATTCGGGTTTTGAAAACAACTTTCCAATATGAATAGTTTTCTGTTTTGTTGAAGTGCTGCTTTCGCCTGAATCAATGTTCCCGAGGTATCACTAGCCTCGATGATAACTGTCGCTTCCGAAAGTGCAGACATCGTTTTGTTCCTTTCCGGAAAGAAAAGTTTGTTGCCGAATGGTGTCTGTTTGCTATACCTCACAAATGGCACTTGGCTTATAAGCAGGTGATGATGGGCAATAAAATTCTGTAGTTGTGAGTTCTCCTTTGGATAATAGGTATTCAAAGGTGTTCCAAGAACGGCAATTGTACGTCCTTTTTGTTTAATTGCTGTTTTGTGCGCTACCGCGTCAATACCTTTGGCAAGCCCAGATACAATAGTAAAATTATCAGTAACCAAAAGTTTGGTAATCTTCTCAGCCCTCTTAACACCGTTCGCAGAGGGATTCCTCGATCCAACGATGGCTATGCTACGTGTTTGGAGATAATCCAAGTTTCCTGCATAATATAATACCTCAACCTGTTCTGCTGCATCCCTTAGTCCAGATGGATAGTCAAAAGTCTCATTGATTAGAATATTTGCCTTATAATCTGCCTTGCTATGCTTAATAAGCTTTTTAATCTCAGGATATAAATCTTTATAGAACTCCTCGTGAATCAGCTCCGAAGGAAGACTACCAGGGTTTTGCCTAAAAAGATTAGCAATGGACTTAAAACTGGCTTTGCTCTCAAGCCATAATGCTTCATACGCTGCAATCTCCTTTAATGGTATAATGGCAGAAGAGAATGCATTATTTATCGCTGTGCTGAACATAAAATGGGTTTGATGTATCGTATATAAACGTTTTTAATCTTTAAATGTTTTACTAAAAACACTCGCAATTTACTAAAAAAATTAGTAAAAAAGAAATTAAATCAAAGCTAAAAAATTTATTCGACAATCAATATAGCCAAACCCTTCCGTCGCCGGAAATATGATGAACCTGATCGGATGACACAGCTCGAAATTTTATAGCGCTATATTTCAATGAAAATGGTTCTTCGTCCCGGTTTGTAATCCTGCCCAATAACATCTGGCCTCCTTCACCCCCAAAAATATTCGAGATGGTTATCTGTAGATTTTAGAACCTATTTTTATGGTGACTTATATTTTGTTATTTACCGGTAATGCCGGAGTTCCACCTTGAATTATTTCAAATCATTCAGCATTGCCAATCGTTTTCAGGTATCTGTTTTCAAAAAGTTCGGAAGAAAGCAAACAGCCTAGTACACTGTAGGGATAGTGTGGTTTATCGATGTTCATTCCGATTACCAATTTTCCCTTTGCGCCATCCATCCTCGCATCGGAAAGGATATCATCGACAATACTATCCCTTTCCTCCCTCAGTCGGTCATAATAACTATAACCTGCTATGGCAAACTGGCGTTCTTTTTCGGCAGTTTCGAGCAAAATCCAGTTGTGGAGGAATTCTGCTTTCCCATTGTGCATTTTCTGTTCCTGCTCATCGACGAACTTTTCAAGGTACTGTTGTCCGTCTATTGGTACGTTCAGTAGGATATAAGATGTTTCCAGCCAAGTCTGGAACTGTTTTTCTTCCAGCCTGATTAGCATGTCTTTCCACCACTGGGTCTTGGTCAGTTCGGGTTTGATAACCTTTTCACCATGCGCTGTGCCGATAATATAGTTGTCGAGTTCTTTGGATTTAAGATCCATTTTGAACAGGCCGATTTTTTCCAGATCTTTTCCGAAGTTGAAACCTTCATCAAGATACCAGGCGAGAATATCCAGTTCATCGCCCATGTACTGGATATTCGCTTCGAGTTCACGGCGGCGCTGCAGGTAGTGGATTTTTTCAGATGCAAGGGGCAACAGGTCAAATACAACCTGGAGGTCTGTTAGGCTGACCGAGGTGGCAAGTTCTTCAATTTTTTTATCGGTCACGCCAGCTTTGATGAGCTGTTTTAGGTTACTTCCCATCATGCCCAAATGGGATAGGGTTATCCCCAAGGGAATAAAGTATTGGAGCTCTGCTGAACTGAAACGGTTGTTGGGACCTTTTTTTACTTTCAGCGACAGGTCGCCAGGGTTTTCCTGCAGGAATTCAATGAAGCGCAGTGCCTGCTCGGAGGGCTCTTCGATAAGCTCCTGAAGGGTTTTGAACAGGCGGTCTGGTGCAGCGCGCTTTGCAGGTGGACTGACCGTGCCGGCCTTTGCCTCGATGACCACGGCAAATTTATCTATAATAACCAATAGGTCATTTTCATAACGCTTTCCGTCTTTGCGGTGCCATAGGCTTCCGGGATAGATTTTGGCCATTGGGAAAGAAGAACGGAATAGTTTAGTAACCTCGTTTTCCAGGTAAGTGCCCCTGGTCTCATTGTATTTATTGCGTAGTTTTTCATCGCTAGCACAGAAGCTTTCCAGTAAGCTGATGCTAAAATGGGTCATGACCGACCAGAGCCCGCTAAAGATCTTGTTTTCGTCAAGTTTTATGAACGGCTTTTGATGTACGGGATTACTGAGCAGAAAATGGTCTGGATCGAAATCTGCGAGGTCTCCGAAACCGAGACTGATCAAGCCGAATGCTTCGCGTAGTTTTTCTGCTGGGATTTTTCCTTCGGCAAAGGATTCCAGCGTTGCAAAATCAAAGGTGAAAAGATCTTCGAGAAATAAGTCTGAATGCATGAGTAGCATTTGTTTTAGCCTCAGACTGTTCTTTCCGAACATCTCCCAAATCTTTTTGCGCCCCTTTTGGTCGGTCTTGCCAGTGGGAAAATGTTTTTCGTAGGTATCAAAAATCTTATCGTAATGGTTATGCCGCATGAGTTCGACCGTTTTCAGTCTATGGACATTGATACGCCCTTCCACGTCTTCGGTCATGCTATAGATGACTTGGAGGAAAGCTACCGGGTCAAAGCCATGGTGGACGACAAAAGCCGGACTCACCGCTGCAGCAAGATCCAAGGTTACCTTTTTCATCTGGTGGTCATAAGACCAGTTTCTCACAGCAGTGGTATTCATGATCATTTCTGTACGGAGCATATGGAAGGGTAGGTCGTCTGCCGAGAGCACTGAAGCTGGAAAATCAAAATGTTTAAGTCGGTAGAGCTCGCCGATCTCCATAAAATCCTTTTTGAACTTTTCAACTTCTGCTGAAAAGGGGCGGGCATCATAGTTTCTTGGAAGTGTGAGTGCAAAGGCCTGAAGCAGTTCCTGGTAATAAGGCTGGAATTCGATAGAGCCTTTTACAGCTTCTTCATCATAGCCCGCCTTTGAGACCATGAAATAATAGAAAACGAAAGATATCAGCTTGGGCTGATCGTAGGTGCCAATCCAGTCTTTTATCTTTCGGTATTTTTCGGGGAAATTTTCCGCGGCATTTTTGCCGATGGTTTTGAGTGCATCGAGTCTTTCTTCGAATGTGCTTTCTTCCGCTCCTTCAAAGTTGGCTTCAAAATATTTCATTTTGATCGGCTCTGGCGCCATGCCATTGGATTTCATGGTTTCGATCAATTGCTCCGAGGTGGGAAGCTTGGCCTTTTTTGTCTTTTTCTTTGTCTTTTTCCGGGTTCTGCTTGTTGGCATAGATTTGAGCGTTTGTAACGACAATTTACGCGTTTTCTGCTGTTTTTTAAAGGTTTGTTATCAACATATTTTTCTGTTGTGAGATATGAAAAGATCGAGCTATAAAGAGTTTAGAATAATTTGTTTTGGGAAATTGAAAGCCAGGAAAGAAAAAACTGAGTGGAAAATGCAAAAAAAATAATAGCAAATCTGTTTTGGGAAAGAGGCAACCGTATTGATTCCGGTTGCCTCTTTTGTTTATGTGGCACTAAGCTCGGTACTTAATTTTGGCACCGTTACTATTCCAAGTAGGTCATCGATCCATAATAATACAAATTATCATAGATGACTTTTGCGGAGTATTCTATTCGCTCAAAAAGCTCATTTTCATCAAGGTGTTGCTTCAATACATCGACAACAGCTTGCTGGCCTTTTAAAAATATTGTGAGAGATTTTTCATAGGCTATTATGTAATTATGCCCATTTGCTAAGGAGATTCCTATTAGTAGTCCGAGAAGGAGGCCTGCGTAGTCATCAATAGGCCACTGATGGCTCAATAATGACTGAGCAGGTGATACGAGGGAAGAACCAAACCCTACAGATCCCGGGGAATTCAATAGTGTTGTTGTTGCGCCATCACAAGCGTTCAATGCTAGAAGTCGCCGACCTAATTCAACCGGACGTTGATATTCCAAATCTTTAAGAAATAGTTTTTGCTCAGGGATATCGCCTGTATCCCTGTTTAAAACCAGATAGGAGGTATGTGGCAAAAAATGGTCAAATTGTCCGTGGCATGAGATCCATACCAAATCAAAAGAATCATCTTGATAAGCCTTTGCGAAATCAGATGAAGTATGTTCGTACCAATTGTAACGGACAACCTCGGACCCTTTTGCTCTAAAAATTTCTTGTAAGCCATCACATTCATATTGTGCCATTGGCAGATCGCCTTGCCACATCAGGACCTTTTTTACAGGCCGTGACTGATGGGGTATGCGAAATGTCTGGATCAGGGGAAGCGCTACTCCGCAATATTTTAAAAATAGTGCTTGTAGCGGGAGTTGAAACTCGGCCAGCAGAAAGCATGCTGGCATCGACTTTATCATTTCTTGTATATCCTTCCGTTTGAGAGCGAAGTGGGCGATTAGAATATCTTCGAGTTCTTTACCATGGCGAGGGTCAGGCGTACCAATTTCTTTTTGAATTGGTTCTGATTGGCTGAATTCAAAATCATCGATTACCGCAATAGTCTGGCTTAGAAACATATTCAGCTTGGATATCAGTAACGGCCCATATTGTAAAGGATCCGTACCCGAAGTAATGACTTTGCCTTGCGAGCTGTATCTTACACCTTCCGCAGTGTTTTGTTGGATCATCATCAATTCTTCGAAATATAATTCGGCCTCAGGGATTTTAAAAAAGTTGCCAATAATCAGAAGCACCGTTTCTACGTCTCCACTTTTAAGCAGTGTATCTATCAATGGGTAGATACACGAGAAGATTCTGCTCATTTCGAAGTCAAGGTGCTTCTTATCATCCATTTCGTTCTCTATTGCCTGATGATATGCTGCAATCGAAATCATCAGCGTTTCCAGATTGTCTTTTATCAGCTGACTGCTTACCGAAAATTTTACTGCCAGAATTTGGATGAGTTCATATTTGCTCAAACCTATTTTAGTCAACACCAGGTCACACCAGCCCTGTTGGCCTAGGTGGGTGTATTCCCAGCCACAAAAGCAAAACTGCATTGCTGCTTTTTTTACAGCTGACATTGGCATCCAGTCCATTCCATAAAAATACAGCAAGGCGTGAGAGCAGGCATCCTTTATTTCATTGAATTTATTGTTGTTTGCCCAAGTTTGAATGGCACAAAATGCTGAAACCAAATTATCATCGTAGTTCATAGGCCCAGGTAGCCTTTTCAAATAAGGGAAATAGACGTTCATGTAATCTTCGACGATTTCCTTTAACCCTCCCTTAATCCGTTGCTGATAAAACAACATATTTGTCCATTTTACAAAAGCGTCATAGAAATTCTTTTGTATGTACGAATGCCCTGATTCCATAAAGTGAGAAAGACGGCCGAGCCAGACCTGCTTGGCTACACCAAAAGACAGATCATTACCTAATGCATTGGTGACCCATTGAAATAGTTCGGTGAATAATTTCTTTGTACCCACTGCCATGGCCAATTCACCAGCAAATTGGAATTGCAAAAAATTCAACAGGGTTTCATATTGAGGATATTCTTGATGTAAACTAATTAAGTCTTGGCAAATTGCCGTCGTTTTCTGGATGTGGATCTCGTAGTTTGCGTATTCTTGCCGAACATCTGCTAACCAAAGATCATACAAATTTTGGCATGCTGACTCTGAAAAATCAAATTGTTCGTTCCATATTGGATCTACGGGATTATGGGATTGCTGTTGAAATAACGGGAAGAGCGTTTTTATATTCATTTTATCTTAAGTTTTAATTGATTGAGGCCGTCGGAGTTCCTGCTCTGGATATTACGAATGGCTTTTTATATGCTTTGGGTAAAGATATTACTTTTAAATCTTGGGGAACAATTCGTTTACTTAATCCGTGCTTTCTTAATTATGGATTTTAGGTAAATATCGATTCGCGGAGTTACGAAGAAACCTAACGAATCAGTATTTTTCAATCGTGACCTTTTATTTTTTATCTTGCATATATTAATTACCGCTTTCAAATAATACTCCAATGAGGGAAATTTATTACAATTCTGACATCACGCCGAAGTCTGCTAATGAGATCAAACTGCTTGCACTTTATTACGATAAAATCAACATTGTAAACGATGCGGTATATACACCAAAGTTTGTTAAGAAAGGAGAAACTGTTGAGTTTGAAGAAGTAAAAGACATGCAGTTCATCCCCAAATCTTTTCGTGAGGATTATAAGCTGCTGATTGATCTCGGAATGCTCAATATCACCAAACGGGATGAAGCCAAGGCGGATAAGTATGATGAAATGTTTTCCAAAAGTATCAGCGAGCTGGTAAACAAGGAGGATGACTACATCTATCCGCTTCATCCAAGCGATCCAGGTGCAAAGATTGTTACCGAGGAAGTATATGAAATCATGAAACACATGCTTGGCTTTAAATGGGGTGATCCAATACAGGTGCAGTATATGTGGTTCTACTATGCTTTTAAATTAAAGTGGTTTATCAAGCTTTTAATGGAAGGGCAGACCTGCATTACCGGTAGCAATAACCTTAATCACCTATTTACTACCTTTGTTCGTAATACGGAGAAATTAGATTTTGCTGCTGGAAAGGAAGGATATTCCAAGTCCCTCGCATTTGATGCACTGAAGATCGGTTTGCCCAATCCTGATGTGCTCAGTCTTGAAGATATTCTGGAAATGAAACTCAAGCTCAAAGATGAACTTGGACTTTTTCATCAAACCGTTAATTCCATTGAGGTGAAAAACAAAGAGCTGTTTGGTACAAACATCAAACAGGATGAATACCAGGCATTGTTTTTCTCGGAGATACAAAAACCACTTTTGGATCTGGAAACCAAAATGAAGAATCTTAAAAGCAAAACTTTTAGACAGTTCGTAGACAAAATGAAGGATTATAAAACCTATGTGCCCTTGGTGGGTACTGTTGTGGCAAGTATGCCCATGCAGTATGCCGTACTAGCCTCTTTGAGTATGACTGTAGGGCAATCTTATCTGGAATACAAAGAAGAGCACAGGGAAATCAGTAAAAATGGATTGTACTTTTTATTAAAACTGAAGTAATATTGGTCATTTCATTTTCCTAAATTAAAATCACTATTTGCTAATTATTTTTCTGTTAAACGCAATCTATGCCCAAAGCCCTTACCTATAAAAATACGAGAACTTCAGTCATTGGACAGAGCTTTTTTCTACATGAAGAATATTCCAGAGGCTATGCATACGAGGGTGAAACCCATTTTGTACACTATTATGGGCTTGGACATGGCTTCCGTAACGTGTCAATTAGGCGTACAGTAATCGAAAAAAAGTCTGGCTCACTGGAAGATTGGGTTAAACGTGAATTTGGTGCGGAGGATATTGAAGAAATGAAAACCGAAGTTGGCGCTATTGTAAAAGGGGTTTGGCGTCCTTCGCTCCATTCTTCTCAGGATATCTATAAAGCACTTGATGTAACTGAACAGGAAATGAGGCTTTCTGAAAATGCACTGCGCCTGCTGATCAACAAGCTTGATGATATTTTTCTATATATTGAGCCTTGTGCTGCCTCACGAGATGTGTATAGCCATAAAACGAGAGAGCTGCTTATTCTGGCTTGTACGGAACTCGAGAATTTTTGGCAATATTATGCCGAAAAATCCGGGTTATCTGGAAGCGAAAAGAGATTGAGCACGAATGACTATGCGAAGCTCTGTAAGCCTTTGCATCTAAAGGAATATCAATTTACATTGAATACCTACGCTGGTCTTCCGCCATTAAGACCATTTGAACATTGGGATACTGCCAAGCCAACAGCTTCGCTCGCCTGGTATGATGCCTATAACAAAACCAAGCATGACCGGGAAAAGCACTTTTCGCAGGCCACCTTGTTTCACTGCATCAATGCTGTAGTTGCCTGTTTGATCATGCATTGTGTGAAATTCAGCCCTTTCCAGATGTTCGGGCAGACAAACGCCTTTTCATCTATTATAAACCAACATTTTAAAGCAGGCCTGGTCGAGGTTGATTACCGAAACTTCTATCTTTTTCAGGTAAAACCTGAGCATGAAGAACGGGGTAAATATCTTAGCCTTGGTTCAATAGACGGTGATGCCAGCTTTCTGTTCAAAACATTGGATTTTACTATCTAAACTTTGAAAATCAGTGTGTTATCTTATAGCTGATTATTCCGAACAAAGTACACCACATTCCGAGGCATAGTGCACCAGTTTGGTTCTGGCTTTAGCACTAACTTTAAACCATATCACTTTTGGACAAAGCGATATTCTGTAAACTTAATGAT
>Ga0163161_10003696_pt1 | contig 10722 bp, 7 predicted proteins | sample S45metaG_FD_129847 | JGI IMG/M metagenome (GOLD analysis project Ga0163161, IMG submission 129847) | Switchgrass rhizosphere microbial communities from Kellogg Biological Station, Michigan, USA - S4-5 metaG | ecosystem: Host-associated > Plants > Roots > Rhizosphere > Soil | place: USA: Michigan... | reverse complement strand
GATCACAATTTCCTACTACATCTCATATGCCCTTCTTTTCGGCACCTTTGAGCAGAGTTCCAATTGGTCCCTTTTCGTTAGCACCCTTCCTTTGCTGATCGTTCTCAAGCTTGCCGCATTTTTGCTTGTGGGTGTGTATCGGGGGATATGGCGTTATACCAGCATTGGCGACTTTATAACTTTTGCGAAGGGCGTAATTCTTGGCTCGGGCCTTTGCGTGCTTGCAATTCTACTTCTCTACCGTTTCCAAAACTTTTCCAGAGCGGTCTTTGTTGTTGACAGCCTTATCCTTCTTCTTACCCTGGTCGGCAGCCGCATGGCGTTTCGCCTCATCAGGCAGGTGCTTCCGATGCCCGGTTCATCGGATGGTAAGCGCGTATTAATTTATGGAGCGGGCGACGGAGGGGAAATGGTGTACCGCGAGCTCCGGAACAACCCGGAGTGGCAGTATATCCCCGTCGGCTTTTTGGATGACGATCCCCTGAAACAAGACAAGGTGATCCACGGCCTTCGTGTCTTTGATGCGAACGGAACCTTTCCCGACGTTTGCGCATCGCAAGAGGTTGAAGAGGTACTAATTTCATTCCGCGATGTTTCGAAGGAACAACTTGATGTGATCAAGGATCGCTGCCGTCGGGCAGACGTTGTCTTAAAAAAAGCACAGATAAGGATCGAAAGAATAGATCTCGACTAAACTATTGAACTAAACTTCGCGATGGCCATTCAAAGGATCAAGATCGATTCGTTGCCAAGGAGAATTTGCCTGCTGTGTGCTCTCCTTCTTTTGATCCTCGCGAATTTTTTCTTTGGACGGTGGGCTCTTGCAAACATGGGAGCATCGCACGCCGATATTGTTGAAGCCGCCGATCTTACGAAACAATGGGGTCCGAGCGATCCTCAAACTCACTACGCCGCCGCGGTATTGCGTGAAAAAAGCTTTCTACCTGATGATGTCGCCGTTTCTTTAAAGGAATACGGCGAGGCAGCTGCTCTTTCTCCGAATAACTATCTTTTGTGGCTCGACTTCGGTAACGCCCGCGCACGCGATGGTGACCTTGCGGGGGCCGAAAGAACTCTTCGCGTCGCCGAGGAACTTGCCCCTGCATATGCCTCGGTTCAATGGGCATTAGGAAACGTTCTTCTTCGTGAAGAAAAGATGGATGAGGCGTTTCAGCGCCTTCGCAAGGCGGCAATTGCCGACCCGCAATTCGCGCCCGCCGGAGCCAATGTTGCGTGGCAATATTTTGACGGCGATGTTGATCGCATCCGTTCTGCCGTTGGCGACTCGCCCGAGATCATAGGAGCCCTTATCCCGCTGCTGGCGTCTGAACAACGGATCGATGAGGCGGTCAGATTTTGGGAAGGACTTGCAAGCAATAAAACGGACGGCCAACTGGAACAAGTGGGAAAGGCTCTCACCAATCAACTTATCGCTCAGAAACGTTTTCGCGACGCGGCCCGGGTGCAGCGAGATATTTCAGGAGGGCCAAGCGAACCGTCACTCGGGAAGATCAGCAACGGTGATCTTGAAAGCGATGTAAAGGCGCAGGCCGCATCGCCATTTGAGTGGGTGATCCCTGCTGGAACGCAGCCGCAGATCGCTCCGACAGATGGGCAAAAACACGGCGGCGGCAGGAGCCTTTTGATCGTGTTTAACGCTAACGGAACAAGCGACTTTCGACCGATCGCTCAGACGATCGCGGTGGAACCTGGAAGAAAATACGACCTTAGTATTTTTTATAAAAGCGACCTTCAGACCTTGGCGTCGGTCCAATGGGAGATCGTTGACGGTTCAACCGGCCAGGTTCTCGCTTCGACTGGTAAACTGACAGCCGTGGCCGACTGGACGATGCTAAGTGCAAGTTTCAGTGTCCCGGACGGAACGGATGGCGTTGTCCTTCGTTTGGCAAAGAATGGATGTACCGCGGCCGGCTGTCCGGTAAGCGGCAAGATATGGTTTGACGATTTTCTGCTGACTGCTAAATGAGCGCAAAGGGTTTGGAGCGTTTAGAAGGACCATCACGCATCGGCACGGCGATAGCTATTTTGCTGTGTGTAACATTGATCTATAACACCGTCCTTTATGGCGGCGTGGATACGGGCGTATTGACTCTGGCGTCGATAACAACCAGTCTTTTGTTGATACTTTGGGGAATTCATTCCTGGCGCACGGGCGAGTTTTGTGTCTATTATACAAACCTTTATTTTCCGATCGGGGCTTTGTTGGCGCTCGGATTGATTCAATTGCTTCCGTTGCGAAACGTAGACCAGTTGAGCGAGGTAGTAGGGATACCGGCTTCCGCCACCCTCTCTCTTGATCCGTACGCCACGCGTTTCTTCGTCATTCGGGTCGTCATTTATTTGATTTTCTTCGCGGCAGCGGTGACCTTTATTAATAGTGAGAAACGAGTGCGCCGCATGGCCTGGTTTATTATTGTCTTTGGATCGATACTCGCATTTTTCGGCATTCTACAATGGCTTACAAAACCTGAAGCTATTTACGGGCTGCGTCTCACGCCGCAGGCAATACCGTTTGGTCCGTTCATCAATCAGCATCATTTTGCCGGACTGATGGAGATGACGGGCGGCCTTACTCTCGGCATACTGCTCGGAAGCGGGATAAAGACAGACAAGAAGCCGCTCCTGATAATTGCGTTGGTTTTGATGTCGGTTGCGACCATCCTGACCGGATCTCGAGGCGGCGTATTGAGCTTCACCGCCACGGCAGCATTTGCTCTCATGCTTACGTTCGCGTTCAAAGAGAATAAAGGATCAGCCGGGAAAATAAGTTCCAAACTTACTGTTTGGCTGCTGCCGGCTATTGGGCTCTCACTAGCGATTTTGATCGCAATGCTTCTGGTCATTGCCCTCGGCGGCGAACAAAATCTTCTTCGGGGTACCGGCCTTCGAAATGCTCAAACTGATTTCACAAGCGGCCGTGCAGGTTTTTGGAAGGTCGCCTGGCAAATATTCCTGTCGCATCCAATACTCGGTGCAGGGCTTGACGCGTTTGGCGCAGCATTTACAAAATTCGACCCATCCAGCGGCCTATTCCGTGTCGAACAAGCGCACAACGATTACTTGCAGATGCTGGCCGATGGCGGGATCGCTGCTTTTGCATGCGTTATTGCTTTTATTTATTTATTGTTTCGAAACGGGATTCGCAGGATAAGGGACGGACTCGGAAGCCTGGATAAGAGCATTGTGATCGGTGCTCTCGCCGGTTGTTTCGGGATAATGGTCCATAGCCTTATGGACTTTCCGCTTAGGACTCCGGCCAACGCCTTCTTTTTTTTGACGCTGGTTTCAATGGCGGCCGCCAAAGTATCTCCCGAAAAGAGCTCTTACTCTTCTGAGATCCGCTAACGGACCTTAACGGCCATTTCCTTTCGGCCACATGGAGCAATAAAGGCAACTGTGAAATCACCGGTTTTCGGGGTCACTGAACGAACGACATAAAATGCCTGTCCTCTGACGCCGGCGATCTCCGGCTCGAGCTTAATCTCCAAGTCATCCGGGCTGTTGGACACGGCCTTTACTGACCGAAGTTCGCCCCTGCCATCCATTCGCACCAGGATGCCAAGGCTTCCGCCATTGTTAAGGATCGAGATCGATTCCTGGCTAACCCCGATGGTGCAGGTCGATTTCTGAGGAATTTTCCCGGGGTTTCCCACTATCACGGTTGGACGTTCCATGTTTTCGTCGGCCGAAGTCTTGTCTTCCGGGGAACCCGTCGATGTTGCGGTTTTGTTCCCCTCGGGTGAGGCAGACGTTTGTTCTTGAAGCGGAGGATCGGACGTCTTTTTTATTACCCCACCAACTAGATCCTTTTCCTTATCGACGTCCGAGGATCGCTCAGTATTAACGGATTTTGTGCCATCTTCCGACTCGGCTGTTTTGCCCTTCTCTGGTTTCGGTATTGTTATGATTATTGGTTCGAACAGAGGTTTCCCCGCCGACGAGCCTTCGGTTTTCCTGACAGCGGTTGCATTCTTATCTTTCCGATATGATGGACGAATATCGACCAATTTTGATTGGGCGACCTGTTCGGTCTTTGGCTCCGCCGTTTTTTCGGTAGTCATTGGCGAAGGCTCCGGCATTGGGGTCGGATCTGGTCTGGGTGTTGACTGAACCTCGGGCGTCGGGCTGGAAGCCGCAGCGACGGTGGTCGGGGCCTGTTCAGGTGTTGGAGTTGCCTGTACATCAGGTGTAGGACTTGGAGTCGCTTCAATTACCGGTGGTTGTGGCGTCGCCGTAGGAGTGGGCTCCGGTAATGATTCGGGAGTCGGCGATGGCGTAGTTTCCGGTACTGAAGCCGGAGTTGGCGTGGGCGAGACGGCGATCTCAGGTACAGGCGTCGCTTCGACAGTTGGTGACGGTTTTGCTTCCACCGGTGCGGGCAAAGGTTCTGGCGTCGGCGCGGCGACTTCAGGCGTTGGAGTCGACTGGATTGCTGCGACAGGCACGTTCTTCGGAATAGTCAGCTCTGTCCTCGGAGTCGGCTTTGCGGCAGATTTTGAAGCGTTGTCCATATCAACAACTGAAGTTTGGGGTGGTGGAACTTTCTCGGGCGTACTGACATCTGTAAGTTGTGCAACTTGCGCAGGGTTGACCCCGATCCTTTTTTCGAGACCTTCAGTGCTTCCTTTCACCTTTCGGTAGAGAGCTTCCACCACGACATATTTTGCCGCACTGGGTTTGTCGATGGAGTAGCTCCTTATATAAGAGTCTAGAGCCTCAGCGTCCTTTCCGTCGGCCTGCAGGGCCGCGCCCAGCCGCCACATGCTGGCGCGCCACCAGGCGCTCTTATCAGGCATCACGCTGACGGCTCGCTTAAGTCGGATCACCGCTTCAGCCGTTTTGTTTTGATTAAAAAGAGCCCATCCCGCTATCTCTTCGACCCGCCCACGTAAGATCGCGGATAAGGTCGATCGAGGCACACCCCTCGGCATTTCAAGCATTTCGTTTCGCGACAGGGCGAGCGCTCGACTATCATAAAGTTCGCTTGCCATTACCGCCGCCGCGGGATCTGGAACATCAAGGGCCGCGTCGGTGTTTCCAACTGCGGCATCTGCCAATTCTGTGACTTTCGAAAGGGCCAGTTGTTTTGCGAGCATTGTTGTCGCCACATAAAGCTGGCGGTGCAGCTTCATGTTGTCATCGCCCGTGATAAAAAGATCCGCAGCTTTTCCGAGTGCTTCGTCGGTGGTTCCGGAAGTGTTCACGGCCCCGTCAAATTCGAGCAAAGCCTTTAGCCGCGCCGCCGTATCCGGATCGTCTGCGGCATCAGGTTCAAAGGTGCTAGAGCGCCGTTCACCCGCCAGAACATCGAGGAAGCTATTGCCCTCGACGTCCACGCGTCCGCCCAGCTTCGAATGAATAACGCCGTCTTTGATACTGAAGCTCTTACGAAGTTCCTCGGCCGCATCCTTAAAAAAGCCGGACATTAGTCTTGCCGAGGCAAGCTCATACTGCAAAGTCGGGAAATTGCCGTAGTTCCGGGCTCTTAAAAGCGTTCGCTCTGCGTCCGCCGGCTGTTTTTTTGCAAGATACCCATGAGCAAGTGCGATATGCGACCAAATATAATGAGGTTCATTGTCGATCGCTTTCTGAGCGTTCTCGATCGCTTTGTCCGGCTCATTGTGAGCGGCATACCAGTAGGCGCTCCCGGCGAGCAAAATAATGTTATCCGGATTTTGCTCGAGGGATCTTGCCATCTCAGTTTCCGCGTCAGCTCGTTTGCCCGCATCAAACAGCGCAAGGACCAACCCTGTCTGGGCCGGAATGTTTGCCGCGTCCTTTTCAAGGATCTGTCGATAAAGTTCTATCGCCTCGTCCGGTTTTTTCTCTGCTCGTTTCAGGTCGGCAAGGCTGCGCAGGATCGCCGGTGAACCCGGTTCCATTTCGAGAGCTTTGGCATATGCTTGCAAGGCATCATCCAGCTGAAAACTCAGTCGATTCGCGAGTCCAAGAGTTTGATATGCGGCAGCCGACGGTGAGATCGCAATCGCCTTTTCTGCAAGGGCCCCGGCTTCAGAGCCGTTCTCCGTCATGAGAAAAAAGTTTGCCAGAGACAGCATCTGTGAGGTATTGCCCGCCACTTTCGTCTCGATCAACGCCGCTATATCGGCGGCTGCGTTTGCCTGTCCGTTATTTAAGAGGTCGATGGGTATCTTCGAGATCGAGTCCTTGTAAAGCCTTTCGGGCACCGGAACCGGCAATTCCTTGATCGCTACCTTGAGCAGTTCAATACCGCTGTCAATTTCCGCCGCGGTCAGTTTATCTTGCGCCAGTTTGATTCTGGTTATGGCAATCGATTCCAGGACGCCGGCTTTTCTTATTGACAAGGGAAATTTTTCGAGGTAAGCCTTGAGAGCAGCAACTCTTTTTTCGGGATCTTCAACCGACTCTGCTTTTGCATATTCCTCCGGTTCCGAACCCACTTTTCCTGTTTGAGCCTTTGAATTGCCAGTACTTTTTTGCGGGGTCGCTTTCTTGGCTGGAGGGGAGCTTTTCGTGGCGATAGCGGACTTTTGCGTGGTCGGCCTTTTCGAAGGGGTGGGTTTTGCTTTCACCTGCGTTTGGTCGGTTTCTGATCCCTGGTCGTGCGCAAGTGTGATCGAAAGTAAGGAGAGCAAAAGCAATGGTCCGAAAATGTATTTCATATTAAAGCTGACGATTACTTTTGGAGCCCGGATCCGATCTTTAGTAGTAATTAAGCGTCAATTTTATCATGAAATTGCATTTGCTGTCGGACGGTTCTATCCTGAGGCCATGACCGAGCTCGATGAGGTCTGGAATCGAATGCTTGCCGACGCAGCTAAGAGCGCCAAAGCTCAGGGCCGTGGCGACGTAGCTGAGTACCTCTCGCTCAAGGCGGCTAACGATATGATCCGCTCGGCCGGCGTAAAATGGCTGTTCGATTCTGCTCTGGAGATAGCCGCCGCGGCCGACCGAACCTCGAAACATATCTCAATTGAGCGCGTCGAACCGTTTAATTTTCCATACCGAGGTGCCAACATCGTCGGCTCGCAGCTCAAACTGATCTTTGGCGTAAGATGCCTCAGCGTTGACGCTGGTTGGACTCGGACGCCCTCAGACGGCTTTATGCGCGGCGGCCCCCTTGCTGTTGCCAGGTTGAGGCATTTCGGCATGCCGAAGGCGAACGCTGAACTTTTGCTTCTAAAGGACGACGCGACCGTTACATGGGCTGAGTCGGGAGCTGATCGAGACTTTACGACCGAGCGTTTACGAGACCATTTCCTCGTGTTTCTCGGCGGTTGACTCCCCCGGCCTTTTTATTTGGCGATGGGTGCGATAAAATGATATTCGCAGGTTTTATTGAAGGGAGATATTTCATAAGTGAGAGCAGAACTTGAGAAGTTAGTAGAATTACAAAAAACAGATACTAATATTCGACGACTAAAAAAATCGATTGATACTGCAGAAAGCAGGCGTGCCGGGATCGAACAGGAGTTTGAACAGCACGCCTTTTCTGTACGAGAAATTCAAAGCAGACGCGACGCATTAAATACTTCACGTTCCGACATCGACAAACAAATAGCAGAGATCAAGACCTATCTCGAACGAGCAGACCGTAACCTGAAACACGCGCAGAACCAAAAAGAATATGAAACCGCGATGCGCGAGACCGACGCTTTGCAAAAGCAGATCGCGGCGCTCGAGACTCAAAGCATCGAGAAGATGGGTGAACTTGAAACAGTCGAGAGCGAACTTGCCGAGCGTTCGGAAGAAATAAACACGCTAGAAGAAAAACGTTCTGCCGCCCTGAAAGAATTTGATCAGGAACTTGCAAAACACCGTAAGGAATTTGAGAAGGAGTCAACCCATCGCAAAGGGGTTTTTGATACGCTGCCTGATCGGCTTGCGGCGGTTTACGACAGGCTTGTGTCGCGTAGCCGAGACGGGATTGCTGTAGCCGAGGTCGTTAACGGAGCCTGCAGCGCTTGTTTCATGGCTCTACGGCCGCAAATGCAGCTTCAGGTCAAAAAAGGAGACAATATCATTACCTGCGAAAGTTGCGATCGCATCCTCTTCAGCGAGCCCAAGTCGCTGTCCGCAACGCAGGAACCCTAGGTCAGCGGAGAAAACAAAATCCTTGTCTTTAAACTAAACATTCGCTAGAATTTACCGTCATTAGGCATTCGAAGGGAATGCCTCTCCTTTACTCTCTCACGTCAATGCGTCCTTCCTCCGCCACTCCCGAACGGAGGATTCTGCCTAGAAATCACTGAATAACTTCGATATTTTGCGGGTTAGGAATCCGTTTTAATGGCGGGCCGATCGGACCCGTCACTGAGGTGTACTTTATGACCAATGTTTTTCGAAGCGTGAGCCACATGAACGTCTTCGTGTTTATTTTCACAGCGGCCTGTCTCCTGATGCCTACGCTCTCTTTCGGCCAGCAAAGCAAGACGCTTGCGGACTTGGGTACCTCCTCGATAGGAACGACTCTGTCCGAGACTGTTCTGTCGAACCCGAAGCATGTAACGTTTAATGCAGATTCAAATCCTACTGCGAATCCGGCGCCAAGTCGGTCTGGATACAACTGGACAGGGTTCTATGTTGGCGGCCATGTTGGCTACAATTGGGGCAAGGCCGACACGTCTTTCAATCCGCTGCCTGATCCGACAACGTTCGTAAACCTTGCGCCCACAACCCTTAAGCCTGATCCAAAGGGCTTTCAAGGAGGAATTCAGGGCGGATATAACTGGCAGAGGCATTACCTCATCATTGGCGGCGAGGTTGATTTTACCTGGACCGATGTCGACGGAACGGCACGCCTCAGCCCGATCCCGCAGAACAACGGAACGCCTTTTCCAGGTCCCGGATTTCTTATCTCGAGTCAAAAGACCAGCTGGACCAACAGTTACCGATTCCGTGGCGGCGTTGCGATCGATCGGGTCTTGCTTTACGGCACGATCGGTTTGGTCCTCGGAAGAGTAAACTATATGGCAGACTCTGATTTTCGGACCACCGGTACAGAAAACTATCCTGCCAATTTTGCGAAAACCAGATCTGGTGCAATCGGCGGCGGCGGCGGCGAGGTCGGCATTACCAAACACCTGAGCGTTAAAGCCGAGTATCTCTACTATGACCTGCGGAAAGCTGAGGCGACGATCGGTCCCGCGATCCCGTTTCCACCCGGACTCCCAAACTTCCAGGTTCAATACCGGTGGAAAACTCAGGCAAACACCTTCAACGCCGGTGTTAACTATCGGTTTTAAAGATTCCATTTCAATAATTCCCGACAATTTTTGTATAATAGGGTTGTCGGGAATTCCCTGGTATTTCCTTCCTTTAAGTTAGAGATCCCTCAAGCTTTCCGGCGTCCAAACACCCCATGAAAAGAGTATTTGTCTTCTCCGCGATCCTGCTTACCGTTGTGCCTTTTGCCTTTGCACAGTCCAAGAGCAACACCGAGATCAATAAACAGATCCGGCAGTTGAACGAAAAGAATATTTCCGTCAGCTACGACGGCAGCACATCAAAATTGATGGCGGTCGCTGACAACTTCGCGGACAAAGAGTCGGCAAAGGCCGGAATTCAGGCAATGAATTTTGCGGTCGGCTTTTTCTATCCCGGCGATCAGCTTAAAGATTCACCCGATCCGATCATGTTTACGTTCTGGGTGCTTAGTAAAAAGCCGCGTTTTGCCGATATTCAAAACGTTATCTTCAACGTCGACGGCCAACCTCTTCTTGTCGACAACATTCGCTACTCTGCGAGGGCAAGGGATAATGTCGAGTACATTAACTGCAAATTGTCGCGTGCCGATATATCAAAGATCGCATCCGGCCGTGATGTGCGGGTAAGGTTAGGCGAGGGCGAGTTCAAGTTCCTTCCCGAGCAGATCCGAATGATGGCCGACGTACTCGTGATCTCTAAAACTGGAGCTGAATACTAAACGATGCGGCTCCGCCCTTACCTCATCTAATTCATAAAAAGGGCGGCCCGGGGCCGCCCAACTAGCTTAGAAATATCCAACGTTCACTTGTGGTGAACCTGGATATTGCCGCCGGATATCGTTCTCGGAGCAAACGAATAGGTTGGGTTCGCGGACCCATCCGGATTGGTGATCGTCAAACCGAACAGGTCGTTCCTTCCAGGTTCTCCGTTGTCTCGAATGATCAGGCGGAAACTGGAATCAGGTGTATTCCCAACCGTTGCCTTACCAAGTAGCACGGCTGTATCTCCGACCAGCGACATCGACTGGAGCACATTCAGGTCAATATTGATGTTGCTGTTCGCGCAGTTCTCTCTATAAGTGTTCGAGCCCTGCAAACTATCATCCTTCTTGAATTTTGCGTTCAGCTCGAAATTGCCTGTACAGCCGGTATTCGGGTTCATTACACGGCCTCCGCCGGTAATAAAGCCGAGTGACGGATCGAATATCGCGAGTACGGAATTACCGCTTCCAATGTAGTAACCTCCTACGGTTACCGTAATGTCGAAAACGTCAACCGGAACATCGGTAAGTATCACGCAAGCTCTGCGAGACGCCCCTATAGCTGAATAGCTTACAGGTCCCACTGTGGGTAACCCACTGCCCGCGACGGGTGTGAACGCAAAGCTGGCTGTTGCATTGGAGATGTCGCCTGCACTGCCGTCCGGCACCTCCGTGATATCGGCGCAGAGCGTGATCGGTCCGGCCGTTCCGCCCGGCGAATTTACCTTCACCGAGAACGGATTATTAGCCGG
>Ga0163161_10003695_pt1 | contig 10726 bp, 9 predicted proteins | sample S45metaG_FD_129847 | JGI IMG/M metagenome (GOLD analysis project Ga0163161, IMG submission 129847) | Switchgrass rhizosphere microbial communities from Kellogg Biological Station, Michigan, USA - S4-5 metaG | ecosystem: Host-associated > Plants > Roots > Rhizosphere > Soil | place: USA: Michigan... | reverse complement strand
GGAAAAACGCGGTGTAATGACAGTTGAAACCGAAAAAGGCGTTTCATTCTGGGGCACCATGTATATTCCCGTTGTGGTTGCTATGGCAGCACAACAAAATGTGGTTACAGCATTATCTAGTGGACATATGGCACTCTTTGCTGCTGTGGTTTCAGTTATCGTGTGTACGCTCACGATCGCTGGTTTAAGTCGTTATAACAAAGCAACCCCTTTACCTGCTGAAGAAGAGGACACCACACTAAACCGCATTGGAGGCAAAGTTCATGGTTGAATTATTATTAAAAGACTTAACCCACTTAGGTTTAATTACTGCTTTCGCCTTAATTGCTCTAATTATGTGGTTGTCGACTAAATTATCTAAATATCTAACCAATGGACGAGTGCATGCCTCAGCAATTGCGATTGTGATTGGTTTAATCTTGGCTTGGTTTGGCGGAAAAATGACGGGTGGTGAAAAGGGCATAACCGATCTTGCACTCTTTACTGGTGTTGGGCTGATGGGCGGTGCAATGCTACGTGACTTTACCATTGTAGCAACGGCATTTGAAGTACAAGCCACTGAAGCAAAAAAAGCTGGGTTTATTGGCGCATTCTCTTTATTTCTTGGAACCATTTTGCCATTTATTGTTGGTTGTATGTTTGCTTGGATTTTTGGCTATCGAGATGCCGTGAGCATTACTACAATTGGTGCGGGTGCGGTGACTTACATTGTAGGGCCAGTTACGGGAGCTGCCATTGGTGCGAGTTCTGAGGTCATGGCGTTGTCGATTGCAACGGGCCTTGTGAAAGCAATCTGTGTGATGGTTTCAACACCGCTTACCGCGAAATTTATGGGGCTAGATAATCCACGTTCTGCCATGATTTTTGGTGGTTTGGCTGGAACAGTAAGTGGTGTATCGGCTGGTTTAGCAGCAACAGATCGCCGTTTAGTTCCTTATGGTGCACTTACTGCAACGTTTCATACAGGGCTTGGCTGTTTAATGGGACCAACTGTTTTATTCTTTGCTGTTAAAGCTTTAGTGGGTTAATAAGCATTTAGTGTTTAAACAAAAGGGCTGTTGTTATAAAAACAACGGCCCTTATTTTTATCTTTTAAAATTAGATGCAAACATGCGACATTCAGCAATCAGAGCAAGTAAGTTCGGGTCGCGCTCTTTACTTTTTAGAAAGACCAAGCCAATTTCCTGTTGCATGTGATATTGCTGTTTAAGCGGAATAAGTTTAACTGAACTTTCATAAACAGCTGAAATACGGCCGGGCAATAGGGCAAAACCGACGCCTGAGCTCACCATACTAATTAAAGTAAAAATATCATTTACTTGCAAAGCAACTTTAGGTGAGAAACCCGCTTTTTTAAAAATGATGTCGCTGTCGTTATGGGTTGCAAAACCCTTTGTTAAAGTGAGGAATGTCTCTTCTTTTAAAAGACTTAAATCAATTTCTTTAAATTCTGCATATTTAGAATCTTTGTTTACCGCCAAAAAAATGTCATCTGAAAACATAGGCAAAATTTCAAAGTCATCATCTTGAGTGGTTTCATTTAACGCCACAATAATGGCATCCAGCTCCGTTGCTTTAAGCTTTTTAACTAAATCCTGATTTGAACTCAGCAACAGTTGAATATCTAGTTCACTACGTCTGAGCTTAAGACCACTAATCACATTTGGAATTGTTTTGACAGTCAAAGAATAAAGAGAGCCTAAATGTAAAACTTTTGCCGCAAAGCCAGCAGCTTCTCTGGTTTTATTAACGGTTATAAAAATGTCCTGTACGATTTTTTGTGCCCGTTCTTCAAACACATAGGCACTTTTTAAAGGAATTAAATTGCGTCCTTCATTTTTAAATAACGGACAACGTAAGGCACTTTCTAGAGAGTGTAGTGCTTTATGAACACTGACATTGCTCAGCTCCATTTCTGTCGCTGTTTTAGTCAAATTGCCACAGCGCATAAAGGCTAAAAAAATCTGTATTTTTTTAAGGGTGAGTTCTTCATCAATTTCCATATTAATCCTTTGAACCTGTTTCCTTTAAAAATATAGATTTAAGCTATAACGTTACCACAAAATAATACCTATAAAATTGTGCTTAGGTCGAAGAGCTTTATTTAAGAAGCAGCTTCAACTCGCTGTTGTATTGTCTTAATGATTTGTTCAAGAGCACTCTGAATTTTAGGGTTCCATTCAAAAGAGCAGTTGATTCTTAAATAATACTGCTGCGCTGGTAAAACACTAAACAGTGGACTTGGAGCCACCCCAATATTTTTCTGAATCAGTTCTTCATAAATTTGCATGCTATCTAAACTGTTAGGTAATTTAACCCAAAGAAAATAACCACTTGGATAGTAATACACTTCGCAAGAGGCAGGCAGGTGCTGCTTTAAATAATGATAAAATTGCTTTTTATAACGCTCAAGTGAAAGTCTAAGGGTACGCAAATGTTTTTCATAATGATGATGAGATAAAAACTCAACCAGCGCATTTTGAATGAGTGCATTGACTGAAATAGTACTCATGAGTTGCAAGTGTTGAATATGGTCAGAAAATTTACCAGCATAAACCCAGCCGACCCGAAAACCGGCACCTAATGTTTTAGAAAAAGACGAGCAGTGAAGCACCAGATTTTGCTGATCAAAATACTTCATTGAAAGAGGCTTTTGTCCGCCATAAAACAGCTCTTCATAGACATCATCTTCAATTAAATAAATTTGATGCTCATGAAGCAGTTTGGCAATTTTATATTTAATGTCATCGCTCACCGTAAAGCCAATCGGGTTATGCGCGTTTAGCATGAGCCAGCACACCTTGATGGGGTAAGTATTAATCACCTGTTCAAAAGCGTCTAAGTCAAAACCATGTTGAGGATGTTCAGGAATGGTAATCACTTTTAGCCCTAAACGTTCTGCTGCCTGCCAAGCACCATAAAACACAGTTTGCTGTAATAAAATATAATCGCCGGGCTCGGCAACGGCTTGTAAAGAAAGATTAAGTGCATCTAGCCCGCCTGATGTAATGACAATGTCATCTGGATCGGTCTGTATGCCTTGCATACAATAGCGCTGAGCAATAAGCTTTCTTAAAGCTAAATTGCCGGGAGGTAAGCTTGCGGTCTGGTCATAACTTTGTCTTTGCCGTGCAAGCTGCCCCATAATTTGGATGAGTTTGGGTGCGGCTAAAAGCTGACTATCTGGAAAAGCTGAGCCAAAAGGTATAACAGATTCGTTTTGAATCGATTTAAGATATTTAAAAACTAATGAGTTAATTTCAATTTTAGAGTTGAGCGAAACAACAGAATATTGTTCCAAAGGTTTAAGTGCAATTTGTTCGGCAACAAAGTATCCCGATTTTTCTTTTGAATAGATCAGACCTTGTGACTCAAGCTCTTGGTACGCATTCATGACCGTCATTAAACTAAAGCCAGAGCGTTGCACCTGATCTCTTAAAGAAGGAAGTTTTTCATGTGCATTTAAAGTGCCACTTTCAATAAGTTGGCGAATGCTATGGGCGAGTTGTTCTGATTTATACATGTATGGACTGCACGAAATAACAAAATGAAAGATGCACTGAATTAATAATAAATGCCGTTTGCAGAATCTACAAACGGCATTTGTTTATAAAGATGGTTTTACTTTAAGTAAGGGGCAGCATAAATCAATATCACTTTAAACAAACCTGCAATCACAGCTAAGGCTAAAAAACCACCAAGCCATAACAGAATAAACCATTGAGTTTGATTGAGTTTAACTGATGACTTTTTCATAAAACCCTCCATACTTAGTGATAGCCTTCATCACCTACACGCACTTTGTCTCTAAATACCCAGTAAGACACAATGGTGTAAGCAATAATAATTGGAATCAGAATTAACGCACCGACCAAAGCAAACATTTGGCTTGAATGTGGAGCTGCGGCCTGCCAGATAGTCACTGATGGCGGAATAATATATGGCCATAAACTAATCACGAAACCAGTGAATGCAAGGAAAACGAGGGCCAATGTATATGCAAATGGCTTGAGGTCATGATCCTGCTTTTTACACGCTGATAAAATCAGGCCAACAAACAATAAAACCAGAATAGGTACAGGACTAAAATAGAACAGATTTGGTAAAGAGAACCAGCGATCTGCAATTTCAGGATGTGTCAACGGCGTATATAAACTCACGCCACCAAAAATAATGAGCAGTGCAATAATCAGCTTTGGCATAAGCTCATACATGCGTTGCTGCAAGCCTTTTTCAGTTTTTAAAATAAGCCAACCACATCCTAAGGTGGCATACATGGCAACTACGCCAATACCTGTGAAGATTGTAAACGGAGATAACCAATCAAGAGATCCACCTGCATAAATACCATTTGTGGTTTTAATTCCTTGGATATAGGCACCCAGAATAATCCCTTGTAGGAAGCTAGTTAGGACTGAACCCCAAATAAAAGCTAAGTCCCAAAGATGTTTGGTACGATGAGCCTTAAAGCGGAATTCAAAAGCAACGCCACGGAAAATCAGGGCAATGACCATAAAAATGATCGGTAAATACAGCGCTGATAAAACCGTTGAATAAACCAATGGAAAAGCTGCATAAAGACCGGCACCACCAAGTACCATCCAGGTCTCATTACCATCCCAGACAGGAGCCACGGTATTCATCATCACGTCACGTTCTTGGCTGTTCTTAATGAAGGGGAACATAATCCCGATTCCTAAGTCAAAACCATCCATAACGACATAAATCATGACGCCTAAACCGATAATACCGACCCATATTAAAGAAAGATCAATCATGACGGTTCTCCCCAGAATTTTGTTTGCTGTCAATATTTTCATCGACTGCACTGAGCGGACGCATTGGTGTTTTAAAGTGTCCTACACCACCAGTTTCAATATTTGGTGTATCGATAAATGATGGGCCTTTATTGATCAATTTTAAGGTGTAGTAGATACCACTACCAAAAACGATGGTGTACACCACGACAAAAATAAAGAGGCTGAGGCCGACTTGATCTGCCGAGACAGTATGAGATAAACCATCTTTAGTACGCAAAATGCCATAGACCACCCACGGTTGGCGACCTACTTCAGTCGTTACCCAACCTGCCAGCATTGCGACATAACCCGATGGTCCCATCACTAAAGCAAACTTATGGAACCATGAAGTTTCATAAAGTTTTCCACTTTTACGTAGCCAAAGGGCAATTAAAGACAGGGTAACCATGAGTACACCAAGCCCGACCATCACACGGAAACTCCAGAAAACGATGGTTGAGTTTGGTCGATCTTCAGGTGCGAAATCTTTTAGGCCCGTTACTTGACCATCTAAACTGTGAGTTAAAATTAAGCTGCCTAAGTAAGGTACTCCCACTTCAAAATGGTTTCGTTCTTCCTTCATATCGGGAATTGCAAATAGCAACAGTGGCATAGGCTCATTATGGTTAGTCTCCCAGTGACCTTCCATTGCTGCAAGTTTGGCTGGTTGATGTTCACGGGTGTTTAAACCATGGTTATCACCAATTACCACTTGTAAACATGAAGTCACAAGCACCATCCATAAACCCATCGAAAATGCTTTTTTCACCAACTCATCACGACGGCCTTTTACCAAGTGCCATGCAGATGTTCCGACAACTAACAAAGAGGAAACTAAGAAGGCTGCTGCACCCATGTGGGCAAAGCGGTAAGGGAAGGATGGGTTAAAAACAATAGCAAACCAATCTTTAGGAACAATAATGCCGTTTTCGATAGCGAAGCCTTGAGGTGTCTGCATCCAGCTATTCGAAGATAAAATCCAGAACATGGAAATACAGGTACCAATCGCAACCATGAGTGTGGCAAAGAAATGGGCTCTGGGACCGACACGGCCCCAACCAAACAACATGATTCCTAAGAAACCAGCTTCTAAAAAGAAGGCACTCAAGACTTCATAGGTAAGTAACGGACCAGTAATACTGCCGGCAATACGAGAAAACTCACTCCAGTTAGTACCGAACTGATAACTCATGACCACGCCCGAAACAACGCCCATACCAAAGGCAACTGCAAAGATCTTGATCCAGTATTTAAATAGATCTTTATAAATCGGGTTTTGCGTTCTTAACCACTTCCATTCTAAAACTGCTAAAAAGCAGGCAAGACCGATAGAGGTGGCCGGAAAAATAATGTGAAAAGATACTGTGAAAGCAAATTGTATTCGCGCTAATTCTAGAGCGGTTAGACCGAGGCTCATAAACTTTCCCCCTGTGAACTAGCTGATGATGATGGATTGTGTTAAATGCTTAAATTCAGGTGAAAAAACATTTTGACCATTAGACTTGCCGATGTGATGAGTATTCTTAGCAAGTAAAATGCCAAATGTTGAAATCAATGTAATTGATTGATATTTCAAGAGAATAGAATGATTGATTGTTTTTAATCTGTTAACAAAGTTTAGACTTGATGTTGCATTTGTAAAAAAGCATGTTGCACTGAAACATTGATGAAATATCTGTTGGTACACATAAGTACGTTTCATGAAAACTACCTACCTTAAGAAGTTTTCTTAATCATGCACTCACTTTTTTTGTATATGTAGATACAGAAATTTTTTATAAAACTATAACAGCTTGAAGAAAATATGATGGGTGCTATAGTTTTTTTTCAATTATCTGTAGCTATATATCCAGCCATCTAACGTTCAAAATAAAAATGAACAAGATTTATGGATAACCAAAATCAACCTTCAAAACAATGTGAATGCGACTTTGGAATTATCTATAAGCGCAGAATAAATTTCTTCTTTTCTATTCCCTTGTTGTTCTGTATGAGGTCTGGTTGTTGCGTAGATTATTAAAGACCTTGGTTTAAGTGTAGCTCTTCTCAAATAGCTTGGATGTTAAAAAATGTTTATTACTTCTCAACTCAATGTCCTGCATAAAATTATTAAAAATCAGCCTATTCCTGTATCTATATTGGCTCAGTTAGAGCAAACCTACGTTAATTTTGAAGCTACTTTATTAAGAGCGAAAGTACTTAGAGACTTTTCTAAATCTGAAACTGTATGTTTAATTCAATCTCATATTGAGGCACAGCAAAGTAGTGTGGCCTATCTATTTTCACCATTTATTTTTGCTAACTTAAACAAGGCCGCTATTTATACAACGCCTGCAACTGCGCCTGTGCTTTCTATTCTTAATAAATATTACCAAGCCGATAAAAAAGTGCTGTTTAAGGTAGATGAGGTTTTAGAGAGCCTAAAAATATATCTGGATTTAGAGTTAGCAGCGCTGAGTGAAGTTGAATTTATCTATTTAAGTTTAATTAAGGCACTGTGCCGAAGTGATCTCTCTACCGTTTTTTTAATTACGAGTTTAAATGTAGATGTCGAGCATTTAAAAGCACTGGAGCAATTTTTAAAGGTCAAAATTTATTGGATTAAAACCACAAAAGATGATGACTTAAAAAACTTAAATGGCTTAGAAATGCGGAAATTATTATTCAAAAATAAAGATGAAACTTATGTCAAATTATGTGCGCAGTTTGCATTGATGAATGCTGAGCTTGTAGGGCTATGCGATACGTTCACCACACCTCAAATGACACATTTAATTGATGATATGTTTTATTCAGAGCATATTTTTGAAAAATTATCTGTCTATTCAGAATATATGCAAACCTTATTGCAAAGTCAGCATAGTCATCCCAAGAATGAGTTAGCTTAGTGTTTGCAGGCATTTTCTTGCGTTATATAAAGAATGAATACTGTTATAAAAAAATAATCGTTTTCATGTGAAATAAATATTTTATGGTAAAAGCAAAGCAATATTGGTTTTACATAAATGACAAATTTAAATTTTGAGCAGCATCTCGGTTCATTAACTCACGCTGCACTTAGTCAGGCCTCAATCATTTCTCGGGTATGGGGTGAAGGGCCTTCTGAACGTTATGATGAATTGGCAAAAAATTTCAGACCGACATTTGCACGCATTAAAGAAGGGGCTTTAATCCGTGAGCAACAGCATATTTTGCCATATGAACAACTCCAGTGGCTCAAAGATATTGGTTTTACACGGCTAAGACTTCCCAAAGCTCATGGTGGCTTTGAAGCAACCATTCCAGAACTATTTGCATTGCTAATCGAACTTGCAGAAGCAGACTCAAATTTACCGCAAGCTTTACGTGTACATTTCGGTTTTACTGAAGATGTCTTGGTGAGTAAAGATAAAGAATTTCAAGCGCGCTGGCTCAGCCGAATTGCTCAGGGCGAAACTGTTGGCAGTGCATGGTCAGAGGGTGGGAAAGAATCAATTGATCAGTTCGACACTCATTTGTATCGAGACAGTGATGGAAAAATTCGCGTTAAAGGTCAAAAATATTACACCACAGGCAGTCTATATGCAGACTGGGTTGACGTTGGTGTAACCGATTTAAAAGGTGAGTCTGGATCAGTCGTTGTTCGCCGTGAAGCTGAAGGCGTCGAAATTGTTGATGACTGGAATGGCTTTGGTCAGCAACTTACTGCAAGTGGTACAGCATTTTTTCATGATGTAGAAGTTGATGAAGCTGAAATCTTACCCGATGATGACCGCTTCAAATATTCGGCTGCCTACTATCAACTGGTGCAATTGGCAATTATTACGGGCTTAGGGCGAGCTGCGACATATGATGTTTCTCAAGCTGTTGCTAAACGTACTCGAAACTATACGCATGCGAATGCTCAATTTGTAAAACAGGATCCGCAAATTTTACAAGTCGTAGGACAAATCCGTGGCGCAGCTTACAGTGCAGGGGCGATTGTTGAAAAAGTTGCACAAAGCTTACAACGTGCTTACTTAGCTGCATTTCAAAATAATGAGCAGTTTGAAGAGGAGCAAAATGCACTTGCCGAGCTTGAAAGTGCACAGTCTCAAACGGTCATTACTGATTTAATTTTAAATGCGTCTACAATTTTATTTGACGCTTTAGGTGCTTCTGCAACAGACAGAGATTTAGGCCTAGATCGATACTGGCGTAATGTACGAACTTTATCTTCACACAACCCGAGAGTATTTAAAAATCGAATTATTGGTGATTTTAGTGTGAATGGTACATTACCACCTTATCAATGGCGAATTGGTGAAGTTGCTAAACAGTAGTTATGTTTTTATATATTGAGCTGCTATTTTAGTGGCTTAATATTATTTTTTGTTTCTTAAAATAAATTATAAAAAACTATTAGAATAAAATCATATTTTGTTTGGGGTTTATATTATAAAGAAAACATAAAAATTGATTTAGTATAAAACTAGAAAAAATGATGGTTGATATTTTATGACTAAGAAAATTAGTTTTAATGCTTTTGAAATGAATTGTATTGCCCATCAATCTCCGGGATTATGGCGACATCCTCAAGATCGATCTGTTGAATATAAAGATATAGAGTATTGGACAGATTTAGCACAAATTCTTGAGCGTGGTTTTTTTGACGGTATTTTTATTGCAGATGTGCTTGGTATTTATGACGTTTACCATCAAAGCGCTGAACATGCCTTAACAGGAGCGGTACAGGTTCCGGTCAATGATCCTTTGCAGATTGTGCCGGCTATGGCGGCAGTCACAAAGCATTTGGGCTTTGGTGTAACCACATCTATTTCCTTTGAACATCCTTATCCTTTTGCTAGACGTATTAGCACGCTAGACCATTTAACCAAAGGTCGAGTTGGTTGGAATATCGTGACTTCTTATTTGGAAAGTGGTTCAAAAAACTTAGGCCTAAAAACTCAGGTTAATCATGACAATCGTTATGATATTGCTGATGAATATTTAGAAGTGCTATATAAACTTTGGGAAGGTTCTTGGGAAGAAGGTTCGGTACTGCGTGACCGTGAAAACGGTATCTTTGCTGACCATAAAAAAGTGCATCCAATTCAGCACGAAGGTACATACTTTACTGTACCGGGCATCCATATTTGTGAGCCATCACCACAGCGAACACCAGTACTTTACCAAGCAGGAGCATCCGCACGTGGGCAGAAGTTTGCTAGTCAAAATGCTGAGTGTGTATTCATAGCTGCCCCGTCCAAAATTGCCACAAAAAAAGTGGTGCAGGGCATTCGCCAAAAATTGGCTCAAGAAGGCCGCGATCCTTACTCTGTCAAAATTTACGCACTTTTGTCGATTGTAACTGATGAAACCGATGAAAAAGCTCAGGCTAAGTTTAAAGAATATCAAAGCTATGGAAGCTATGATGGAGCTTTAACGTTGCTGTCTGGCTGGTCTGGTGTCGATTTTTCACAATATCAACCGACCGATAAAGTTGAATATATTCAAACCAACGCAATTCAATCTTTACTAGACTCTTATGTAAATGCAGACCCAGAGCGTGTTTGGACTATTGAGGAAATTGCAAACTGGAACAGTCTAGGGGGTAATGGACCTGTGTTAGTAGGTTCGGCAGAAACAGTTTCGGATGCTTTGCAGCAATGGGTTGAAGATACCGATATCGATGGTTTCAACCTCGCTTATATTTTGGCTCATCAAACCTTTGCCGATGTGGTCGAGTTTATTGTTCCAGAGTTGCAAAAACGTGGGGTATATCAAACTTCATATGCACAAGGAACATTAAGAGAAAAATTATTTGGTGCAGGTCCTTATTTACCTGAAAATCACCGCGGTGCAAAATACCGTAATCTAAAAGAATTAAAACTTGCTGAGGCGAGTTAATATTTTGCAAAGCCTTTAAATAAATAGCTGGTTAAATACCAGCTTTTATTTTGTCTTTT